>Ga0074195_1001445_pt1 | contig 33569 bp, 34 predicted proteins | sample EPASupsiteHSE623_FD_64525 | JGI IMG/M metagenome (GOLD analysis project Ga0074195, IMG submission 64525) | Bioremediated contaminated groundwater from EPA Superfund site, New Mexico - Sample HSE6-23 | ecosystem: Environmental > Aquatic > Deep subsurface > Groundwater > Contaminated ... | reverse complement strand
AAATTTTTAAGAGAATAAGAAAATATTTGAGTTTTAGTTATTGTTGCCCTATCTGTTACCCCGCTCATTGAAACAACAATCAGACCAGACAAAATACCAATCACAGCAATAACAACAAGTAATTCAATTAAGGTAAAAGCAAGCTTAGCTTTCATGTAATTATTTTACAAATAAATTACAATAGCAATGTCCATCCTTTTCTATTTCATCTAAATGATAAACACAGGGACAAATTATCTTTTTGTCTTCCTTGCTGTTTGTCATTCTTCTGCAAGGACAATACTTTTTTCCTAAAGTCTTTTCTCTCATGAGAATAGCTTGAACAACACCCTCAACAACTTTATCATTAGGATTTAATTTAATTCCTTTCTCCTGAGCGTATTCTTTATATTTTTTAATTAATTTTTCTACTTCTTTATCCATTATATGTTTGAATTTATCCAATTCTTAATTTCCTGTTCTTGTTTTAGCCCTATAAAAGAACTTTTAATTTCACCATTAACAAATAAGATAACTGTGGGAATTCTATCTATTTGAAATTCTTCTCCTGTTTTATGATTTTCATCCAAGTTCATTTTATAGAAATCAACCTTACCAGCATATTCTCCTGACAATTTTTCAACTATTGGTCCTAACATTTTGCATGGAGGACACCAGTCTGTAAAAATATCAACCAATATTGGCAATTTAGCATTTTTGATAATCTCTTCAAAGTTCTGATCTGTTAATATTTGCATTTATTTTATCTTTATTCTTATACATTAATTATATCAAAATAAAAAAAAAGAGGCAATTAAGCCTATAAAACTTCGACCCCTTGATCAACATCTTGTTCGACAATTGTCTCCTTAATAAGAGAACCTCCGTCAGCAAGAATTGAGAGTTCTTCAAAGGTGAATTCATCTTTTCCATTAAGGTAAAGAAAGAGAATCTCAGAATATTGTTTTTTGTAACGAGCCATAACGACTGCTGATAAATTTTGATTTATCTTCTCTATTCCTTTACCATGATGAGCTGGACATAAAGGTGTAACTTTTTCAACAAGTTCTTTTGGAAGAAAAACTTTTAATCTTCCCAAACACCTTGATATCCATTGCGGAAAGTCATGATGGTCTTGTTTTTCTTTGTAATCTTTACATTTTGAACAAATGCCCATCGGAAAAACTTTATTTCCGCACTCACTTTTTGCCTTTTCTCCTCCATTGTTACGATTACCATTCCCGTGATTGTTATCAGGAAAATTTTTCTTAAAAAAATTCATAATAGCTTTTTGAGCTCTGCTATTATTTCCGTTATTCCCGTTATTACCCAAGGTAACATCTCCATTCTAACAAGGACGAAGAACCCAATTTAAAAGGATTCTAATTTTATTCTACTCTTTTAAAAGATTACGTCAAATTATTCCTCTTCTATGTCTTTTTTGATTTCCTCAAATTCATTCTCTATTTCTTTGAATTGCTTTTTAGCTTCTTTAATAATAGAAGCTGCTTCTTTTACCTTTTCTAACCCTTCTTCTACATCAATTTCTTTTTGATTTTCAAACCATTCAGCAATAGAAGATAGTTTTTTTAAACTTTGATTAAGATTTTTTTCTTTCATATTTTTTTATTTTTATAACTTGAGAATTAATTACACCATCAAAAACTTTAATATTTACTTCTTCTTCTACCTTAACATCATTTATCTTTTTAATTATTCCTTTTGAGTTAAAAACGATTGAATATCCAAGCCTTAAGTTTCTTTCTGGATCATTTTGATTAATTATTTTTTCAATATTTTCTATTTTCTCTTTAATCTTTTTAATCTCTGTTTCTAAAATCTTAGGAATAATTGTTTTAATTCTATATTCTATCATTCTGAAGCCATTAAATATTTCATCTAATCTGCCACTTATCTTTAAAAACAGATTATTAGTCTTGTATTTTAAATCATTCAACGAAGAAGCGAAATGATTAAATACTTCCCTTTCCCTGCTCTTTAATTCTAATTCAGCCTCTTGCCAAGATTCATTTAATAAATTAGCTGCAGCTGTTGGGGTTGAAACCATCTTGTCAGCAACTAAAGATAATAAGGGAACATCTTTGTCATGTCCAATAGCAGCAATCACTGGAAAGGGCAAATCAACTACTTCCCTAATTAAGGCTTCGTTATTAAAAGCAAGAAAAGATTCCAATGACCCTCCTCCACGCATAATAACTAAAACATCTAAATGACATTTTTTAAATGTATTCACGCTATTAATTAAATCCTTAACTGCTTCAATGCCTTCAACTCTAGAATCAATAAATTTAATATCAAAACCAAACCTTCCAATGTTATTTAAAAAATCACTAATAACTGCTCCCTGCTTTGAAGTAATGATTCCTATCCTATGAGGAAATAATGGAATTTCTTTTTTCCTTTCTTCAGAAAATAATCCTTCATCTTCTAATTTCTTCTTTAATCTTTCATATTCCTTTTTTAATTCTCCTTCTCCAATCAATTGAATTGTTTTTGCTTTAAAAGAAAGTCTTCCTGAAGAAGGATAAATATCTGGTGCACCCTGAGCAATAATTTCTAGCCCTTCTTTTAATTCTATTCCACACATTCTGTAATCATAGTTCCAAATAACGCACGACAATACGCTTCCATCTTTTTTGTCTTTAAGAGAAAAATAAACGTGTCCAGCTGAGCTCTTTTTTAATTCACTAACCTCCCCCTTAATTTTTGTTTCAAAAGATTTAAGAAATGTATTTAAAATCTCTATATATTCTGAAACAGAAAAGATATTGGTTTCTAATAATTCTTTAACTGCTGATTTTCCTTTATTTTCCATATTCACATTCTATCAAAAAAAGGCCATTTGGCCTAATTTATTTCTTCTCGTGTTTTATCTTTGCCATCACTGCATTTTTCCTATAATTACAGAAATCGCAATCAGAATTCATTTCTGGTATTTTGTCACTCATCAAACATTTTTTAATATCTTTTAGTGTTTCTTCAATCCAAGAATCGTCTCCAGTGTATGGAATTACTTTAATATCAAATTCAAGCTTCTTATCAAAATACGGCTTGCCTGTATCTCCATTACAATAAACAAAATAACCAGTTGGGCACACATTAAAACCATTCTTTTTAAATAGCCACTGATATATTTCCATTTGTCTCTTATATCCATCTTGCCATTCTGCATCTAAATTAACCTCACTAGTCTTTGACGTTGCTTTGTAATCAACGATAATAACTTCTCCTTTTGGATTAACCCAAATATCATCAATTGCTCCTGCGATTAATAAGTTAGTATTAGGATCTAAATACTCAATGCCTTTGAAGGTATTTCTCCACGTATCAATATCTTTATGCTGATATGGAACAGCATCTATTCCAAACTCCTCAATCAAGGGATGAGGGGTTTTTTCTTTTCTGTGCAAATCAAACTCTTTTTTAAGAAGGGCATCAACAGCACTATTTAGAGTAAAAGGAAAACTAGGTGGCCTTCCAACTCCCAACCTTCTATCTAAATAAAAACACTGAGGACATTCAACAAATAAGTCTATTTTTGAACGACTTAATTTAAAAGGTTTGTCTGATTTAGGATCAAAAATATTATTAGATTTTTTATAATATTGTGACATATATTAACATCTTAACATATAATTTTAAAAAACAAAAAACCACCCTATAAAGAGTGGCTTTCTGATTGATAGACTATGCACGCTGTACGTTTACAGCACTCAAACCTTTTGGAGTTTCTTCAGTTTCAAAACTTAAAGTATCACCTTCACGGAGCTCGTCAAAACTTACTCCAACAAGAGCATTGCTGTGAAAGAATAAATCCTTTTCCATGCCCTCTGCTGCGATGAAACCAAAACCCTTGTCAGTAAGTCTTTTGATTGTACCTGTCATTGATTTAGTTAATTAATAAATAATGTATAAAAACAAAAGAGATCGACTTGCCCCTATAATTTCTATGTAATCTATATTGCCATATATTAAGATATAAAGCAAGCTGATTACAATATCTCTTTCAATAAATTATCTACTCCAATTTTTTTCTGTGCTGAATAAGGAATAATTTTGTGAGGCCCGATTAATTCCCTAATTCTCATAAATTGCTCTTCATATTCTGATTTCTTTATTTTGTCTATCTTATTCGCCACGACAACAATATCTTTTCTGTGATCTTCTAAACTATAAAGCATTTCAAGATCATCTTTCGTTGGACCAACATTAGCATCAATTATTAAAACAACTTTCTTTTGTTCCAAACCAGAAATAAAAAAATACCAATTAATTAAACTCTGAATCTTTTCCTTCTTTTTAGGCATAACCTTTGCATATCCATATCCAGGAAGATCAACTAAATACAAAGTTCCATTAATTAAAAATAAATTAATTTGCTGAGTGAGGCCAGGCATAGTACTTGTTTTAGATATTTCTTTATTAACTAAAGAATTAATAACACTTGACTTGCCTGCATTAGAACGACCAATAAAGGCAACCTGAGGTATTCCATTTTCAAGCACATCATTAGTTCCCGTCACTCCCCTTATAAATTGTGCTGATTCTATTTTCATATAATTAAATAAAATGGGCATTTATTTTTCCATTAATCATTAGGAAAAATACGCCCACTTAAAAGATGCTTAAAAACAAAACTATTTCTTTTTGCTTTGTTTCGGCTTCTTTGTCTCTTTTTTTCTAGAGTTGTTTCCTTTGGCCATATTTTTTTAATAATTATTATATTAAAATTATACCATATCTATTGTTATGCACAATATCTTAATGAATTTATTTAACACGATATAGCTATGTGCTTGGTGTTAAAAAAAGAGTAGCTCTTTTTGCTACTATTCTTGTTCTTTTTTGTTTAGTGATTTTTTTCTTTTTTCTGCAATTCTATCGAAAGCTTTCTTGAATCCCTTCTTTTCATCAAAGCTTATCAATATGCTTTTTCTGTTTTCAATAAGCTCTTTCGCTGACTTAATGCTGATAAGCTTGTTCCCTTGTTCATCAAAAATTCCATTGTCTAAAGATTCGAGCTTTCCAGAAATAATTAAATTTTCAATTTCTTCTTTTTTGATGCCAACGGCATAGCTCAAATCTTTTATAGTGCATCCTCCATCAATAGCACTCACAACTGATAAATTCTCTCCTGATCTTGTCTTTTTGATAGAGGGTGCATTGCTTTTAAAAAATATAGGTAAATCATTATTTTCGGGGATAGATAAAGAAGTTTGTTTTATCTCTTCGCTAACAGGAGGAATATTTTTTTCAATTTCTATTTTTCCCCCAACGAGAGACAATATTAATTCCTTGTTCTTTTCTTGATAATTTTCAAGAGTTACAGAATCAATAAAGCAACCCCTGGCCCACTTTTTAGCAGGTAAGCCATGTTCTTCAATGAGAATATTTAAAATTTTCAAATTGCAACCGATTTTTTTAGCTGCTTCCCTTCCTGTAACACAACTCGTATTGAGATCTTTAAAATATTTTTTGATACTCTCACTTTTGGAAGATTTGGTATTCAATTTTACAAAAGAATCTATTAGCTCTTTATTTTTTTCTAAATAATTATCAATTTTTTCTGGACTGAAAAGCCTTCCTTTCCCTAGTTTCATTTCGACAGGAAAATCATGCTTTTCTATAAGAATACGTACAGACAAAACAGAACAACCGATTCTATTGGCTGCTTCTTTTATGTTTATGTACTTAGCACGTATTTCTTTCATGTCTTGCCTACCATTCCTTCCCCTTTCTTTATTCTTAAAAACAAACTCTTTAAGTTTTTTTGCTATTGTCCAAAAAATATATACATCTTGTTTTAAGATAAAATTATCGCCATTATTTCCTGAAAATGGCAATCCCTTGATAAGAACATCCACGTTTTCAATTCCAGCTTTTTTGATTTGTTCAGCCGTAATAACATCATCAAGCACTGTAATCACCAACCTGTTTTAAAAGGACAAATCGTCCTATTCTTCAAAAACGATTAAATAAAACATACCTTAATATGTATTTACTTGTCAAACAGAAAAATCTTAATTAATAAAGATTAAATTAAGATAATTTTTTCTTATTCCTCTAATTAACTAATGTCCCGACACTTTCTCCTTTTATAATCTTTGAAATTTTGTCCAAATCTTTAATATTAAATACAATTATTGGCTTTTTATTCTCCCAGCACAAAGAAAAAGCAGTGATATCCATAACATCTAAATTCTTTTCAATAGCTTCTTTGTATGAAATTGTTTTATACATTTTTGCATTATCAAACTTGTCAGGATCTTTGTCATACACTCCGTCAACATTAGTAGCTTTTAAAACTAAATCACAATTAATTTCACATGCTCTTAATGCTGATGCTGTGTCAGTGCTAAAATACGGACTGCCTGTACCACCAGCAAAGATAAGCACTCTTCCTTTTGATAAATGATGTATTGCTTTTCTTTTTGAAAAAGTCTCTGCAACAATATCCATGCTTATTCCCGACATTAATCTAGACGAAATTCCTAATTGTTCTAAACACTCTTCAAGCCCTAATCCATTAATAATTGTTCCAAGCATTCCCATATAATCAGCGCTCACTTTATCAAACTTTTCTTCTCCAATTTCTCTTCCTCTAAATATGTTTCCTCCTCCGATAACAATAGCTAATTCAATATCATTATCTTTTTTAATCTTAGCTATTTTTTTAGCAACTTCACTACAAGCTGTAATTGAAAAACCTTTGCCATTTTCTTTAGCAAATAGCTCTCCGCTTATTTTTAATAAAATTCTTTTATAATTTTTTTTCATGCTTAGATTTTATCATCTATCTTTTTATCTTTCAAATTTTTATTATTTATATAATTGACTATGCTTCCCTAGGGTTATAAAAAGAACGACATTCCCGTCGTCTTTAAATAACGCTCTCCAGTCTCCAGTTATATTTATACTTCTATATCCAATATATTTTCCATTTAAAGCGTGATTGTTTAATGTCTGATTAAATTTGTCGGAAATAAAAATCTCTAAATTACTTTCAAAATTTCTTCTTATTAATAAAGAAGCTGATTCAAATCGTTTAACAAATTTCTTGCTAAACTTTATTTTCATATCTTCTTTTTTTATTTCTTAGCCATTTAACAGCATCTTTTGCATTGTTAAAAGAAGGCGAAACATTACCCTTTTTAATTTCTTTTTCTGCTTCTTTAATCTCTTTTATTAAAAAATCTGAAGGTTCTTCTAGAGAAATATGTATTTCTTTTTCTTTTATAAATTTTCTTAAAAAAATATTTAATACATCGCTCAAATTAAGACCCATTTGATTGGCCATTTTTTGAGCTTCACTTTTTACCTTTATATCTGTTTTAAAATTGATTATTGTAGTCATATACGTTGTATATATAATATATACATAAACATTATTTGTCAATATCATTATTCCCTGCTAATTGGCCACAAGCAGCTTTAATTCCTCTCCCAAATTCATATCTTTGGGTGGTAAAGATTTGATGATTTTCTAAATATTCTTTAAACTTTTTAACTACTACTTTTGAAGATGGTTTAAATTTGCCTGTTGGATTATAAATTATAAGATTAACCATATATAATGGCTTACCTCTAATTAATGAAACTAATTCTTTTGCATTTTCTAATGAATCGTTTAAACCATCAATCATTAAATATTCAAACATTACCTTTCTTCCTGTTTTTTCAATGTATTTATCAACTACTTTAATAACATCTACTAAGTGATATTTATTATTTATTGGCATTATTGAACTTCTTAATTTATCATTTGGTGCATGCAAAGAAATAGAAAGATTAACTTGTAAGTCCTCATTCATAAATTTCTTTATTCCATCAATAACTCCCGATGTAGATACAGATATTTTTCTTGCTCCAATATTAAATGCCTCGGGATCATTAATTAATCTTATCGCCTTCATAACCTCGTCGTAATTTAAAAAAGGTTCCCCCATTCCCATAAAAACAACGTTAGTAATTTCTCTGTTTTCTTTTTTAAGGTACCTAGCAAATAAAAGAATCTGTAAAACTATTTCCCCTGCCTTAAGATTTCTTTTAAGTCCATTCATTCCTGTTGCACAAAAAGCACAATTCAACCCACATCCAACCTGAGAAGAAACACAAATAGTTGTTCTTTTATCAGTATGCCTCATCAAAACTGCTTCTATTTTTTCTTGATCATCTAATTCAACCAACGCCTTACTTGAATCACCATCCTTAGATTCAAACATCTTATATTTTATTTCTAATGGACAATCTTTTTTTAATTCCTCCCTTAATTTAAGAGATAAGGTTGTAGCTTCGTCCCAATTTTCAATCAAATCCTTAAAAAGCAATTTCTTTAATTGCTTTATTCTATAGCTTGGTTCATTTTTTATCTTTTCTTCAATTTTCTCCCAGTTCATGTTATTCAATCTCTTTTATTTCTCTTTTCGATTCTATGTTTTCTGCTTTAATTTTCTCAACTATTCCTGAAAGCTTCTTGGTTCTAGTGATTGAAACCTTATCAAACTGAATAGAAGCATCTTTAATTCTTTTGCCTAACACTTCAAACTCTTCATTGTATTTATCATATTCCTGCTCAAATTTTTTGATAAGATTAATAATTTCATGAAGATTCTCTTGATATTTAAAACTTTTAAATGATTGATAAACCATACGAAGAATAGCTGTAAAACTAAATGGCCCTGTTAATACTACTTTCCTTTCTAGGGCTTCTTTCCAAGCATCGCTCATTTGATCATATATAAAACTGAAAATCATTTCATTTGGAACAAATAAAATAACAAAATCAACAGTATTTTCTTCTGGATTGATATAATCTCTATTTGAAACTTCTTTTATTCTTGCTTTAATGTCTTGCTCAAATTGTTTTTTAAATTGCTTTTTCTTTTCCTTATCTTCCTCTTCTGTCATCTTGATAAAGTTATTTAAAGGAAACTTAGCATCAATATTTATCTTTGTTTTATCAGGAAGATAAATTGTAAAGTCAGGTCTATTTTGATTGCTTTCAAGACTTATATTAGCTTCATAGTTTTCCCCCTTAACAAACCCTATCGTCCTTAAAAGATTTTCAGCAATTTCTTCCCCGTACTTCCCTCTCAATTGATTGTTTGATAAAACATTTCTCAATCCCTCTGTTGAGTCTTTAAGATCTCCTGTTGCAATTTTGTATTCTTCAATTATTGCTTTTAGGGTGTTAAATTCTCCGATTCTTTCTTTTTCTGTTTCGTTTAATTGTTTTTTACTTTTTTCTAGCTCTTCACCAATCCTTTGAAGTAAATCTTTAATAGTTTCTTTATTGTGCTCAACTGTTTCACTGATTAATTCTTTTTTAGAATCAATAATCTGCAACATTCTTTCTCTTTCTTCTTTGATTATTTTTCTATTATCGTTTCCCATTTTTTGCAAAAACAAAACAACAAAAATTATAAAAACAACAAATGATGCTATTAAAATTATTGTTTCTGTGTTCATATTTTTCTTTTAACGATAATAAAGACTTTGTCGTTATTCTTTGTCGGACCACTAATTTTTATCGCTATTTCTTCTCCCTTTTTTCCTATTTTAACATCTTTGTTCTTGACTTGCATTGATTCAACTTCTTGCTCGATAAAAGTATGATTTCCTTCAATAACTATCTTTTCTCCAATTTTCAAATCGCGATGATCTAGTCTAATTGATGTTGATTTGGCTTTTGGGTAATAATGAGTTACATAACCAACTAAAACTCTCTCAAAACTAGAAACATTATCAGCCTTATCATAACTAATTCCCTCTTTCCCAGGTGTGCCAAAGAAAAATCCTGTTGAAAACCCTCTGTTATAAACTGAAGATATTTCTTGTTTCCATTTCTTAACTTTTTCTAGATTAAATGTCTTATCAAAATATGAATCAATTGCTTCTCTGTAACATCTTGAAACAATCTGAATATATTTAGGATCTCTTCTTCTTCCTTCAATCTTAAAAGAATCTATTCCAGCTTCAATCATTTGAGGGATAAACTCTATCATACATAAATCTTTAGCACTCAAAAAGTATTTTCCTTCTGTCGAAACTTTATTCCCTTCGTCATCTGATAAGGTCCATTGCTTTCTGCATGGTTGAGCACATGATCCGCAATTAGAAGATTTGCCATACAAATATGCTGACAAAACACATCTTCCAGAAATAGCTACGCACATTGCTCCATGAATAAATGTTTCTATTTCAATCTTAACTTTTTTCCTTAATTCCTTAATCTGCTTTAAAGTCATTTCCCTAGCTAAAACTACTCTTTTTGCTCCTAGTTTTTTATAGAACTCGGCTGTTTTGTAATTGGAAACATTAGCTTGGGTAGAAATAATAAAAGGAATCTTGATTTGTCTAGCTATTTCAATTATAGCTGGATCCCAGACTATAACTGCGTCTACGCCCCCATTTTTAGCCTTTTTTAAGAGCTTTTCAGCCTTTTTGATGTCTTCGTTGTATATCACTGAATTGACTGCCAGATACGCTTTTAGACCGTATAAATGACATTTTTTAACAAACTTAGCCAATTCCCCTGATTTAATGCCACTAGCTGCTCTTAGACTAAGCTCATTTGATACACCAAAATAGACTGCATCAGCATAATCTTTACAAGCTTCCAAACTTGCCCAGTCACGTATAGGACACATTAATTCTGGCTTCTTCATATATATAATTTAACATAAAAAATTCCTTTAGAAAAGAAAAAGTAATGATTTTGTTCATTACTTTTCTTTCATGATTTTATTCAATAATTCTTTAACTTTTTCAATACTATCATAATCATAGATTGAAATAGGAATTGTTTTCTTCCTCCATTTCTTCATTCTCTCTTTTAGTGTTTCAGGAGAAACCATATCTGTTTTAGTGATAAAGATGTATTCTTCTTTTTTTAATAATTCTTTATTATAATCTCCCAATTCCTTTCTTATCGTTTCATAATCTTTTTTGAAATCTTCTGATTCGGCTGAAATGAAATGAAATAATATTTTAGTTCTCTCAACGTGTCTTAAAAACTTAATTCCTAATCCTTTGCCTTCTGATGCTCCTTCTATCAATCCAGGAATATCAGCTAATATTAAATCATAATAAGCTCCCAAATTTGGCTCAAGGGTTGTAAAAGGATAATTAGCAATCTTAGGATTAGCTTCTGTTAATTCCTTAAGCAAACTGGATTTACCAACATTAGGCGAACCAATAAAACCAACATCAGCAATCATTTTTAATTCTAGCCTTATGGTGAAAGCCTCTCCTTTTGTTCCTGGTTGTGATTGCATTGGAGTGGTGTTAGTTGAAGATCTAAATAAAAAGTTTCCTTTTCCTCCTAATCCTCCCTCTGCTATTAAAATAGGCTCTCCTATTTTAACAATTTCTATCTCTTTTCTATTATCAAGATTACGAATCACTGTTCCGACTGGAATCTTGTAAATTACATCTTTCCCATTGCTTCCATCAAGAAATTGCCCTCTCCCATTTTCTCCGTCTTCTGCCATGATATCTTTCTTAAATCTGAATTGTTTCAAAGCACTCAAATCAGAAACCCCGACAAAATATAAATTACCTCCTCTTCCACCAGAACCTCCTGTAGGACCCAAAGAACATACGTTCTTTTGAAAAGCAACGCATCCTTTACCTCCATTTCCAGCTCTCACTTTAATTGTTACATCATCGATAAGCATATTGATAGATTAGCCTGTTTATCAAATAAAGTAAACTACTTCTCGTCTTTCAAATATTTCTTCCCTTTTAACTTATCTGGCATATATTCCTGCTTTTCCCTATATCCAAACTCTGGACTATACTTATACCCCTTCCCATATCCAACCTCATCCATTAATTTAGAAACAGCATTCCTTAAATGTAATGGAACTGGTAAATTACCATGCCTCTTCACATCATCAGCAACTTTTAAATAAGCTGTATATAGTTCATTTGATTTCTTACATTTAGCCATATAAACAACTGCTTGAGCTAAAATAACATTGCATTCTGGATAACCAATAAAATGACAGGCTTGATAAGCTGCAACTGCTTGTTCTAATGCTCTTGAATTAGCAAGCCCAATATCTTCTGAAGCAAAACGAACTAATCTTCTGGCAATGAATAATGGATCTTCTCCTGATTCAATCATACGAGCTAACCAGTATAGAGCAGCATTAGCATCTGACCCTCTCATTGATTTGTGTAGGGCAGAAATAATATTATAATGTTCTTCTCCATTCTTATCATACATTAAAGCAGCTTTTTGGGTTGCTTCTTTTATCACTTCCACATCAATATTATTTGAAACAGAAGAAGCGTATTCTAAAATATTTAAAGCAATCCTTGCATCTCCATTGCTAACATTACAAAGCAAGTCCATTGCCTTTTTATTAATCTTAATCTTCAATAATCCCAATCCTTTTTTCTTGTCTTTCAATGCCCTCTTGACAATATTTTCGATACTCTCTTTATTTAATTGCTTGAAAACAAAAACACGAGAACGAGACAATAATGCTCCCCTGACTTCAAAACTAGGATTCTCGGTTGTTGCACCAATTAATGTAATTAATCCACTTTCAATATGTGGCAATAATCCATCTTGCTGAGTTTTGTTCCACCTGTGAATCTCATCAATAAAAAGAATTGTTTTTTTCCCTAGTCTTTCGTCAATTTTTGCTCTTTCAATTATTTCTCTTAAGTCTTTGAGTCCACTCGCAACAGCACTAATACGGATAAATTCTGATTTAGTTTGTTTGGCAATAATAGTAGCTAAGGTTGTTTTCCCAGTTCCAGGAGGTCCCCAAAATATCATTGAAGGAATTCTGTCTGTTTTAATAGCCTCTCTTAACATCTTTTTTTCTCCAACAATTTCATCCTGACCTAAAAACTCCTCCAAAGTTTCTGGTCTCATTCTATCTGCTAAAGGATTGTTTAAATTAATTTGAGACATAGGTTAAATATTCTTCTTTATTTATATTCCCCAGGATGAACATACCATTCAAAGCAGAATAATAATGCTCTTTTATAACACTAGCAGGAATAGCAACTTTATACCACTTTATTTCATCCATTTTTCCTTTAAAAAAATAACCAGAAACGTTTGCTCCATAATTTCCAAAATATAAAACTCCGTCGTCAACTGGTAAGGCATTAGTTAGTGTTCGAGTTGCTGGATAAAGATTACCATTAGTATAAAGCTTTAAAGCTTTTGTACTATTTGTAAAAGTAAAAACTAAATGGGTCCATTTATCTTTAGGAAAAATATTAGAAAAAGAAGTCATAATAAAATTTGCACCATTAGAATATTGATAAACAATATCAACCTCATTGGTTCCTGAAGTATATACCCAAAAAAATCCATTAGCTGCAGATTGTAAAGCTTTATTAAATAATGTTGGATAAGTAGCTCCATTTGCTCCATTATAAGCAAACATTTCTATTGTATAGTCTTCTGGAAAATCTAAGCTATCGTTATCAGGAATTATAAGGTAATCATTCGAGCCATCAAAATTAAGACAACTGCTTTGAGCACATCCTGTTGTTAAAGTTACTGGACTGCCAGAAGTTGATCCATTATTAGTTCCCCAACTATCATTAACATTACCTTCTAGTTTCCACTCAGAAGACATATCAAGCATAATTGAATTTCGGAGCGAATTAGAAAAAACTTGAGCCTTAGCTATATTCGCGCTATCAGTCATTCCACTCATTGAAACAACAATCAGACCAGACAAAATACCAATCACAGCAATGACGACTAATAATTCTATTAAGGTAAAAGCTGATTTATAAAAATTAGACATATTGCCTTTATTTTATTATAATAAAAAAGTAATTAAAGAACAATATAAATGGACAAATTAAACGAAAAAACCTCCAAAAACTACGATTTTAAGGTCTCTGAAGAAAAATGGAGAAAATCTTGGGAAGATAATAAGCTTTTTGAATTCTCATACAATGAAGGTGATGAGCTTTTTGTTGTAGATACTCCCCCTCCATACGTTTCTGCTGATCATTTGCATGCAGGGCATATCATGTCATACGCCCAGGCTGAATTTATTGTCAGATATAAAAGAATGCAAGGATTCAATGTTTTCTATCCAATGGGTTTTGATGACAATGGGTTGCCTACTGAAAGATTTGTAGAAAAAAAGTACAAGATTGATAAATCAAAAACAACAAAAAAAGAATTTATTGATCTTTGCTTAAAAGAAACAGAAAAAGGAATTGAAACATATAAGAATCTTTGGAATAAATTAGGAATTTCAGTTGATTGGTCTAAAACATATAGCACAATATCTCCTCTCCCAACCAAAGTTTCTCAATGGTCTTTAATTGATTTATACAAAAAAGGAGCTCTATATCAACAAGAACTTCCTATTCTTTGGTGTCCAACTTGTGGAACAGCTATTTCTCAATCAGATATGGAAGACAAAGAAAGGAATTCTAAAATGAATTATATCAACTTCCCCATTCAAAACGGAGACAGTGTTGTTATCGCCACGACAAGACCAGAACTTCTTCCTGCTTGCGTTGCTCTATACTTTAATCCAGAAGATGAAAGATACAAGGAGCTGATTGGTAAGAAAGCAATAACTCCTTTATTCAATTCTGAAATAACAATCAAAACCAGCAAGGAAGTAGATAAAGAAAAAGGAACTGGCTTAATGATGGTTTGTACTTGGGGAGATCAAGAAGACTTGGAAAAATGGAGAATGGATAATCTAGAAACAAAGAATCTTCTAACTCCTGATGGAAAATTAAACGAACTCGGAGGAAAATACCAAAGGTTGCCAATTGAAAAAGCAAGAGAAGAAATTATCAATGACTTAAAAGAACAAGGATTCTTAATCAGACAAGAAGATATTATTCATTCTGTTAATGTCCACGAAAGATGCGACACTCCTGTTGAGTTAATTTTAAGCAAGCAATGGTTTATTAAAATTGCTGATCTAAAAGAAAAATGGATTGAAATGGGAAAAAAGATTAATTGGCATCCCAAAGAAATGTATCAGAATTATGAAATCTGGATTAATTCTTTAAAATGGGATTGGTGTGTTTCAAGACAAAGATATTATGGAGTTCCATTTCCTTTTTGGTACTGTAAAGATTGCGGAGAAATAATTATTCCTCAAGATAATGAATTGCCTGTGAGTCCAACCGAACAAAAGCCATCAATTGATAAATGCCCTAAATGCGGAAGCACTGAATTTATTCCTGAAACAGATGTTATGGATACTTGGGCAACATCATCATGTACTCCTTTCTTATTAAGAGAATTAGGAAACAACAAGAAATTATTTCCTGTTGACCTAAGACCAAATGCTCATGAAATTATCAGAACATGGGATTTTTATTCTATTGTTAAAAGCACATATCATTTTAATGATATTCCATTTAAAAACATCATGGTGTCTGGCCATGGACTAGATGAACAAGGAAAAAAGATTTCTAAAAGATTAGGAAACTATGTTCCTTCTGATGAATTGGTTGAAGAATGGGGTGCTGATGCGGTAAGATACTGGGCAACAGGAGCTCAATTAGGGCAGAACTTAAGATTCAATCCTGCGGAGATAAAGAAAGGAAAACAAATCACAACAAAACTTTGGAATGTATATAAATTCATAACCATGAATATGGAAGGTTTTGAAAATAAAGAACCGAATCTAGAAGCTCCTGATGTCTGGATATTGAATGAACTCAACGAAACTATTAAAAAGACAACGGATTATTTTGATGCATATCAATATGCTAGAGCTAAAAGTGAAATTGAGGAATTCTTTATGTCTAAATTCGCAGACTATTATGTTGAATTTGTTAAGTATAGATTATACGGAGACGATATTGAATCTAAAAATGCTGCTCAACACACTTTAAGTAAAGTATTTATCAATATTCTTAAAATATTTGCCCCTATTCTTCCCTTCATTACAGAAGAAATATATACAACGATAACTAAAGAGCAAAGCATTCATACTTCTAAATGGCCAACAGAACAAGAAATCAAAACAGATTTAGATATTTCTGATTTCAATGAAGCCATAAATGCAATTAATGAAATAAGAAAATATAAATCAGAAAATCAAATATCTCTTGGCGCAGAATTAGAAGAATACAAACTGCAAACAAAAATAAATCTTGACAAATATCAAGGATTTGTAAAGAAAGCTATTAGGGTTAATAAATTATCTTAATAAAAAAACACCCCTCATCGGGGTGCTTGTTTTATCTCCTCTTACTTAATATTAAAGTATTTACTCTTATTTATCTTTGTTTCTCCTTCTTTTTCAACTAAGCATTCTTTGCCTTTCTTTCTTTCTATAAGAAGATAAAAAATTGTTAAACATAAGATAATAAACAATATTGTCATCAGCCCAGCATAGAATCTTAAGTTCAAGAAGTTAGCTAAAGAGGCAGAAGCATCCATTGGTCTTAAAACGCTAATAACCAAAGTCTTGCTAGCTGTTTCATTGCCTGTTGCAGAAACTTCTATTGTGTTTTTTAATTCATTAGCACCATAAGATAGATTTTCTGCAGAAACAATCTTTCCTTTGAATGTAACTACTTTAGAATCTCCCAAAGTAATGTTTCCTAATTTCATCTCTGAGATTGAGCCTGTGTATGCTTGTCCATTAACATCAATACTATTAATAGATTCTATCTTGTCAGAAATAATATTTTTAATAACAACATCGCTTAAAGCTTTTTCTCCTGTAGGAATAATAATAACCTTAAACTCAATTTCATCGCTTGGATTAGAATTTATTGATTCTTGCCATACTGTTTCATTTTGAGTAAAGTTTCTTACCCAAGCATCAACATTTATCTCTGATTCTAGTACAGTTGTTACTGTATTATTAGGAACATATGTTGTTCCTGCTAAAGTGTATGCTCTAGCGTATTGGCTTTCAGAAAAAGAATTCAATCCTTCGTCACAAGCTACTGACCAAGCTCTATAATAATACCATGTTCCAGGAACTAAGTTCTTGTCTACATAACTAGAACCTTTTCCATAGTAAACAATTGTGCCATCACCAGAATTCAATGGATAACTTCCTGCTTTTCTTGTAACCATTGTATAACATGATGCTGCTCCAATATTCCAATTTAAATTAATTTGATTTGAACCGTTAGCAAATGCTGTAAAACTTGTTGGCTGATCTGGTTTTGTAACAAAAGCAACATCTTGTCCAACAACTACTTCTTTTCCGTTTGAAGCTTCTATTCTGTAATGATATGCTTTTCCTTTTTCAAGCCCAGAAAGATTAGCTAAGAAACTTTCTCCTGATCTTTTATTGTATACCCAAGTAGTATAGTTACTATAAGAAGCTAGTCTTCCCCAATTAAATCTAACTGAAGCGTACTGGCCCCCGTCATTATTCAAAGTTCCCTTTAGAGAAGCTGTTGAGCTTGCAACATTCTCTGGATTGTTTGTTGTTACGCTTAATCCAGAAGAAGTAGAATATCCTGTATTTCTTACCGTAATATTTACAGAATCAGAATTCTTGTATCCACGAGTATCAGTTGCATACATTGTACATGTGTAAACTGTATCATTGGAAACTGCTGGAGCATAATATGTTGGAGATATTGTTGAAGAATTAGCTATACTTCCTCCATTACATGTCCAGTAATAAGTTAATGCATAACCATATTGATTATATGCATAACCATTTAAAATAGTTGATTGGTTTTCTCCAATATCTTTACTCGGCCCAGCGTCCACACTAATACCGTAAAATCCACCTCCTGGAATATATCCAACTGTAAGATTGATTTGATTGCTGGCTGAATATCCTCCTACCTCAACCAATACTTTAGGAGTATATGTTCCCTCATATTGATAATTACATAAGTCATAAGCAGTATAACTTCTTGCTGTTGTTTCAACTCTTAATTCATAAGAATTATTGTTTTCACAATCAAATCTGTATGTAACAGGAGCCTGATAAGAAATACCTGAAGTGCTTAGAGTTGCTGTTAAATCTACTCCATTTAATGGAACTGTTGATGATGTTCCTGGGTTAGCAGATAAAGAAACACTGATTGTGGGGCCACCACCGCCAGAATCTCCGCCACTGCTTCCTCCAACATTTCTAACTGTAATTGCAACAGAATCAGATCCAGTATTTCCATTTACATTTCTAGCAGTTAAAGTACATGAATAAACAGTATCTGAAGAAACTGATGGAGCATTAAACGTTGGATTTAAAACTGTGTTATTAGATAAGCTGCCTCCATTACATGTCCATGAATAAGTCATTGCAAGACTATTAGGATCTGTTGCAGAACCAGCAAGAATAACTGATTCATTTTCTGAAACATCTCTATTGGGACCAGCGTCTGCTGTTGGATTAACGCTTGGATTAGGATTAACGTTTGAAAGAGTTGCTCTAAAAACAACATTACCCTGTGATGCCCATCCTCCAGAAACATTACCAATATTCACCTCAACATGTGTTCCAGTATTTGTTACAGAAATAGGAGTTGGGTTACTTGTCGTTTGATTTGGATACCAATAAGCTGTATTTTCAAATGTTAAAGTTTGAGAAGTGCTAACATTAATAGTTCCTGTGTCAGAAACCTGAGTAGCGTTATCTGATATAATATAGCCTGTTGAAATTATTGAAGTTGAAGCTGCTGTAGGATAAGCAATCCTAAGCCTAACATTGTTAGCTGTAGTCCCTTCTACTCCATTATGATAATATACGTTAAAAGAAACTGCATCTCCTCCGCTAGCTGAAATAGGATCTCTCCAATTAGTAGCTGCTGCATTATCAGTTGAAGCTGGATTTGTTGTTCTATTCTCAAGCATTAATGTTTGCAAATCATTTCCCAAAATATTAAATGCAGGATCTGCAGCATATGCATTGCCAACTAAACATGTTCCCAAAAGAATGATTGAAAGCACAAAACCTCTCAAAACGTTTGAGCTTAAAAATGTTTTTATTGTATTCATAATATTTATCATATTATATTAATTATTTATTATTTTTAATTCTATAAATCAAATTATTAAAATAAATGTGATGAAGGAGAGAAAAGAAAAATCTTTATGCCCCTCCAGTGACTGGTCCTCCGCCTCCACTAGAAGGAGACGATGATCCAGAAGATGAAGGCGATGAAGAATAGCTTCCACTAGAATCAGAGCCCGATGCATTATAATAGTATGATCCTACTTCGTTTTTATCTGAAGAGAATGCATACATTACAATCCCGCTCTCCTTTTCAAAAGAGGTCAGCCTCATCTTCTTGCCTGGTTCAACGACTGAATCAATATCAATTGCGTACGCCCTTACGTCTTTTCCAAAGACAATGGCGTCCACATTGACATTGAATAAGCAATACAATTCTCCATCCTTGATAAGGAGAACCTGATCAAAGATTCCTCCATCAATTCTGGAAATTGCCCTTTTCTCAACGTTGAAGACCCTTGCCCTTTCCTCTATTTGAGGAAGGGCTTTTCTCCAGACCTTCCCGTTGAACCAGTTGATCAACGAAATTGTCCTTTCTGGCTTTATGTGTCCAGAAAGAGCACCAATGTCAATCCTTTGGCCCTTCCCTTGAATACACGCACCAGCTGGAATTGCCCAAGTTGGCTCTGGTGTCGGTACCACGACTGGCACTGGCGTTGGCGTAACATATCGGTTAACATATACAATCTCCTTTACCGGAGTCGGTGTCGGAAAAGCATTTCGTGGTGTTTCCCGAATTCCTTTTTGAAGCCCTAAATAAATGGCTCCTCCAAGGATAAGCGATAAAATAATTATGATTATCGCCCACTCTTTTAGTTTAAGATCTGACATTTTTCAGTCCTCCATCACAGATTTCAAACCCGTGATGAAAGGTTTAACCTTTATTTATAAGAGTAAGCCTTCCATCACAGGTAATTTAAAAGAGCCTTTTTAGCTCCTATACAATACTAACTTGTCATGTTTTTGTCAAGGGTATTTATTTGATAATCGCTTGATTGCCGAACCTCAAATCTATATATTCTAACTTGTTTAAATCTTTAGAATACTTATCATTCTTCAATACAATACCTAGCTTCTCTATTTGCCAATCCAAATCACCTTCAAGATTGAAAATAATACTACAATCTAAATTACTTTTCACCACTATTTTATCTTTATATACATTAAAAGATACCGCGTTAATTGAATTTTTAGCTAATTCCCCTTTTATCTTATCAAAACAAATTAAAGATTCTTTTTTTTCCATTTTTTCATACTTTTCTTTTTCATTAATGCAAATTAACCCAGAAACTTTTTCCTCAATGTTTTTAATAAAACTCCCCTTCTTGTCTATAAGATAACAATTATTTTTTTCGTACTCTTCACACCAATTAGCATATGGGGTTTTTTCTGTAATCTTCAAAGAAACTCCATTCGGAAAATTCTTTTCAACAGAAATACTTTCAATTTGAGGAAAACTTTCTTTCAACGCATCAACTCCTTCTCCTAAAGAAAGGAAAATACTTCCTGTTTTAATCTCTTTTCCCATCAATGATAATGATTTTTGCATTTGTTCGCTAGCAACTCTTTTAATGTCATCTGCAGAAATATCATTATTACCAATAACGCTTAATTCCTTAATTTGAAACCTTGGAGAAAACAAAAGAAATGCACCAGCACTTAATACAATGATTGAAGAAAACGCTGCTATAGAGAAGAAAAACCCTGAAAAGAATCCTTTTCTTTTTCTTTTAAATGTTCTTTTGGTTTTCTTTATTTTTCTTCTCATTATAAATTACGCTTTTTCTTTCTTAATGTTTCAAATATATATGTTAAATAATAAAGTGGTGACAAGGGATAATCCTGAGTCTTAACGTATTCTTTCTTATATCCACCAAATCCTTTCTTAAATAAACTTAATCCTGCCCAAGGATGATTCTTGTCTTCTTCAGGTGCAATTCCCCAAAAGTTATAAAACTCGCATCCCCTCTTTTTCGCTTCCTTTATTGCTTCCCATTGCAATAAATATGATACTGGTATTTTATTATATTTAAATGAAGATGCTCCTTGATGATAAAAACCTATTCCCGAATGAAATATTATCATTGCTGACGAAACCACTTCCCCTTTATACTTCCCTAAAAATAAAGAAACTTGATTATCATCTTTAAATGCTTTTAATTCTTTTTCTAAATACTTTTTTGAAAAAGGAGTAAAGGAATGCCTTTCCGCTGTTTCCTCATAAACCTTTTCAAAACCTTCTAAATCTTTTTCTTCTTTGCTTTGAACAATTTCTATTTCTTCAATTTTTTCTGCCTGTCTCACCAAATACCTCGTCGTCTTCCTCATCTCTTTAAGAAGATCTTCTTCATTCTTTCTGATATCAATTTCCCAAGTCAATTCTGGATGCATATGTATAGGAGCGTTATTTGTTTTAAGACTTTTCCAAATCAAAATATTTTCTTCTGTTCTTTCCATTATTGGACTAAAACGAATAAAAATAGCTTTTTCTTTTTTCCCCAAATCTTTCAAAAACTCTAACATAGAAGAAACAATTTCTTTCTTTTTATCATTCTTTATAATCGCTGGCCCATGAGGAACAAAAACAAATGTTCCTCTTTTGGCTTTAACTATCAATACTTGGCATAAAGCAATAATATCTTCTTTATCAAAAATCACAAATCTGAAAATCTTGTCTCCCATAGACTTATTAAACTCTCCCCAATTCCATGATTGGCAAAAAGTTTTCTCTCTGCAAGAAGAAAGATTTTTTTCCCATATTTCTTTTTCAATAATTTCTTTTATCGTCATTTTAGCTCCTTAGCATATTTTCAACAAACTTGTCTCTTCCCTCAACAATTTTTTTGATATACTCTATTGCTTCTAGTTGTTCCGAAATACTGTTCTCTAATTCTATTGCACAATATTCTGAAAAGTATTTCTTTGAATAATTCTTTAAATAATCAAGTTCAAACACATTGTCCATAAAATGACTATCATACGCTAGCTTTCTCTTTTTTTCATCAACAAAAGAAAAATCTTTCTTGATAACACTGATATGATTGCACCTTATTGGAAACTTATTAATAATTTCCAGCTGTTCATTGTATTTTTCTGGTTCTAATATTCTAAGATTTTCTAAATGAGCAAGATCTAAACAAATACCACCAAAATTTTTAATCTCATTTTCATCTAATGGAGTGTGAGTATTTTCAATACAAATTAATTCTTTAAATTTAACAAACCATTCCTTAGGAATTGGATATTCTTTTTCAGAATGAACATTAAAAACATTAGTATCATATTCTCTTACCAAATAATCCAACTCTTCAACGTCCATATCTGTTCTCAAATGAACAAAAGGAATTTTTTTGACTGAAGTTTGTTTTAATAAACTATACAAAGTTTTTCTTTGCTCTTTGTTCAAACATGTTGGGAATAAAGCTATTTCCTCAAGTCTTAACTCTTTAACTTCTCTTAACTTTTCTTTCCAATTAGATCCTGTTATAGTTGTGATTGTTGGTAATAATTTCATACTTAAAAACCAAAACCTGTTATTTCTGCTGCTTTTTTAGCCATTAACATTTTTGCATCACGGCCCACCTCGTTAATACAATTCTTTAATAATTCTTCTTGTTTTTTAGTATCCATTTCTGGATTAAGAGTGATGCTAATTATTTCAGACTTTCCATTAACAACAACTTTAATTCCATCTCTTTCTTTTTCTATTATCTCTTTACCTAGGGCTGATTCTAAATCTTTTAACTTCTTTAAATCTTTTAATTTATCAAACATATTTTTATAATAATTTAATTATCTTTTCTGCATCTTTCTTGCTAATATTTACATGCGTTGGTAAAGAAACTATCTTTTTGGCTATATCTTCTGCCTTAAGACAACTACCTGTATTATAGCAAACTTTTTCTAATAATGTTTTAGGTGGAACAATTGGCGAGTCAAGCCACCCGTCATTCAAATATATGTTATTGTCTTTCATCCTTTTAACAACCTTCTCTTGATTATTCACAATAATAGGAAATTTTAAATAAACTGGATTAATGTCATTGCTTTCTTCAAAAACAACTTGTATTCCTTTTTTCTTTAATTCTTGACGATATATTTGAACAATTTCTTTTCTGTGCCTATTCATTGTATCAATTTTTTTAATTTGATTCAAAGCCAAGGCTGCTAAGGCGTTCGGCATCTTTTGCGGAAAATATTCTGGTAAAATGCCTTTGTTCTCATCTTTAGTTACAGCTTTAGAAAGAATACCCAAATTAACAAAAAGGGCTAATAATGCTTTACCAATAATAAGGTTGTATAAAGGTAAAACAATACAATTCATCAAAACTGGATGCATCAATTGCTGTAATGTCCAAAAGCTAGAAGGATAATCAATACTTTCTTTAAATGATAATGTTTTGTGAATCAAGTTGCTATTGTTTATAACAACCATTCCGCCATATACAGAAGAAACAACTTTGTCTCTACCAAAACTAAAGAAACTAGCATCGCCAAACGTTCCACAATATTTTTCTTTATACTTTGCTCCTAATGAATGTGCACAATCCTCAATCAAATAAAGATTATTTTCTTCGCATATTTTTCTAATCTCATCAACATTCCCAGGATAACCAAAAGTATGTTGAATCATTATTGCTTTAGTCTTATTAGTTATTTTTTCCTTTATCTTATTTTCATCAATATTCAAATCATCCTTTATGTCAATAAAAACAGGCTTTGCTCCAAAACTAATTATTGGATTAACTGCTGCATTGCAAGTAAATGCTTGAACAATTATCTCATCATCTTTTTTAATTCCCATTGCATTCAAAATAGCTATCAAAGAGCTTCTTCCGCTATTAAAACTAAAAACATTAAAAAATCCAAATTTATCTTTAAACAATCTTTCTAATTCTTTAATTTCTTTTCCTTTCTTCCATTTAAAAGGAGAAAAAATAAGTCTTAAGGCTAGCAAGACATCATCTCTTTGAGTATTAGGCGATAATGATATTGAGATAACTTTAGACATCTTTTATAAGTTTATCTACTAATTTATGTGGAACCCTGCTTTCAAGCAAAACAACATCGTTCTCTCTCACGCATTCTGAAAGTTTCTGGAATATTTTATCTCCATTCTCCATAAACAAAATTCTGTCTTTTTTCATTCCTGATTCAAGAGCTCCTTTCATCACATCTTTAAAATAATCTTTAGAAGTTATTATTGCCAAATCACAAACTTCTCCAATCTTTCTTCCAATCTTACGATGTGTTTCTCTTCCTTCTTTTCCTAGCTCTATTATGCATGGCATAACTATTATTTTTCTTCCTTCCCAGTTTTTTAAATACTCTAAATGAGAAACTACTCCGTTGTAATTAGAAGAATATGTTGCATTAATAATGTTCAAACCAAACGATCCTTTAATAACCCTCATTCCACTTTCAATCATTTTAGCTCTTTCAGCAATCTCGTTTAACTCCATTCCTAGTCTTCTAGCTATAGCAACAGCGGCTAAAATGTTTGGAACATTCTGTGCTCCCAAAGCATTAACAACAAATCTAGCTGAATCACCTGTGTTTGTAACAACATTAAATGAAATCTTGTCTTTTTCTTCTTTAATATCTTCAGCCCAAATATCTTGTTTTTCTGTTAATGCATACTTTACACTATTTATTTTTGAATTAAATTTATTCTTAATAAATTCGTTATCCCAATTCAAAACAGCCAACCCCTCTTCTGGCAAAGAATCAATTAATTCAAACTTAGCTTTAACTATATTGTCTTGAGATCCAAAGGTAGCCAAATGCTGATTATTAATTCCTGTCAATATTCCTATCTTAGGTTTTGCAATATCGCATAAAAGCTTTATCCCTCCTCTGTTATATGCTCCCATCTCACAAATAAATATTTCATAATCTTCTGTTAATTTGTCTAGAATAAGATTAGAAATACCTACTTCAGAGTTCTCGTTCCTTTCTGTTGATATAACTTTAAAATCTTGAGACAAAATAGTTTTCAAAAATTCTTTAGTTGAACTCTTGCCATAACTTCCTGTAATTCCAATAACTAAAAGATTTTCTATTGCTTTCCTTTTCTTTATTGCCCTCCTTATCAACCTCCCTCTCATCAAGACAGTAATTGGCTGGAAAAAAAGAACGATGAAGGAAACAATTAATGGTGTCAAAATATCAAAAGCTAAAATAGAAAAAGCAAAAGGAATCAAACTAAAAACCATCCACTTGCTAGGACTATTATAATCATTAATAAATAGCATCACAAAAACAGCGATAAAAACACATAGAGGAATAAATATTAATGGCAACAAGAAAGACATCTTGTTTGTTAATTCTGGCCCCTTAACTCTTCTTCTAATTAAAGAAATAATAGCTGCAAACCCCTCCATTAAATAAATTGCGAAAAGCAATGGAATTGAAATTAATAAATAAAATCCATACTCATTAATGTATTGCCACAAAGGAATATCAATTGAACTATTTGAAGATGCTATCATTAAAAGCAAAACTATAAATATTAAAAATTTAACAAAAAGTAGCTTGCTAGTAATAATCTTTTTCCCGCTATAAGTATCAAAATGAGCCAAGAATCTTCCAATATGATAATTTTTCAATTGCCAAAGATATGACCAGAACAAAAAATTCTTAATTTCTTTAAACATCCAAAAGAAAAGAACTGTTAAACTTAATGAAACTGGCATCCATGGTTCAATTGAAATCATATTTTATCTCTTAAAAATTTAATTATTGATTGCGACGTTTTAACTGGCTCTGACCTATAGGGATTATGCCTTGCATTAGGAATTATCACTAATTCAGAACCAATAATTTTTCTATTTAAAAGAATTGCGTCTTCAATCGGAGTTGCCTTATCCTTTTCCCCCCAAATAATTAGACACGGTTGCTTAACATTATCTACTGCATACAAAAGATCTTCTGTGATAACTTTTTTGAAAATCTCTTTCATTTGTTCATTGGCTAAATAATAATCAGAAGCTCCAGCAAATCTATATAATATTTTTCTTAATATGGGGTATACTGGTGTTTTTGCAATCACTTGTCCCCAATTAGCTAAATTTTTAGCAATCTTTTGTCTCAAATCAAGTCTTTCTGATCTAACTACCGCTGCGTCACACAAAATAACATTCTTTATATTTTCACACTTACCAGCAAGAATCATTGCTACTCCTCCTCCAAAAGAATGACCTATGATTGTAAAATCTTTTAAATCAATTTTTTCAATAAATTTCTTTAAAAATTCTGCATATTCTTCTGCTCCCCATATTTCTGTCGGCGCTGATGTTTCTCCGAATCCAGGCAAATCAGGAACAATCATTTGAAATCCATTTGAACAAATCTGTTCCATTGCTCCTAACCAATAATTAGAATCAGCTCCCCAGCCATGGATAACAAGAATAGGATGACCCTGTCCTGCTATTTTATAATGCAAGTCTATCCCTTTAATTGATATTTTATCAACTTTGTATTCAAAGGAATCCATTATTTTTTTCTTTTAATTTCCTTAAATCCTAAATACTTATGCAAAACTTTGGGAATCTTAATGCTTCCATCTTTTTGCTGATTGTTTTCTAGCAAAGGAATTAAAATTCTAGGAGTTGCTATCCCTGTATTATTCAAAGAATGAGTAAACTTAGTTTCTCCATCTTTTGTTTTGTATCTAATATTCAATCTTCTTGTTTGAAAGTCAAAAAAGTATGAAGAAGAATGTGTTTCCCTGTATTTACCTTGAGTTGGAACCCAGCACTCAATATCATATTTCTTAACTTGTCCTAATCCTAAATCAGCAGCACAGTTTCTAACAACATGATAAGGAATATTTAGTCCTTGCAAAATCTCTTCTGCATTCTTAGTTATTTCTTCATGCAACCTAACAGATTCTTCTTTATCATTCTTACATAAAACAACTTGCTCTATTTTCATAAATTCATGAACTCTCATTACACCTTGAGTATCTTTTCCATAACTTCCAATTTCTGTTCTAAAACAAGGAGAAAATCCCATATACTTAATTGGTAATTCTTCTTCTTTCAATATTTCATTTGAATGATAACTCATTACTGCAACTTCAGAAGTTCCTGCTAAGTAATTACCATCGTGAGTATTATAAACTTCATCTTTTGATTGAGGTAAATATCCTGTTCCAGTCATTGCTGCTTCATTAACTAAAGATGGGGCACCCATAGGAATAAATCCTTTCTTAACTAACAAATCAGTAGCATATTGCCAAATAGCCATACAGATAAGAAAAGCCTCTCTCTTTAAGAAATAACCTCTAAAACCAACAACCTTAGTTCCTCTTTCAAAATCAACTAAATCTAAATCTTTAGCCAACTGAACGTGATCTTTAATTGGAAAATTAAATTCAGGAATCTTTCCCCATTTTTTAACTTCTACATTATCAGCGTCAGAATCTCCATCTGAAACACTTTCATCTGGAATATTAGGAACAAGAAGCATTAAAGCATCAAATTCTTCTACTATTTTTTTGTATTCGTCTTCTTCATTATCTGAATTCTTATCTAGTTCTCTCATTTGAGCGATAACAGCTTCTCTATCTTCTTTTGTCTTTGCTTCTTGAATTCTTTTGTTAGCCTGATTCTTCATTGCACTCTTGGTTTCTATTGATTGCAATAATTGTCTTTTTCTTTCATCTAACTTCAAAAGAACATCAATATCTACCTTGAATTTCTTCTTTCTGCAAGCTTCTTTTACTTTGTCAGGATTTTCTCTGATGAACTTAATATCTAACATATAAGTATATTATTTTTTCTTTAATAATATCAAAAAACTAAACAAAAAGAAAGAGGGCTAAACCCTCTTTCCTAATATAATTTTTATTCTTTGTCTTTCATTAATGGGAACAATATTACTTCCCTTAGTGAACCAGAATCTGTGAGCATGGAAACAATTCTATCAATTCCCATTCCAAATCCTGCTGCAGGAGGCATTCCATGTTCTAGCGCTTCAATAAATTCCTCATCAGATCTTTGAGCTTCTTCAAATCCTCCTTTGAATAATTTCTCTTGTCCCCTTAATACCTCTCCCTGATCTATTGCATCATTCTGTTCTGAGAAAGCATTAATAACTTCTGCACCAGCTACAACTAATTGGAAGTTAGCCAGCTTTTCTTCATCTAAATTTTTAGCTAAAGGTTGGAATCCTTTTGGATAATGGATAACAAAAGTTGGCTGAATTATACTTGGCCTACAATACTTCTTATATATTTCATCAGCAATGTTTGGCTTATCAGCTCCATCAGGAACTTCGATTCCCATTTCTTTTGCTTTTTCAAACAAAGCCTTCTCGCTTATCTCTTCGTATTTAATACCTGTATATTTTTCAAGCAGTGCAAAAAATTCAATTCTTTCAAATGGTCCTTTAAAGTTCAGTACATTTTCACCGTATTTAACGTCAGTTGTTCCTAAAACCTTAGTTAAAACAACATCAAACATTTTTTCTGTTAATTTCATCAATTGCTTATAGTCAGCATATGACCAATAGAATTCAATCATTGTAAAGTCAGGATTATGGAACTTGTCTATTCCTTCATTCCTAAAGCATTTTCCAATTTCATATACTTTTTCAAATCCTCCGACAAGCAATCTCTTTAAATATAGTTCTGGAGATATTCTTAAAAATACATCAACATCCATTGCATTTAAATGAGTCTTAAATGGTTTAGCTCTAGCTCCACCATATAGAGATTGAAGGATTGGTGTTTCTACTTCAAAGAATCCTTCTTCATTTAAAAAGTTTCTTAATTCTTTTATAAAATTAGAACGAATAACAAATTTTTGTTTTGCTTCGTCAGAGAACATCAAATCAAGATATCTTTTTCTGTATCTTTCTTCTACATCTTTTAGGCCATGCCACTTTTCTGGTAATGGTCTCAAGCTCTTACAAAGCATTTTGTAATCAGCAATTTGAATTGTTTTCTCTCCTCTTTTAGTTTCAAACAATGTTCCTCTTAACTCAACAAAGTCTCCGATATCAAAAGTATCTAAAAATAATTGGTATGCTTTTTCTCCCAACTTATCACTGGCAAGTAGTGCTTGTAATTTACCAGTCCCGTCTTCAAAATCAATAAAGGTTAGAGCACCATGACTTCTCAAGGTCCTCATTCTTCCCACAAGAATAACTTCTTTTTCTTCTTTAGACAAACTCTCAAAGTTTTCAAGAGCTTGTTTAATTTCATGAGTTCTTTTAACTTCAATAGGATAAGCTGAAAGACCAGCACTCTCTAACTTCTTTATTTTTTCTATCCTATTTTCCCTTATTTCTTCTATTGTAGACATTTTATTCTATATTAAGAATCTTGTACTTAGTTGATCCTTTAACAGTCTTTACCTCAACTGTTGTACCCTTAGGTTTTTCCATTAAGGCTTGGCCTAAAGGAGACTTGAAAGAAATTCTATTTTCCATTGGATTAGCTTCTTCTTCTCCAACGATATGATATGTTTCTTTAGATGATCCATCGTCCAAGGTAACATGAGAACCGATTGATACCCATCCTGTTCCTGCTTTATCAGCTATAACTTTAGCAGAACTGATTATTCTTTCGAGCTCAAGGATTTTACCCTCAACCATTGCTTGGTTTTCTTTAGCCTCATCATAGGCTGCGTTTTCAGATAAGTCTCCAAAAGATATAGCTTCTTTTAATTGCTCAGCTACTTCTATTCTACCTTGTTTTTTAAGGTATTCAAGTTCTTTCTTCATCTTATCCAAACCTTCTTGTGTTAAATATTTATCTTCCATATTTATATTCTTTCCACGATTCTATATCCGTCAATTGACGAAAAACTGAATAGCGGACATTTTATTGTCTTATATTGATTAGAAAAAGGGCTTAATCTCATTGATTAATCCTTTTATACACAGCATAACATATATGTATTAGAAATCAAGCATCATTTTGCCCCCTAATTCCCTCCCTCATTTAATATTTCTTCGTCTGTTTGCTGTCTTTCTTTTTCTCCAAAATAATATCCAAGTATCTCCCTTGAAACAAGATTAGCAACCCCAGTGTTTTGAGGCACACTTTCTGCCATTACTGTTAAAACAATTTCTGGATCATCGTATGGAGCAAAGATTGTAATCCAGTTATGATAAACTTCTTTCTTTCCTGTTTCTGCTGTTCCTGTTTTTGCAGCTGAAGTCATTGGTAAATATTGCAAGCTTCTGGCAGTTCCATTAGAAGATAAAACTGTTTGTCTCATTCCTGCCCTCACTTCTTCAATTGCTGACAAAGAAACAAAGTCTTGATCAATTATTTCTGGCTCAAAAGATTTAATAATATTTCCCTCTTTATCAATCACGCTTTTCACAACTTGCGGTTTCATTAATTTGCCTCTATTAGCGATAACTGATGTTGCCATGGTTAATTGCAAAGGAGTTGCCTTAAAATATCCTTGCCCAATAGAAATGTTATAAGTATCGCCAGGATACCAACCTGTCCCTGTTTTAGCCTCTTTCCATTCTGGATCAGGGATAAGCCCTGCTTTTTCTTCTGGTAAATCTATTCCTGTTAATTTGCTAAATCCAAATTCTTCTAAATACTTTACAATTTTTACAATCCCTAAGCCATTGAAATTTTTGTAACCCCCTCCAATCATATAAAAGAAAACGTCACAAGATTCAGCAATAGCTTTAGTTAAATCAGTCCAACCATGAGTTTTCCAATCTTTTTTAAACGTTCCATCATTAAGTTGAAGACCTCCCTCACAATATATTTCTTTATTCGGAGAAACAATCCCTTGCTCTAATGCCGCAACACCAAGCATTGGCTTAATTGTAGAACCAATTGGATATTCTCCCGAAGTTGCACGATTATAAAAAGAAGTATTAGAGCTCTTTAATAAATCATTGAATTCTTTTTTAGTTAAATCTTTTGAAAAGATATTGTTATCATATGAAGGCAAAGAAACTAAAGCCAAGACTTCTCCATTTTGAGGATTAACAGCAACAACTGATCCTCCTTTAGCTGAAAAACCCTTAATTGCGCTATCCAAGAAATAAGCTGCTTTTTCTTGTAATTCATAATCAATATTCAATACCAAATTATTTCCTGATTCAGATGGCTTTATTGTTTCTTCATTAATTATGTTTCCGTAAACATCTTTTTCTCTATTAACAACACCCGCTACTTCTTTAAGATAAGAATCATATTGTTTTTCTATTCCCGCTTCTCCCATCGAACTATCTCCTGAAACATATCCCAAAACATGGGCAAAATTATAACCACTTAAATATTCCCTAGTTTTTTTCTTAACAATTTTAAATCCCTTTAATTCATCTTCTTTAGTTTTTAAAACAATAACCTTGTCTTTGTCTAAATCTCTAGCAATAGAAATTTCTATTTCTTTATCATTTTTAGCAGTATTAATGTCTTCAACCAATTTATCGTATGAAATATCTAAAATTCTTGAGGCTTCTCTTATCGATTTTTCTTTTTCAAGCCCGTCTTTAGGCAATCTAGAGATCTCACAAACTAATTCAAATCCTTGAGAATTAGAAACTATTTGTTTCATATTTCTATCATAGATAATTCCTCTTTGGGCATCTATTTCAGTTGAAACAAACTTATTTTTTTCAGCTTTCTCTGCATAAACATTATAATCAACAACTTGAAACATAAAACAACGAATAAATAAAAATCCGATAACAACAAAAAATACAGCCATCACAGCTTGAAACATCATATGAGAAAGAGCTGTTTCAATAGTATAACCATCACGACCTTCTTTTTTTCTAACCAAGCCATCAAAAAAAACTTCGTCTGTATCTATTTCAGATCCTTTTCTTCTGACTTTAAATTTTTGGCATCCCTGAGATTGATGGAATTCTAACATATTTGAATAGAATAAATTTTAAAATAAAAGCGCTTAAAAGAAATCCAATCGCTGCTACTCCTAAATAATTAGAAGAAAATATATCAATAATTAATCCTAAGAAAAAAGCTAAAAATAATCCTAATTTCTCTTTAGGTTCTTCAAATAAATTAACTAAAAAAACTAATAATATTGCAAAGCTTACAAATGTAAAAAATGGCAAATAACTCATTTCCAAAATAAGTAAATAATAAAAAAAGAAAAACATTATTAATGATTTGATAATTTTCTCAATCATTGTAAATTTCAGCGTTCTTAATTACAAATACGTTATTTATTTCATTCAAATTAAATACTAACTCAATGTCTGACTTTTTAAATGCTTCGTTATCAAAATTCTTAACATTTTTAATCTTTCCAACCACCATTCCTTCAGGATAATTTCCGCCCAAGGCGCTTGTTAAAACCAAACTTCCTTCGTTCAAATCCTTATCCTTAGGAAACATGTCCATGCTTATTTTAAGGCCTCCGTCTCCCCTCACGAGAGCAAATCCCTTGCTTTCTGGTATTTCCACATCTATCTTGCTTTTTTTATCTGTAATTAACATTACTCTTGAATAATCAGGGTAAACATCAATAATTTTTCCTAATAAAATTTTGTTTGACAGCACAACTGGAAAACCCTGTTTCACTCCATCCTTAGATCCGATATTTAACAAAATAAAATCTTTAGCAATGTCTTTTCCCATTACCCTTCCCAACATTAACTCAAAATCTTTATTTAATTGCAAATCTAGCGCTTCTCTTAAAAACTTGTTCTCGCTTCGCATATTTTCCAAATCTCCTAATTGAGATAAGAGCTTCTGATTTTCTTCAATTAATTTCTTATTTAATTCTTCCTGATTCTGCATTGAAAACGACGAATTACTTCCATTTTGCCATAAACTAGCTTGAAATCTTTCGCTTTGAGAATAAAAAAAATTCTTAATTCCTGAATTAAAGAAACTTAAAATCCAAAAAAACATCACTAGCAAAATAATAAAAATTATTCTTTTTTTAGTAAAAATAGCATCCATATTTTGATTATATACTAATAGCATTAAAATTACAAAAAGCTTTTCTTTTCAAAAATCCCAAATCAAAAATCCCATTTCGATCTTTAATACGGGGACGACCTACTTTCGCGGATACCACTATCATCGGCCTTAAAAGATTTCACTTCCGAGTTCGGAATGGGATCGGGTGGAGCACTTTTAGTATTGTCCCCATATTGAAAACCAAAATGGGATTAAAAGATATAAAATGTAGTTTAAGAATAAAGCTAATAATTGTTAATCAAAAGGTATGTAATACTCAATTAGTAATGCTCGGCTGAATTCCTCACGGAACTTGCACCTGCATCCTATCAAGGTTGTAGTCTCCAACCTGAGTAAGAGTTCTAATCTTGGAGTAGGCTTCGAGCTTAGATGCTTTCAGCTCTTATCCCTTCCTAACTTAGCTACTCAGCTATGCCGCTGGCGCGACAACTGATACACCAGAGGTTAGTTCACCCTGATCCTCTCGTACAAAGGGCAACTCTCCTCAAAACTCGACGCCTGTAGTAGATATGAACCAACCTGTCTCACGACGGTCTGAACCCAGCTCGCGAATCACTTTAATTGGCGAACAGCCAAACCCTTGGGACCTTCTACAGCCCCAGGATGTGATGAGCCGACATCGAGGTGCCGAACAGTGCCGTTGATATGGACTCTCGGGCACTACCAGCCTGTTA
>Ga0074195_1001444_pt1 | contig 33580 bp, 29 predicted proteins | sample EPASupsiteHSE623_FD_64525 | JGI IMG/M metagenome (GOLD analysis project Ga0074195, IMG submission 64525) | Bioremediated contaminated groundwater from EPA Superfund site, New Mexico - Sample HSE6-23 | ecosystem: Environmental > Aquatic > Deep subsurface > Groundwater > Contaminated ... | reverse complement strand
ATTTTACTTGACAGATTTCATATCCAAACCTAAAGTGTAAGTGTGTCATATGCTAATACAATAGTCACAAATGTGATTATGGGAGATGTTAATTATGGTCCCTTCTGATAAAGAAGAAATGCTGATCAGGATATGCAGACTCTATTACGAGCAGAATATAAGCCAGGATATCATTGCCAAAAAGTTTCATATTTCGCGCTCCTATATATCAAAGCTATTAAAAGAAGCCTACAGCTTGGGGCTTGTTGAAATTCGTATAAAAGACACACTTCAAGGCGAAAGCGAACTTGAGACTTTATTATGCAATCGGTTTGGCTTAAAAAAGGCGATCGTGGTTCCCGTCGGAACACAGCAATTTGATAAAAAGCTCGATGCCATCGGAACTATAGTAGGCAGATTTTTGAACAGCATTCTAAGCGATGACGATATTATCGGCATTTCATGGGGGCTAACGCTTGCTGCCTGCGCAAAAAAACTGATTAAGAAGGATTTAAATAATATAAAGATCATACAGCTTAAAGGTGGTCTTCCTCATATGGAAGAATTCGATCGGATGAATGAGATCGCTCGCCTTTTCGCTGAAGCTTACAATGCGGAAGTGCACTTCCTGCCGCTTCCTTTGGTCGTCGATTCCGTGGAAATAAAAAAAGCGATCGTGAAGGACAGGAAGATTCAATCCATTTTGCAGCTCGGCTTCGATGCCAATATAGTGCTCTTTGCCGTCGGCGAATTCGATGTCAATTCAGCCTTGGTACGCTCAGGCTATTTTAGTCACGATGATGTAGAAAAACTCTGTTCTGAAGGCATTGTAGGTGATGCATGCGGAAGACTCATTGATATCCATGGAGCCACAATCGCCAAGCAATACGATGAACGCACTATTGGCATACCTTTAACGAAGCTCAGGAGCAAGGAATATTCCATCCTTGTAGCCGCAGAATCCAAGAGCGTAAAAGGAGTATATGGCGCGCTGGAAGCTAAATACGCGAATGTTCTGATAGTTGATGAGTACACGGCGAAAGAAATCGTGAAACTGGATGAAAAATTGCGGAACAGCCATAGCTAAATCGGAGAAGTGTCGGTATGAAGCGGAAGGATAGTGAGAACATAAGGTCTCGACCCAATTCTGGTTCTCCGCTGAAAATCAAGCACGGATTGCTGGTTCCCTATGTCATGCTGCTACCAGCCATGGCGGGGCTTGGCGCGTTTGTCGTTTATCCCCTCGTTTTCCTTGTCAGGACTAGCTTTACCGATCGTTCTATGCTCAGGAAAAATCCTCGGTTTGTAGGATTATCCAATTACGTTGAATTATTCCATTCCCAAGAGTTTCTGTCGGTTCTCAAGAATTCATTGCTTTATGCTTTGCTTTTCGTCGTATTTTCTATCGCTATCGCGCTTCTGTTCGCAGTGTGGCTGAACAAGCCAGATAGGTTTCATTCATTCGCTCAATCTGCGGTATTCATACCATATATCGTCTCCTTCGTAACCATATCGCTCGTATGGCTATGGCTTATGGATCCGCAATACGGCCTGCTCAATTCCTTGCTTGCTGTTTTTAAGCTTAAGCCCTATCCCTGGCTGTCGGACGTAAAGACGGTAGTTCCGTCTCTGGTACTCGTCTCGGTTTGGAAGTACGTGGGATATTACATGCTGCTTCTGATCGCGGCTCTTCAGAACATCCCGCAATCCATTTACGATGCCGCAAAGATAGATGGGGCGTCGGGAAGAGCCGTTTTCTTAAGGATAACCATTCCTCTTCTTACTCCCAGCTTATTCTTTCTGCTTGTAGTCTCAACAACCGAGGCGCTTAGGGTATTCGATCCCATCAACATCATGACTCAGGGCGGACCTATAAACTCTTCAAGTGTTTTTGTCTATTTCATTTATGAATACGCGTTTAAGTACTTCAGAATAGGCTACGCCTCCGCTGGCGGAGTGATACTCTTTCTCATCATCGGCATACTGGTGGCCATTTACTTTAATATGCTAGCCAAAAAGGTCCACTACCAATGACATCAAATCTGCGTCAGCTTACCAGCAAGCCCATAAGTACCGTCTTTAAGTCCCTAGCTTATCTAGCTCTGATATGCATGTTCATATTTCCGTTTTTCTGGATTCTCAGCAACTCTTTGAAGACTTTTCAGGAAACAATGGTGTTTCCGCCAAAGGTCTTCCCTGAAAAGCCCATCTTTTCGAATTATGTCGAAGCTCTGAAGCGAATGCCGTTTTTTAAATATCTAATAAACAGCATTACCGTCAACGTATTGATATTGATAAGCCAGTTCATCGTTATAATTCCAGCCTCATATGCCTTCGCCATGTATAGGTTCAGAGGCAGAGGGCTTTTATTCACGCTCGTACTCTTCGGCTTCATGCTTCCTCAGCAGCTTACTTTTGTTCCGATCTATCTGATGTTTGGAAAGTTGAAGCTTCTCAATTCCTATGCGCCGCTTGTCCTGCCTTTTGCGGCGAGTTCGTTCGGAATATTCCTGCTCAGACAATATTTCATGGGCATACCTACTGAAATCATCGAAGCTGGTTACCTCGATGGTATGAATAACAGGCAGATAATGATCTATCTCATGATGCCTATGGCCAAATCAGCCCTTGCTTCAGTCGCCCTTATTAGCTTCATCACCCATTGGAACGACTATTTCTGGCCCCTCGTTATGACGAATACCCAGAAGGTCAGGACACTTCCCCTCGGGGTTGCCGCGCTCAGGGTGACAGACGGCACTACTGAATGGAATGTGCTTATGGCCGCGAATATGCTTCTTATCCTGCCGATTTTGTTTACCTATTTCTTCGCGCACAAGCAGATAAAAGAAGCATTGATCCATTCAGGGATCAAATGATCCTGGTTCGTACAGGAGCCCTATGGAGTTGAGGGATGTAAGGCTACCTGAAAATTTTACAGGAGGTCTGCTGATGAGAAAATCGATTGTGGTGTTAATGTTACTGATGTTCGCCGCAGGAGGACTCATATTCGCTCAAGGCGCGAAACCCGTCAGTATCAATTTCTGGTATTCAATGGGCGGCGCCAACGGCGACCTGATCCAAAGCATGGTGAAGGCTTTCAACGATACGAACAAGGATATCGTGGTTACTGCAACATACCAGGGCAACTACTATGATACATCGGCCAAACTCCAGGCCGCCGTAGCCTCCGATACTACTCCGCATGTAACCATGGTCGTTGATATGCATAACCCAATGTTCGCCGATGCTGAAGTGCTCGCGAATCTCGAGCCATTCATGAAGCGCGATAAGGTGGATATCAACGATTTCATACCAGGGCTCCTGGATTGGAGTTATTACAAGGGCAAGATCGTATCGCTTCCCTTCAACCGCAGCACTCCTCTATTCTATTTCAACAAGGATCATCTTAAGGCTGCAGGCCTAAGCGAGAACGGACCCCAGACATGGGATGAACTTGAGACTTTTGCCCGAAAGTTAACAATAAAAGGCGAACGCTGGGGATATTCCTGCCCTATAGATATCTGGTTCTACCTCGGCATGGTGTTCCAGAATGGCGGAGAAGTCCTTTCTCCCGATGGCAAACACAGCGGCTTCAACAATGAAATCGGAACGAAACCGATCTACTTCTGGAGGAAGATGATCGATGAAGGCATTATGAAGCTGCCCCCAGGGAAAGAATACAATTCCTGGGAAGTCGCTATGCAAGATTTCCTCAATGGTAAGGTGTCTATGATAATGACCAGTACCGGCTACCTTTGGGGAATTCTTAACAGCGCGCAAGGAAAATTCAATGTTGGCACTACCTTCCTGCCGAAAGCCAAGCAATGGGGAGCGCCAACCGGTGGAGCGAATATCGCTGTCATCGCGGGCAAGCCTGCCAATGAAACCGAAGCCGCTTGGCGTTTTATCAAATTTATGACTGATACGCCTCAGGTCATTCTCTTCAGCCAGAGAAGCGGCTACATGCCGAGCCGTAAGTCCGCCGTTTCCAGCGCGTCGATGCAGGTATTCTTTAAGGAAAAGCCACAGTTTAAGACAGCGATTGATCAGCTCTATGAGGCTGCAAGGAGCAGGCCAAACCATCCGAATTATGCCGAACTCGATAAGATTATTATGGATGAAATTCAGAGAGCGACCATCGATAGGAACTATTCTCCAGAACAGGCAATGAAGACTATCGATATTGCGATACAGCGTTTGTTCAGATAAAACTGATCCTTAATGATGAAAGGGGGCGCTTTATAGCGCCCCCTTTTTTATTTATACCCTCTTCCGCATTTATCAATGTAACTTCTTAATTTATCCGGGAAATTCGAACCGATCGAAGCCAGGCCCATCGGTACAATTCTATCCATCACGCTTGCAATATCTGCGTTCCAGGTGCTTGCGCTCGCTCCTGATTTCTGAACCGCCTCCACCTTATCCTTGGTCCAATATTGCCAGCCCGGGCGCCAAGAATTTGCGCTGCAGCTTTTTAAGGCCTGTAGAGGATCGACTAACTCTCCCATGAGCAGCAAACCGGTAGCGAGTGCCGGTTCGGTTTGCTTGAATCGTTTCATGCATTCATGATGAAATGAAATGACAATGGTTTCAGATATCAAGTTGTAGTCATGAAGCATCTTGATTAGCTTGAGTTCAATGCCCGGTGCCGGGAATGGATTTCCTTTTATTTCTATGGCAAGAGGAATTTTATCCTTTGACCAATCCAGAAGCTCAAGGAGAGTGGGCACCCTTACTCCTTGAAACTTCGAATCGAATTTTACGCCAGCATCGAGTTTCTTTATTTGAGCCAGGGTCATATTCTCTATCGGACCGGTACCGTTCGTCGTTCTGTCGACTTCCGAGTCATGCATGATAACCAGCTCGCCGTCAAGACTTTCGTGAATGTCGAGTTCCAGCACGTCGGCGCCGCATTGATACCCTTTTTCAAAGGAAGGCATAGTGTTCTCTGGAGCGTAGCCGCATGCCCCACGGTGTCCCACAACCAGGGTTTTGCCTTTTTTCATCGCATCAAATTCAAGCACGGAAACCTCCTTGCCGGCTTATAGCTTTTGGAATGGAACATCTCCACAAATATACACACGTATCCCCATTCTTTGCATCATTGTAGCTTTGATCGCCAATGCTTTATCGGCAAGCTCCGGCGAAGGAGCATAGGTCACGATAATGTGGTTGGAACAATGTCTCGCCATAAACTGATCGCGGGTTACCCCGTAGAGAATTGCGTTCATCGTTGGCCATTGCGGGGTGGTTCCCTGCCATCGCCGCTCGACTTCATCGGGCGAAAGCTTGACCGACCTGCCTCGGCCAATATCAACGCATAGTTTATTTTCCTTTATGAATACGCGACTCCAGACAATCTCTCCGGGCTTGCTGAGACCCTTCAGCGTTCCGCCGCCCTGGCTGAATGAAGTCGGAGGTTGTCGCACGCTAACCGCCTCGGCATAGCCCTCCGCGAAATGCGAAGCTGGTACCGCGCCGGAAATGAGGAACACCCATACGAAGTCATCGATCTCCGCATCTCGATAATTCGCTCCCCACCTTACGTCGTGCAACGTTGTCGAAGGATCGAGGCCAAGAGCATCCCATACTCTTTTATTCACGACCATATCGATCGCGGCGCCCTCGTCCGCTTCGTTGAAATGCGGTAATGGATTGTCAGGGTATAGAATTCTCAAGGAATCAAGTCCATATACCGGTGGCCTGTCTGGATTGTTCATAAGCCCTTCGGCGAGATCCGAGGCGGGAGCCATATCCTTTAAACCTGTTGAGTACTGGATCCCTATCGATTCACAACCATAATAATCGGCAATCCTGACGGCCGCGATATACATCTTGCATTGTCCAAGGATCTGCGCGTCGGTAAGGTCAGTCGCCTCATCAGGACCAGTGATGAATTTCATGCCTCTGGCTTCCAGCCATTTTCTTATGGAAATCGCCTCATCGTCTCCCACTAATTTCATTTCAGCAAGCAGCCCAGACTGGCTTAGACGTTCTTTATAGATTCCTATCTTATGCAAATATTCGTCATCGATTATCGCGTTGTACATACCCATACAGCCTTCATCGAAGACGCCGATAATCGGCTTATCAAAAAGGAGGTCCTTGGCGAGGGACTTTCCCAATTCCATTTCTTTAGCTGGCAGAGAATATTCCCTGATCGCGCGAGGATACAGAACCTCATGGGCAATCTTTCCGGAAGCGATCCATTCATGTATGCCTTGCCTAAAAAAGTCGTCATCGAAAGTCTCGCTCCAGATAGTGCTGTATGGAACATTTGCCTTAACCATGCTCCCATTAAGATTCAGCAAGCCTACAAGGCCAGGGAATCGCCCAGACCAGTTGCCTATCGTCAGGATCGGTCCCTTGTGGTTTCTCAAGCCCGACAGGATGTTTTGGCTGAACTGCCATATCCCTGCGGCGATGATGATAGGACTGCGGGGATCGATTTTACTGAATATATCGAGGCCCATTCTCTGATTCCATATGAAACCGTGGCCGAGTTCTTCAGAATATTCATGGGCACGGACAAGAGTGCGTCCCTCCTGCGCAAAAGCCTTCTGAAGCTTCGCTTCCATGTCTTGTTGCGCTGCCCACCCATTCCTATTTGTGTAGTGCTTCAAGTTTCCGTTTGCGATCAGGAATATCTCAGATGGGCCAAGATGCTTGATTCTCGCGAGGTTTCTGGTGGTGTTTGCAGCTTTCATTATGCCTCATTTGTAGTAGAACAAATGTGAATATATCTATGACATATGACACTTTAACTCTATCATCCAAAGAAATGGCTGTCAAGAATAATAGAGCATTCTTAAGATTGCATTGTGTATTCATCCAGTGATAGAAATTTTCCTAGAATTGTCGCTATTTGTATAGACTCCATCAGCCATTCCACCAATACACAAGTAAAGATGTGCGACCTCTTAATTTGAGAATCGATGAGATACACAACAATAAATTAGAAAATGAATAAACATTTCTTGACAGATCGATATACCTAACTTAAGATTCCTCATCAGATGATGAGTATGGTATACCACCTCATTATATAATCAAATAATATTATATAATGATTATACAATAAAATGGATCAGATAAAAATTATGCCATTTTTATTTTAAAACCATACTTCCGGAGCGCAAAGAAAAACTTTTCAAATGTATACCGAGTGAATGCTTATGCATTTATTATGTCCATAATCCACGATTCTGCTTGAGCAGGAAGTGATTAGGAATATTGTAAGGAGGTTACATAATGAAAAGGGTGGCAATAGCAATTTTTGCTACATTTATTCTCATTAGTGCCGCGTCTGTATACGGTGCGGATACTACTGGTCCAATTAAGATTGGTTATCTGGCACATCTGACTGGTGATGCTTCCGTATGGGGAATTCCGGAAACCAACACAGCAAAAATGGCCGCGGAAGAGATCAACGCGGCAGGCGGCATTCTTGGCCGCAAGATCGAGATCGTGTCCATGGATTCTCGCAGTAATGCAGCCGATGCAGTCAATGCCGTAAAAAAAGCAGTTGCAGAGCAGAATATTGTCGCTGTCCTAGGCTCCAACTGGAGCGGCATCAATATTGCCACCAGCTCCGTCTGCGCCGAAGCCAAGATTCCACAGATCAGTTCCTACGCCACGGCAGTTAAAGTAACGATGAACGACGATGGCAGCGTGAGACCTTGGGCATTCAGAACCTGCTTCATGGACCCATACCAGGGCAAAGTCATCGCGTACTATCTTAATAAAGAGTTGGGCAAGAAAACAGCTGCCGTTCTCTATGATATTGGTTCAGACTATTCGACCGGCCTGACCCAGTACTTCGAAGATAATTTCACCAAGCTCGGTGGCAAGGTCCTCGGAAAATGGGCATATAAGGCTGGCGATGTCGATTTCCGGCCCCAACTCACCCAGATCCTGTCCAAGAAACCTGAAGTCCTTATGATTCCGATCACCTACAAGGATATTTCTCTCGTGGTAAGGCAGGCTCGCGAACTTGGAATGGAAGACACTGTGATCATGGGCGGAGACGGAGCCTCTCCCGCCATGTTGGCGATGGCCGGTCCTGAGCTTCAGGGTTCTTATTGGGTCAAGCACGTATCTCCAGAAGACCCAATCGTGGCTGGTATCTGGAAGAAGTATGACGCGAAATACAAACCAAGCGGTGAGTATGCCAACATCTATAAAGCTTATGAACTTGTCTATTTTATTGCTGACATCATTAAAGCGTCCGGTACTACCAATGGCGAAACAATTCGTAAAGCCATTGAGAATTGCAAGGACTTTAAGATCGCTGATGGACTTCTGACTATGGATCCAAAAACTCACAACCCTCTGAACAAGAGCGCGGTAATTCTACAAGCTGTCGGTAAGGAACTAAAATTCGTTACTAAGTACGCACCAGTTGATTAAGGGTTAATAAAAAAAAGGCGCGCAATGCCGGCAAGCCCGACATTGCACGCCTTTTAACATTCTTTGCTGGAGGTAATCCAATTGTCGACCCTTTTTCAACAGATCATCAATGGTCTTTCCATCGGATCTGTATACGCTTTGATAGCTGTAGGCTATTCACTTGTATATAGCATTTTATCATTTTCTAATTTTGCGCATAGTAGTTTTCTCATCATGGGTGCTTATACTGGTTTTTTCCTCATTTCCACTAACTTAATGCCACCGTTGCTTGCAATATTACTGGCAACTATAGTGAGCGGACTTTTCGCGATATTCATCGAGCGTTTTGCCTACAGACCTATCCGTGCAAAAGGCGGGAAATCCCTCTATTACATAATCGCATCTCTAGGCATCTCAATTTTCTTTGAAAATTTCGTTGTGGCGGCAATCGGCGCCAACTACAGAACATATCCGTCATTATTACCATATAAAGCTATAAAGTTCTGGGGACTTCGAGTAAGCATCCTGGATTTGGTATGCGCGGGAATCGCCATCATCTTCCTCATTCTCCTGGAATTTTTCCTAAAACGAACGAAAGTAGGAATGGCGATCAGGGCTGCTGCTTTTGATCTCACAACCGCGAGCCTTATGGGCGTAAATGTTAACTTCCTTCTTTCTGTGGTATTTCTTATTGCTGGATTCCTTGCAGGCATCGCAGGTGTAGTCCTTGGTATTAAGTATACCGTCTATCCTCAATTAGGTTCCCTTACCACGAAGGCCTTCATTGGAGCCATCCTGGGCGGACTCGGTAGCCTGCCAGGCGCGATAATAGGCTCTGTATGTCTTGGAGTCATCGAGGCTTGTACTGCCGCATTCATATCATCCCAGCTGCGCGACCTGATTGTGTTCCTGATTCTGATCATCGTACTCATTGTCCGCCCGCATGGGATCATGGGTGTATATGTGGATGACAAGGTTTAAGGGAGTATCAAATGTTTTCTTCCTATATGTTGAGTGTAATAACCCTTATATGTATCAATGTCGTTGCGGTGACAGGTCTAGCTCTTTTGACTGGATTTACTGGATTGTTTAGTTTTGGGCATTCCGGGTTCATGTCTATTGGCGCTTATGCGGCAGCAATCTTGTTTGTTAAGTTCAATGTACCATACTGGGCAGTCCTGCTACTCGGTGGTGTGGCCGCTTGCATGGTAAGCGGAATCATGTATCCAACGCTACGACTTAAGGGCGATTATTTTGCTATTGCAGCCCTTGGCTTCGGTGAGTCTGTCCGTTTGATAATGGATAATGGCGGCAATCTGACCGGAGGAGCGAGAGGTTTTGGCGGCATGCCCACATTGACTAAATGGCCAGGCGCATTACTTGTTGCCGCCTTAGCCTTGATCCTTATGCGTAATATAATCCGGTCGAGATTCGGCCGCACACTCATCGCTATTCGTGAAGATAAGATCGCTGCCCAATCAATGGGGATCAACGTCGCCAGGAATCAGTATTTCGCTCTAGCGATAAGCGCATTCTATTGCGGCGTGGCGGGAGCCATGTTCGCCTTCTTTATGACGTATCTGCAACCGATGATGTTCGATGTCGCCAAATCGACAGAGCTTTCGTCTTCGGTCGTTTTTGGTGGAATCGGAAGCTTGAGCGGATCGGTGATCGCTGCGGTGATTCTTACGGCTATACCAGAAATCTTCCGCCCTCTCATGCAATGGAGAATGGTCTTCTATGGCCTCGCGTTAGTCTTGACTATAGTTATAAAACCGACGGGACTCATGGGGTCGAAGGAACTCTCCTTTAGCTTCGCCAAGCAGTTTGTACGAAAAATTACTTCGGCGTCTAAAAGAGGTAGTAGAGGCGAGTCGAAGCCGAAGGGTAAAAAATAATGCTATTCGAAGCAGAACATCTTTCAAAGAGATTTGGCGGACTTACCGCAGTCAGTGATTTTAACCTTTCGCTCGATAAGGGAGAGCTGGTTGGACTTATCGGCCCGAATGGTGCAGGTAAAACTACGGTTTTCAATCTTATGACAGGTATCATCCCTCCGACCTCAGGGATCGTCCGACTGGATGGACAGGATATAACGAAGATGCCAGCTTATGAAGTCAGCAGGCTCGGCGTCGCACGTACCTTCCAGAATTTACGCTTACTTAAGAGCGTCAGCGCCCTACAGAATGTGGTGACAGCCGTACAGAGGGACTACAGCTATAGCTTTGTATCCGCGCTGGTAAGAACTCCCCATTTCAGGCATCAGGAAGCAGAAGCTAAAAAGAAAGCCCAGGAATACCTTGATGTTGTAGGGTTGGGACAGATGGCCGATACTCGGGCAGACAGCCTGCCTTATGGCCTGCAGCGCAAGCTAGAGATAGCGAGGGCGCTTGCCTTGTCTCCAAAGGTTTTACTTTTGGATGAACCCGCAGCCGGTATGAATCCTGATGAATCGCTCGAGCTGATGAATCTAATAGAGGGCCTGCGTAGGAAATACGATCTTACCATTCTCCTCATCGAACACCACATGGAGTTGGTAATGGGTATTTGCGAGAGGATTATCGTTCTCAATTTCGGCGAGGTGCTCGCGGAAGGTAATCCAGAAGAAATTCAATCGAATGCGGAAGTGATAACGGCATATCTCGGTCCAGATGACGAAGAGGACAAAGAAGAGGCACTCTCGTGATACTTAAAGTGGAAGACCTGACAGTTCGCTATGGAATAATCGAGGCTCTTCATGGCATTAATCTTGAAGTTGCCGAAGGCGAAATCGTAAGCATAGTAGGAGCCAATGGCGCCGGAAAGACCACACTTCTGAATACCCTTGCTGGCATAGTCAAGAAGTCACAAGGTTCCATAACCTTCTGTGATGAACCGGTGCCGGTTGCTGTCCATAAAGTAGTGTCGTCTGGCATTGTCCTGGTGCCTGAGGGAAGGAGAATATTCGGATCCCTCACAGTCAAGGAAAACCTTCTAATGGGCGCTTACTTGAGAAAAATGTCCAAATCCGTCGAAGATGACCTGGATTATGTGCTTACTATATTTCCAAGAATGAAAGAACGATTAAAACAACAAGCCAATACGCTGTCTGGTGGTGAACAGCAGATGCTCGCCATAGGGCGCGGAATCATGTCGAAGCCGCGTCTGCTTATGCTTGATGAACCTTCTCTTGGTCTTGCTCCCGTACTCGTCAAGGAAATATTTAAGCAGATTCTGGAAATTAACAAGACTGGCGTAACAATATTGATGGTGGAGCAAAATGCAAATCAGGCGCTCAAGCTCGCTACACATGCCTATGTCCTTCAAACAGGTTCTATAACCTTGTATGGTACAGGACAGGAAGTCCTTAAGAATCCTGAAGTCCAGGAAGCATACCTTGGACACGGACGTAGAACCTTGCGAAAGCAGGAAAAAGCACAGAATAAATAGTAAAGGACAACAGGAGGTTTTTCATGGAACATGTATTAGCAGCCGACGACAAGAATAGGCTTGAAAAATGGTTCAGCGAAATAGGCGTAAGCGGAATCTTCAGTGGTGATGATGTCCGAAGAATGTTACAGGGCAATATCGCTGATAGCGGGAGCATGGTGTATGTCATATGGAAAATGCTCAAGGAACGCTTTCCGGAAAAAGTTGACGCTACCGCGTTTCTTCATGATCTTTGTTTTGAATTCGGAAAACTCCACACCAAGAATTTCCCTGTAGTCCAGACTCCTTCAAACTTTCTCAAAAAACTCTTGTCTAAAGCCGATATCATTGCATGGGACATGAAGATCACCACATTTAATGATGAGAAGGCTGTGTTGGCATTACACGCTTTTCCTTACTGTATGGGTGCTGAGCGTTCGGGGGCCAGTGAAGATGAAAAACGGTATTTAAAGAAAGAAGTACTCTTAGGCATTGCCGATGGCTTAGTCGCTAACAATCCCAATCTTAAGGTGCTTGGCGATATAGAAGGTATAGACCAGAATGGTGTTTTCACCATTACCTTCCTTCTGAAAGATAAACCGCAAAGCACGAAAAACGATACCTCCATAGGTGTTGAGGCTTTCCTTGGAAGTATGGGATTTAACGAGGCATATTCCGAGAAAGAAGTGATATTGATGCTAAGGGACAAAGTAGGCGACAGGGGACTTCTCGTATATCTCTGCTGGAAAATGATGCAGAAACAATTTCCTTGGATGGATTCAATTACCTTCCTCTACGATGCCTGCTATAGCTTCGGCAAGGGTCAAACAATAAAGTTTTCGAAGGAGGGCACTCCTGATGTCTGGCTGCGTCAAATATCTTCCCGTGCCGGCCTCTTGGTATGGCAGCAGACGATCACGAGTTTCAATAACCAAAAAGCAGTCAAGAATTTTAAATATTGTCCCCATATCGAAGCAGCCCGCAATGCTGGCGCGGCCAGCTCCGAGCTTAGGACTCTCTGCCGGGATATATTGATGGGAGCCGATTATGGCACCATGGATCCTTACCCTTATCTTGAATTAAGTTTCCCCGGAAAGACCTGCGCGGAGGGTGGGGAATGCGATATGACCTGTGTATACCGCGAATAAGGTGTAGAAAGATATTGCCCCTCGTCTTCGGTATTGAAGTGGGTAAGAATGCGGTAAATGAAGGCAAGCTCATAAAATAGCCAAGCGGCATTATCTTAAAAATTGTTGTATCCCCGGGGATCGGAAGGTTCCCGGGGATTTTTATTGGGTTGGCTGGTCTTTTATCGATTCATGACGAAAAGTCCCGCGATGCAAAGAGCTACCCCGACCGCTTTCTGCAGGCTAAAGGATTCCTTGTAGATAAAAATCCCCACCGGTATCAGGATTATCGCGAGAAGTATGTTCGCGATCAGCGAAGCCCTGCTTATATCCCATCCGGCGCGAAACGCCAGCAGGAATCCCAGTTCGAGACCGATGATCGCGATTCCGAGCACTATGCTTGTCCAATTGACGCCGCGGAAACTCTCGGAAAATCCTCGTACTTCGCGTCTCTGGGAGATGATCAGCGCCGCAGCGGTCACGATAGCCGCCGTAAGGTAGGTGACAAGGAGTGCCGCGAAGGGGTTCGCGCCATTCGGCGTTGACTTCTGCGTGATGTTGTAGAATACGTTCGAAACGACGATCAGAATGATGGATGCTACGTAAATCATGACGGCGAGTGTAGCATAGATTGCATGCTATTCGTAGAATCCCCTTATCGGCTATACTGGCTTCATCCCACGTCGCTGCGAACGAAATCAGGAATTACATTGCCCAATAAAGACGCATCCAATCCCGGAATACGCAATATCGCCATTATCGCCCATGTAGACCATGGGAAAACCACCCTCGTCGATGCCATGTTCAGGCAGTCGGGGTTTTTCCGCGCGGGCCAGGAGGAGACGGAACGCCTCATGGACAGCATGGATCTCGAGCGCGAACGCGGGATCACCATCACCGCGAAAAACTGTTCCGTTTTATGGAAAGGGATCAAGATAAACATCCTGGACACCCCAGGCCATGCCGATTTCGGCGGAGAAGTGGAGCGCGCGCTTTCCATGGTGGATGGGGCCATTCTCCTTGTCGACGCCTCCGAAGGACCCCTACCTCAAACTCGTTTCGTCCTCAAGAAAGCGCTGGAACTGAAGCTGTCCATCGTCGTTGTCATCAACAAGATAGATAGGCCGGACGCCCGTCCCGCCGAAGTATTGAGCGAGATATACGACCTTTTCATAGACCTGGGAGCGAACGAGGAGCAGCTTGAGTTCCCGCTGCTTTACGCGATCGGTAAAAAGGGAATCGCGCAGAAAACGCTCGAGGAAGCGGGCGAAAACCTGACACCGCTATTCAATGCCATCCTGGAAGAGATAAATCCGCCCTCGTACACGAGCGGCGAGCCTTTCCAGATGCTTGTTTCCGACCTTTCGTATTCCGACTATTTCGGGCGCCAGGCTATAGGCAAGGTGATAAACGGTCGGGCGCATTCCAAGGACAGCCTTGTGTGCATAGGGGAAGGCGATGTCCGCGAAGCGCTGAACATTTCCAAGCTGCACACCTACTCGGGCATCAAGCTTGTGGAGGCCGAGAGCGCCGAGACAGGCGATATATTCGTTCTGTCGGGCATCGAAAACGTCCATATCGGCGATACCATCTGTACGAGCGAATACCCCAAGGCATTGCCGCGCATCGTCATCGACGAACCGACGGTTTCCATGCTTTTTACCGTGAACACCTCGCCGCTTTCCGGCCTCGACGGGAAAAAAATACAGTCGATGAAGCTCTTTGAGCGCCTCAGGAAGGAAACGCTCAAAAATGTATCCATCCAGGTGGCTGAGGTGAAGGGCGGAGGCGGGTACATCGTGCGGGGCAGGGGGGAATTCCAGCTCGTCATCCTCATCGAACAGCTGCGAAGGGAGGATTTCGAAATCTGTGTCGGACGGCCCGAAGTCATTTTTAAGTACAAGGACGGCCGCAGGCTAGAGCCCATTGAACACCTCTTTGTGGACTGCAACGAACTTTTCGCTGGTACCGTGACCGACAAAATTTCCGCCCACAAAGGCCGCATGCTCTCCTATACCTGCCACGATGGGGCCCGCATTCATATAGAATTTTCCGTGCCTTCCCGTTCGCTTATCGGCTACCGTGACACCTTCCTCACCGACACCAAAGGCACCGGTATCATGAATACCTACTTTTCCGGCTATGAGGAATACCGAGGCGACTTCAACGACCATTTTACCGGATTCCTCGTGTCCGACCGCAGCGGGAAAGCCGTCACCTACGGTCTGTACCACCTCGAGCCCCGCGGGCACCTTTTCGTCGTTCCCGGAGATCCCGTATATGAAGGAATGATCATCGGCGAACATAATCTCGACTCTGACCTCGAAGTGAATCCCGCGAAGGAGAAAAAACTCTCCAACATGCGTTCGGTCTTAAAGGATGAGGCGCTGACGCTGACGCCTATTCAGCCTATGACGCTGGAACGCGCCATCCTCCTTCTTCATGAAGACGACATGGTCGAGGTAACGCCCAAATCCATCCGCCTCCGCAAGGCGATTCTCAGCTCCATGGAACGTAAAACCACCCGCCGCGAGCTTAAGGCGACCAGCTGATTTCGTTGTTGAGTGCTTTCAGTGGAGAATGGTATACTCGCGACACGATAATTTAAAATGCAGGAGTATCCATGTCACGCTACGCGAAGGTTTCCATAGCATCTCTTGCTTTTACCTTTTTCCTCGCCCTGGTTATTTCCTGCGCCACAGCTCCAGTCACGAATGACAGCCAGGAGAATAGCCAGGGAAACAGCATCCGTTATTGGAAGGAAGAAGGGGCCGCTTCGGGACGGCAAGCGATGACCGTCAGCGCCGAAGAGCTGCTTGGCCAAGAAGTGCCGGAGAGAAAAGATCCCAAGATCGTCATACTCATGTACCATAATCTCGTGTTCGGAAGGACGGGCAATGAATACAACAGGGACATTTACAATTTTGAACACGACCTGGCTTTCCTGAGAAAACGCTTCAAGATTATCGGTTTCGATGATCTGCTTGCCATAAGGGAAGGCAGTATGCGGCTGACGACTGACGCGGCCCTCGTCACCTTCGACGATGGCGATCTTTCCATGTACGCCATCGCATACCCGCTGCTGAAGGAATACGGGATTGAGGCGACTTTTTTCGTCATCTCCGGCTTTGTCGGGGAGATTGGCTATATGAACTGGTCCCAGATACGGGAAATGGCCCAGTACAGGGATTCTTCAGGCAACAGGCTTTTCACCATCGGATCGCATGGTGTCAGCCATAAATTCCTTGGGGATGTGGATCAAAGCACGCTCATAAAGGAATTGACAGAATCCAGGGCCGCGATAGAGAGCAATACAGGGGAACCGGCTCAGTATCTCGCGCTTCCCTTCGGATCGGGAGCCGGCAGGAAAGATATCGTGGAAATCGCCATAAGCGCCGGCTATAAGGCTATAAGAACTTCGGACAACCGCTTCGTCCCGGCCTCGAGCCTCGATCTTTTCAGGCTGCCCGGCAACTATATCGACAATTCCAGCACGGATAAGGCCATGGGTAAGATCTGGGCTATGATCGGACGGTAAGCTTCAGTCGGGGGTACCAGGAGACTGGCCGTACTTCTTTTCCAGCTCCAGGAAGGGATCGGCGAGGGCTTCGAGATTGCCCTGCTTGAGATCGTCGATATAATGGGATAGTTCCTCCGAACGGGCGCGGATCGAGGAGAGGGCCGATTCGGTTCTTCCCGTATCGGTTTCTGCGTCCGCCGCCCTGGCCCTGGCCAGATCCATCTTGAGCTGCTGGAGCTGACTGACCGAGGATCGCAGGCGGAGGTCGATCACTTCGCTCTGCTCGGCGAGGGCTTTGAAGGACTCTTCCTGTTTTTCGATTTCCTTTATGCTGCCTTCGTATTCTGACCTCATTCCCTCCGCGGCCTTCCCCAGCTTGGCTTTGAGCGTGGCTTTGTCCTTCTCAAGCGCTTCCATGGGAATTTCGCCGATGATGGAGTCGAGCTCGTTGGCCGTCTTCGCCAGGAGGAGGACCTGCTTGAGGTAGCCGTCCATTTGGGGTTTCAGCTCGGCCGCCGAGGAAGGATCGGAGGACGCGAGCGAACTTTCGATGTCCTTCGCGTAATCCTGGGCATCGCGGTAGATGCCCGCGTAGGCGCCCAGCTCAGTCGTCGTCGTTTCTCGCTGTTTCTTGGCTTCCTTAAGGCCTTTTCTATTGCCCTTAACACCCAGTTTGTCGAAAAATTTCCGGCGGCGGGAAGGAGCTGTCGTGATGTAGGTCATGAAGTGGATGAAGAAGGTCGCGACCATTATGGCAGCGGGGATGAGGAACCAGGAATTGCCCTTGTCGAAGGTCATATTGATGTAGTAGAGGGCCGCGGGAATGGAAAGGGCGCTGATGAAATGCTTGCCGATCGAGTTCCCTTCCTTGTGCATTTTCTTGAGTTCTTTCGTCTCTTCGTCGTCGAGTTCCGGCAGGGCTTCGGTCTCGCTGGCGTGGCGCGAGGTCCTTATGGCCTGAAGGATGGAGTCGACGAGGCCGAATCCCGTGAAGATGCTCACGATGGGCGCCCAAAGGACTCCCTGGGAGAAATTCAGGTTGACGTACCAGAGACCAGCGTTGGCGATTATGGTGCCAATGAAGTCGCCGATGAGACCCTTTCTGAGTTTGCCGGCCTTGGCGCTAAGTTCTGACCTGTAGGCGCCAAAGGAGGTCGTGGACGGCACGGTATCGCCTGAGGATGTCGAGCGGCTGGAGCGACGACCGTCGCGTCTTTTTCCGCGCTCTTCCTGCCTCTCGGCATAGTACTCTGAAGAATAGCCCCCATGATGTTCCTGGTACCGGCTCTCCCTGACCTGCCGCTTGATCTCCCGGCCTACTTCCTTGAAGCTCCGGGCGCTTTCCTTGAAACTGTCCTTGTCGAGGCGGATATGGATGCCCGAACCCGAGGATTTGCCGCCATAGGACGAAGAATTGATCTTTACGTTGCTTTCGACGGCTCTCTCGATCTCCGTCACTATGGAATGGATGGCGGATTCGATGCTCTTGCCTAGATCGCCCGCTGAAGCGGCGGAAGAATAGCCGGGAGCTTCGCTCCGCGGGGGGGCGCCGGAAGCCTCGCTTCGCGTGGCTTTTTTCCCGACGAGTATGCCAGCGTCGGCCAGCGAGGCTATCACCTCGGTGGCTTCGATGCCGTACCAGCCGAATTTTTCCAGAGCCTCATCCACGGTGAGGCGTCTTCCGCGAAGTCGTGTCTCCTCCAGGATGGCTTTTCGGATGTCCTCGAGGGAGGGACCGGATCCGGACGAGGCGGATGGCGAAGCGGCGGGCGTCGAAATCTCGTAGGCCTGAATGCTTCCGGGGATGGTCTTGCGCCTTTGCCCGGAGATAAGGGTGGCGTTCAGCGGGATTTTTTCGCGTATGAGGGAGAAAACTTCGCCTGACACGCAGATAGTACCGGGCTTGGCCGCTACCTGGAGTGCCGAGGCAATATCCACGGCATCGCCAAAGACGTTTTTCTCGAAGAAGCGGATATCGCCGAGATGGATGCCCATGCGGGCATGAAGTCTCGACGCCTTTTCCGGCGAGGAGGCCTTCGCATTGGCCGCTGGAAGGCCGCCAAGCTTATCCGCGATCTCCATCGCGCATTTTACGGCATCCTGGCAATTGCTGAAGGTTATCATGAAAGAATCGCCGATCGCTTTTATCAGGGAACCGCCGTGGGAAAGGGTGGATGCCTGGATGAGGCGGTGGCAGAGTTCGACCTGATCGACTTCCTCCTCGCCATCACCGGAAAAGGAGAGATCCGGGATATCTATCGAGAGGATTGCCGAAAGTTTGAATTCATTATTGTCCATTTTTGCTCTATCAAGCATAGGTGGACAAAGCGAAAAGGTCAATCGGAGCCCGTAAGAAGGCTCGGATTTCTATCTCACGGATAAAAGAACGCCAGAAGCTCAGATGGCTTCAAAAGTGATGTCGTGCAACGCGATGGAAACCCGCGCAGCCTTGACGGTGAGCGTATCGTCGAGGGCTAGCGTTTTTCTGGTGCGCAGCGACGTTTCCATGCCCAGCTCCGGGATGATGACCCACGCATCCTGATCCCGCAGATCGAGGACTCTGGCTTCGCCCTTCCATTCCGGGTTTCTGGAGAGGAAATAGGCAATCCAGTGGAGACGCGAATCGCGTTCGGCCTGCCTCGTCGATGAGGATCCTTGCCCGCCCAGAATGCATCGCCTGGACACTTCGTCGGCAGAGAGCAGGGCCGCCGAGGCTCCCGAGGCTCCCGAGGCTGAGCCAGAATCTTCCTTGGCCAGCCAGGCCCGAATCTGGTAATGAGCCAGAAGGTCCTGATAGCGTCTCAGCGGGCTCGTCACCTGGGAATAGAAGGAGAGGCCGAGCCCCTGATGGGCGAGGCACTCGGTGCCGACGATGCTGGCCTTCATGCCTTTTCGGCGCTGATATTGAACGGAGAGGATTTTGGATTCCTCGTCGGATCGGGCAAGGCTCTTAGGGAGTTGAGGCGCTTCCTGGCTGGAATAAGTGAAGGGAATCCTGCGTTCGTAAGCCCAGCGCGCCACGGCTTCGCCGGCAAGCAGCATCATTTCGCGCACGATTTCAGAGGAGCGCGTGGATGGCACGGAGAGAAAACGCACTTCGCCGTTTTCCGCCTTCATGGAGACTTCAGGCATGTCTATATCGACGGCTCCGTTGGCGAGACGGCGGGCGTGGCGTAATCTGGCCACCGAATCGAGGTTCGCCAGGTCCTTGTTCCCTTTGGCCAGCATCCTGTCGGCTTCCTCATAGCTGAGGCGCGTTACGCTGACGGTGCCGGGCGTGATGATTGTTTCCGCGGGAGTTCCGTCATCGGCGAGGCGGACGGCGAAGGAAAGGGAAGGGGAGGTTTCTTCTATGCCGAGACCCAGGCGGCCGACGGTTTCTTTCGGAAGCATGGGTATGATCTTTTCCGGGAGGTAGAGCGTGGCGCCGCGGGAAAGGGCTTCGGCGTCCAGCGCCGAGTCGGGGGAGATGAAGGCGGCCGGGTCGGCGATATGTATCCATACGAATTCGCCGTCGAAGGCGATGGCATCGTCGGGATCGGTGGACCACGCGTTGTCGATGGCGAAGGAAGCGAGATGGCGAAGATCCTTCCTGCCGGTCGAGAATGCGGGCAATTCATGCTCGGGGAAACTCAGGCGGGGAGGCCAAAGGACGCAGCCCGCGCGCGCCGGCCAGGGATTGAAGGAAGGTTCCCAGAGGCCAGAATCGATGAGGGCTTGGTGGACAGCCTCGCGCGATTCGACGATGCCGGCTTCGGCGCCGATGGGGCAGCGCTCCCCGGCGCCCAGGGCGAAGGATTCGAGATCGGCAATATAGCGGGAAAATTCCTGCGTCGTTTTCAGGGGCGATGGACTGCCGGCGTCGCCTTTTTGGCGGATCGCGGCGCGCAGCGCCGCTACGAAAGACGCCCTGCGACCGCTCTCCTGAAGCTTTTCCTCGTTTTTCCGGCGCGCGTGATCCAGTTCCTCGAAGCTGAGGGCGTAGGGACCATCTTCACCGATCCTGAAGAGCGAGCCGGAAGCCGCATAGCGCGCGCAGGCGGCGGCGGCGGCCGGGCTGAATTCCCCGAACACCAGTTCGGCCAGCTCCTTCCAGGTAGTCTTGATGGGGTCTCTGCCTTCATGATCGGTCGCGAGCATAGCGTGGGCGGTCTCGAAATCGCCGCCCTCCAAGGGAGGCGGAATGCGGTTCGATAGCGCGCCATGGAGAAGGGAGACGTCTTTTTCGCGGACTTTTTTCGCCTCGCCGGATTCCAGATCGAGCGATATCTTGCCGTCAGCGCAGGAAGCGACGCGGGCTATCTGGCTTTTGAAAATCACGAGAGATCCTGGGGAAATCATGGACTCTTTATAGCCGCAACGCCTGGGAATGGCAACTGCCGAAAAATATTGCAAAGCACGCCATGGTTTGTTATAATGAAACCGATTTAATTCCCTTCTTTCACATAATGCATAAAGTGGCTAAAAGGAGAATGAGATGGTAGCTCTCGCTGTAGGCATCGTCCTGGTGGTAATGGCAGTGCTCATGTGTCTGCCCGGCGTCCTTGGCTGGTGGGGTGACGTCCTGGCTTTTTTGAGGGGATCCATTCCCGTCATCGCCGTGCTGATCGGCGCGGTGGCGATCCTGATAGGAGTAGCCGATATAAAGGACAAGAAAGAGGCTGAAAGAGAAGAAAAGGAAGAAGAGAAGGCCGAGGAAAAAACCGAAGCCAAGAAAGAGTAATTGCGCTTCGGGCTTCGAGAATATGAAGAGAGCTTGACACATTTACTATAATGTGGGATTATGCCACGCGCATTTTGTGAAAATTACACGAATAAGGTGAAGGTATACATTGATGAAGACCATTTTCGTAACTTCCGCTACTGCCGAGCGCAAGTGGTACGTGATCGACGCAGAGGGCAAGCCCCTCGGCCGTGTCGCCGCCAAAGTCGCCTACATGCTCCGCGGCAAGAATAAGCCGACCTATACGCCAAGTCAGGAGACTGGGGATTTTGTCGTAGTCTTGAACGCCGCGAAAGTGGCGATCTCGGGACGGAAGCGACAGAATAAGATGTACTACAGGCACTCGGGTTATCCCGGCGGACTCAAGGATTTTACCTTCCGCGAGCTCATCGAGAACAATCCCATCGAGCCGCTCGAGCTGGCTATAAAAGGTATGCTTCCCAAGGGGCCCTTAGGTCGCAAACTCTACAAGAATATGAAGATCTATGCTGGTTCGCAGCATCCGCATGTGGCTCAGGCACCGGTTGCCATAGACCTGTAAGGGAAGGGGAATTTTAATGGTTAGGAATCTTGGAATCGGCACTGGCAGAAGAAAATGCGCCGTCGCCCGCGTCTTCCTCCGTGAGGGAACCGGCAAGCTGACGGTCAATGAAATGGATGCAACCCAGTATTTTAAGGTAGCCGAGCTTCTGGCCGCGGCGAGGAAACCCCTCGTCGTCACCGCCAGCGAAAATAAATACGATATCGTGATCAGCGTCGTCGGCGGCGGAGTCAACGGTCAGGCCGGAGCCTGTGCCCATGGAATCGCCAGGGCCCTCGATCAGGTGGATCCGTCCAACCACGCCACGCTTCGGACGAACGGTCTCCTGACGCGTGATTCCAGGATGGTTGAGCGCAAGAAGTACGGCCAGAGAGGAGCCCGCAGAAGGTTCCAGTTCTCCAAGCGCTAAAAGAGATATTCTACGGTGCGGATTGAATCCGTACGTTTCGATGCCTCCGGTAATCCGACTCTTGTCGTTACCGGGGGCATTTCTTTTTTCCTGCCGCTCTCCCGAGTCGACGAGTTCGCAGGCATGATCGCCGCTATGGCGCTGGACGGTACCGAGCCTCAAGGCGGCACTGGGCTCTTGGAAGGCTCTGGGCTCCGGAAAGGCTCCGGAACGCCAAGCGGCTCCGGGCGGCGCGCTTTTCTGGAGAGCCTGCCACAGACGAGGCTGGAGTTAAGCGAGGAAGACGATCTCTACCTATTTCTCGCATCGACGGATGAGGCGCTGAAGGCCAGGAAGAAAGCGCTGGAACTCTGCGCGAGGGCCGAGCAGTCGAGCGCCGGACTCGCCGCGAAGCTTGCGTCCAGGGGCTTTTCGAGGAAGACGGTAACTGCCGTGATTAAGAGCCTGAAGGATGAGAGGATCCTGGACGACGAGCGATACGCGCGCGTGTGGGCGAGGGGACGCGCGGAGCGCCGGGCCGCGGGCCCGGCGCTCCTGGCCGCCGAGCTCCGCTCTCGCGGCCAGGGCGAGGGCGCCATCCGAGCCGCCCTCGAGGACATCGATTTCAGCCGCGCCCTCGCCCGCGCGACGACCAAAGAGTACGCCCGCCAGGCGGCCCTATGGCGAAAGAAAGGCCTCGAGCTGAACGAGAATTTCCGGGACAGCGTCTATCGGACACTGAAAAGGCAGGGCTTCGATCCCGAAAAAATACGCGAAGAACTGGAACGCATCGTTCAAAAATAGAAATCTAAATGTATTACTTGACAGAAGGTGTCAATGGATTCAATAATATGGTATCAGATTCTAAAGATAGGGGGTTTTTCGCATGGATGATGACATCCTGACCATTGAAGAGGTTGCCAGGTACCTCCGCGTATCAGAAAGAACTGTTTACGACTGGGCGCAGAAGGGCGAGATACCTTCAGGCAAGATCGGCACGGTCTGGAGATTCAAAAAAAGCGACATCGAACGATGGGTGAATGAAAGGCTCTCCTCCAACCGGCCGGCTGGACTCATCGGTTCCATCCAGATTCAGAATATCATTGCCCCCAATAGAGTGTTGTTCCTGAATTATACCAAGAAACGCGACGCCCTCATCGCGCTCGCCGAGAATCTTTCCACGGCCCCCCAGATCAAGAACAAGCAGGACTTGATCGCCGAAATCTTAAGGCGCGAGGATCTGATGAGTACGGCCATCGGCAGAGGCATCGCCATCCCCCATGTCCGCCTTTCTTCGGTCACCGACCTCGTCGTTTCGGTAGGCGTGTCCAAATGCGACATAACGGACTTCCAGTCCCTCGACGATGTCCCCGTGCGGCTTCTTTTCATGATCGCCGCCGCCTACAACCAGCATGCGTACTACCTTCAGACACTCTCCTTCTTCTCGGCGCGCCTCAAGGCCGCGGAGCTCAGGGACTCGCTCCTCGCCTGCTCCACGCCCCAGGAAGTCTACGATCTCCTTATCAAGCAGGACGAGTAAGACAATAACCCGAAACTGACAATCGGCCTTCCGGCTTTCCGACCCTTGGGTCGTGGAAACGGAAGGCTTTTTTTAGCCGATAAGGGCATTGTCTTGCGGTTTCCCGGCCATGCATGATAGTCTTGAAAGAGGCAAAACCTAGCAAAGGAATCAGCGTTGTTTCTAAAAAGCCTTGAAATTTTCGGTTTCAAATCCTTCGCGGATCGCACGAAGATAGAATTTTCCGACGGCATATCCGCGCTCCTGGGTCCCAATGGCTGCGGCAAGTCCAATGTTGTCGACGCCATAAAATGGGTAGTGGGCGAACAGTCGGCCAGGAGCCTGCGGGCGGAAACCATGGAAGACATCATCTTCAATGGAACCGAAAGCAGAAAGCCGCTCTCAGTGGCGGAAGTAACCATAACCATCTCGAACGAAACGGGGACACTCCCTCTGGATGTACCCGAAGTAGCCATCAAGCGACGTCTCTACCGATCCGGCGAGAGCGAATACTATATCAACGGCAAACTCGCCAAGCTCAAGGAAGTCCGTGAGCTTTTCTGGGACACGGGCATCGGAAAATCCGCCTATTCGGTGATGGAACAGGGCAAGATCGATCAGATCCTCTCCTCCAAACCTGAGGACAGGCGCTATCTCTTCGAGGAAGCCGCCGGCATCACCAAGCATAAGGTGAGGGTCAGGGAAGCCGAATCGAAGCTTGAACGCACCGAAGAGAACATGAAACAGATCGAGGCAGTCCTCGCCGAGGTCAAACGCTCCCATGACTCTCTCAAGCACCAGGCCGAAAAGACCGTCTCGTTCCGCGTGCTCAAGGACAAGATCTTCGAGGTGGAAAAGGATGTTTACCTTCTTCGCCTGCGGCAGTTCATACGCGACAAGGACAAGAGGGACGAGGAATTCGCCGCCAAGAAACAGGAAAGGGAGAAGATCAAGGCTGAATCTGAGGCCCTCACCGCCTCCATGTCCGAGAGTCTGGATCTCGTCAACGAGATGGAGTCGCGGCTCGTGGAGATGCAGAAGAACCTCTACGGCCTGGCCGTGGAGAAAAACGGCGCGGAAAAACACAAGAGCCTCATCGTGGACAGGATCCGCGAGATCAAATCCAAGATCGAACAGCTCGAACTCAGATCCAAAAGCATTAAGGACAAGATAGCCGCTCTCCGCGACGAAGAAGCCGACAAAGAAGGTGAACTTTCCGATTACAAGACCCGCCTCAAGGAGACAGAGAAACACATCGAGGAGTTCGAGTCCGGCATAAAGGCGGCGAGCCTGGCCCTGCGAAGCAACGACGAGGAAGCGGCCAAGTGCGGCGTCTCGATTCAGCGCATCGAGGAAGAAATCGCCGCCGCGCGCCTTGCCCTGGATGACATAACCGAGGCGATCGTCCAGCAACTCGATTCCCGCCTCAAGGAAATTGGATATTCGTCGGCCGAAAGACATTCCCTGGAATCGGAAATCCAGGCTCTCATAGACAGGATCAAGACGCGCTTCGAAAGCCGGGCGACCCTCCTGTCCGACGTCAAGCGTTCCATGACCTATGAGGGAAAAAGCGCGGGCGATTTCGTGGCCACCGTGCTCAAGGTTGTCGAGGACCTGAGCGGAGCCTCACAGTCGCTCGCCGAATTGACCGAGAAGTTTTCCATCTACAAGAAGACGACCCCCTCATTCCTGGACGAATTCCTCTCGCCCGAAGGTATAATAACGAAGAAGAGAGCGGTCGATACGTCCATCGCCCAATGCCTGGATAAGATCGGGACGCACAAGGCTACGATCGATGAGCTCGGCGCGGAGAACAAGGAGCTCGCCGTCAGGATCGACGCGTATCGCCGCACCCTGGAAGAGGCGCGTCTCGGGAAAACCAAACTTCAGACGCAGATGTCTGGCGCTCAAGAAGCCATCGCCGTGTTCAGAAGGGAGATCGCCGGCCAGGAAGCGACGCTGCGTGAGCAGGAAACGGAAATTTTTTCCGAATCCCGCAGGCTTGGCGAACTGGACGAGGAACTCGGCGAAATCGACTCTGAGCTGGCGGAATTCGAGGCGAAGGGCAAGAAGCTCGCCATGGAGATGGACTCCCTCGAAAAGGGCATCGCCTTCAAGAACTCCGATCTCGTTCAGAGGAAAAAGGATTCGATGCGTCTCGCCGACAAGATGCAGTCGGTCCAGACGGAACTGGAGACTATCCATCTCTCGATCGCCCAGAGCGAGACGGAGATCAAGAATATACGCGAGAACTTCCTCGAGCTTTATTCGCGCGACCTGTCCGAATTCGAGGAGAGGATGTTCGAACTGCGGACGCCGCTTTCGACGTTGCGCGACGAGCTTTCCGCCTATCGCGGCAAGCTCAAGGACCTGGGATCGGTCAACCTCATGGCACCTGAGGAGTATAAGGAAGTCAAGGAACGCTACGATTTCCTCTCCGCGCAGATGGCCGACCTTCAGAAGGCCAGGGACGATCTCCGGCAGATCACCGACGAGATACGCAACGAAAGCGCCGAGCTTTTCCTCGAGACTTACAACAAGATAAAAAAGAATTTCCACAATATGTTCAGGAGGCTTTTCGGAGGGGGAAGGGCCGAGCTGCGGCTCTCCGACCCCGACTACATACTCGAGTCGGGCATCGAGATTCTCGCCCAGCCTCCTGGAAAGAAACTGGAAGCCATTTCCCTTCTGTCGGGCGGCGAAAAGACGCTCACGGCCATCGCTCTCCTCTTCGCCACTTACATGGTCAAGCCTTCGCCCTTCTGTTTCCTGGACGAAATAGACGCCGCCCTCGACGAGGCCAACGTTATACGCTTCATCAACCTGCTGCGCGAATTTTCCCGGACGAGCCAGTTCATCGTGATTTCGCACAACAAGAAGACGGTGAGCGGCGCCGATACCCTCCTTGGCGTCACGATGGAGGAATCGGGCATAACGAAGGCCATCGCCGTCAAGCTCGAACATCATCAGGCCGGAGAGGCTTCCCTCGTCATTCTGCCCTCCGCGGAAAAGATCGAGGACGAGGATGTGGAGTTCGAGGCGGGAAGAGAACTGCCCCCGCCGCCAGGCGCGAAGAAAGAGTCTGCCGATGTCTGAAACCGTCAAGGAATTCTATCTCCATCCTTCGGCGGTGAGCGGCGAAGCTAAAGTCCTGGAGATACACGATTTCGGTTCGGCCAAGGATGTAATCCTGGACCGCACTATTTTCTACCCTGAGGGCGGGGGCCAGCCATGCGATCTGGGCAGCCTGGGGGGAATGGCGGTCGCCAGCGTCGCGGAAGAGGAATCGGTCGTGCTTCACCGGATCGAGGGCGAGCTTCCCTTCGCGGTGGGCGATATGGTGACGATGAGCATTGATGCCGCGAGGCGGCGCGACCACAGCCAGCAGCATTCCGGACAGCACCTTCTTTCGGCCATACTCGAACGAGAGCACGGCGCGCACACGATCGGTTTCCATCTCGGCGCCGCCTACAGCACCATCGATGTGTCCCGCGACTCGATGGACGCGCCAATGATCCAGAGCATCGAAAAAGCGGCCGAAAGCTTTATTGTCGGCGACCGCCCCTATATCGTTCATTGCTGTCCGCCTGAGGACGCGTATTCCTTCCCGATTCGCAAAAAACTGCCCGCCGGCGAAGAAAAAATCACCATCGTCGAGATCGACGGCTACGACTGGGTAGCCTGCTGCGGAACCCACGTAGCTTCCGCTTCGGCGCTTCGTGTCTTCAAGATTCTGTATACGGAAAGATACAAGGGCAACACGAGAATTTATTTTGTCGCAGGCGATAGGGCCGTCGCCCTCCTCGGGAGGCATTTTGACGCGCTCAAGGATGTTGCGGGGCAGTTGGGAACGTCGCTCGAGGAATCCCCCGCCAAGCTTGCGTTGACGATGCGTCGCGCCGGGCTTTTAGAAGGCGAAAGAAACCTCCTTATCCGCGAAAGGGCAGGCATGGAAATCGATCTGGCGCTCCAGTCATCAAGCTTGGTTGGCAGCAAGCTCCTTCGCTTTACTTATGAAAACAGGGATGCCGATACCGCCATGGAAACGGTCAAGGCAGGCGCGGCTCGCGGCTTCTCCGTCATCGCCCTGTCGATGCCCGACAGGACCGTCTGCATCATGCGCTCCTCCAGCCAGCCGAGCCAGCCGGATAAGCCCATCGCGCTCGGCGTGGCGCTGAAGCCGATGCTCCAGGAATTTGGGGGAAGGGGCGGCGGCGGACTCGGCAACTTCAGGGCTGTCTTCCAGTCCGCATCGGACGCGGAAGGCTTCGCCGATAAGGCAGCCTCTTTCCTGAAATAGGCAACCCTCTCCTATATCAATAATTTTTCTTCGACATGCCTGTCACAGCTCAGTTCTGGCCTAGGGCGCCGCGGGACCCCGCGATCTCTCATAGGCTCCCAGCCCAATCATGAGCGCGGCCGCTCCTATGCCGATGAAAAAGGCGATAGGCCATATGGATGCGGTGCCGCCTCTGTGGATTATCGCGCCAGAGATGAGAGGGGAGGAGAGCGAACCCAGGTTGGTGATGACCGTCACCGCCGAATTGACCCGCCCCCTGTGGCTCGCCGGAGTCCTGGACGCGACATAGACATTGATGTTGGTGGCGGAGAGTATTTCTCCCCATGTCCATATCACGGTGGAGACGATGACGAGAAGAAAGCTGGGCGGGAACGAAAGGATTCCGAAGCCGATCGCGTAGAGCAGGCTGGCCGCGGCCATGATGACCAATACGGGCGTCCTCGACATCAGCCTGGACAATAAAAGCGTACAGAATACGACGGTGATGCCGTTCACTGTCATTGCCGATCCGTAAATCTCCGCGCCTCTGTCCCCGAGCATATCGTTGAGATAGAGAGGAAGGCTGAACCCGTTCTGGTTATAGACGAAATTCATCACAGCCACGACGAGGGCGAACATGACGATGGTGGGTCTTTCCTTGAGGACGATAAACAAGCTTCCTGAGTGAGAAGCTTCCGCGTCGGTGGCCGTTCCGCCGACAGCGGCTTCCGCCGCCTGGACGATCAAGCCTGTTTCAGGAATGAATTTTATCATTATGAAGATGGAAGCGCAGAGGGCGCAGCCGTTACCGAGAAACATGAGCCCCGGAGCCCTGTGGAAGAGGAAGCCGGCGGCGAGAGGACCCAGGGAAAAGCCTATGTTGTTGCCCCAATAGAGCATCGCGTAGGCGGATTTCCTGGTGGCAGGATCGGGAACCATGTCGGCCACGAGGGCGTTTATCACCGGCCAGGTCATGCTGAGGACGATGGAAGCTCCGGCGATGAGAAAGGGAAGAATCGGCTTGAATCCAATCGCGAGGCTGGCGAAGAAAAGGATGACTGCCGTGCCCTGGCAAATCAGGATGATTTTCTTCCTTCCGACGATATCGCTGAGCCTGCCGCCTAGGAAAACGCCCGGAAGCGCCGCCGCGTGCATGACGGTGAGAAAAATGCCGGCCTTTTCCGAGGACCAGCCCAGCCTCGTCGTCAGGATTAGGGTAAGGAAGGGAAAGATGAAATTGCCGGCGGCTATCACGAGCCGCACGGCGAAAAGCGCCCATATCGACCGGGGCAAATCCTTGAAGGGAATCGTCATTGTCGCGCCTTCCTTGTCGGCGCCGCGAAAGCCTAAAGCTCCAGCGGCCTTCTGTTGTCGGAAAGCCGCCTGGAAAGGTAGTCCCTGTCCAGGGCGAGCCCTTCCACGAGATAGCGAACCTGTTCCGCCGAAAGGAGGTTCTGCTCGGCGTAAAGATACACGATGGCTCGTTCGGCTATGCAGGGGACGAGGAGCGAGTTCATCTGGATGGTACAGGGCGAATCGCACTCGATATAGCGGTTTTTCAGCGAGGAATGCAGCCGCGATTGTTCGATATTGCCGGCCAGCGCGTTGAGTTCGGCCAGCAGGGGGGCGATATTTCCTCTCGCGGCCTGTTCGCCCAGGGGCTTGAGCGTGAAAAAGGTGTATTCCTTGCCCGGCAGATAATGATGCTCGTCGCAGCGCGTGCAGTAATTAGGCTCCTGCCCGTCAGACTTCGTCCTGTCGCCGCCTATGATGATGAGCGGGTCGAAATACAGGGCCGGGCATTCCTTCCCGTCCACGAGATAGTAACGGTAGGTATAAAGCGAGTCCATGAGGCAATCTTCGTGTTCGCAGTAGGCCGTGAGGGGAAATACATCGGTCGCGTTTTCGAGGAGGAGTCTGGCCGTCTGGTTGAAGATTTCCCTTCTGAAATTGAGGACGAGGGTGGGGCAGATGAAGCAGAGGTCTCGGCGCCGCGATTCGTCCGCCATGAGATAGGCGATTCTCTCGTCGAAGAATGCCGCTTCGTCCACAATCCATGTACCGATCTCGGGATTGTCGGCGAGCAAGGTCTCCAACTGAAAAGAATCGCGGGCTGCCCCGATGTGCTTACCGCATCGCTCGAAGCCTCCTCGGAAAGCCAGCGCGTCATCCGGGTAATCGGGGAAGCGAGTCTTGTCGAGGCTGGACCGCACGACGAAGACTTCCCGCCTGTCGACCGATCCGCTCGAAGTAAGCGACGCCGCGAGCCCTTTCTTCTTGAGCGCCACCTTGCTGTCGCGCCAGACCCGGGCGGTGAATTCGGTCTTTCCCGAACCCATGGGGCCAATGACGAGAATGCGTCTGGCTGGGCTTATGAAATCGTGGTGGGAATATGATGTGTGCACTTTCAGAAGCGGGAAGCCCAAGTTCCTCAGCAGCTGTCCGGTCTCGCCGATGTCCATCAACGTTTATCCTTTCAAAGCGCCGGGTTTGCCGCCTGAGCGGCGGTAGCTTTCATCGAAGCGGCCACCGTGACCGAACCCGATTCCGCGCTCGCGACGTTGGGCTGGATGCTGGGGCTGCCGAATTTCAGGGATTTGTAGGGATGAATGCTGAGGGCGTTCTGGTACCAGCCCTCTATGTAGTCTATATCGATGACCGAAGCCTCGAAACTATGATAGATGGGAAGGACAACCGCTTTCTGCAGCAGGTATGTTTCGGCCTCGGCGAGAAGGCTCATTCGCTCCTTGCCTTCCTTGTCGTAGGATTTGGCGAGAAGGGCCTGGAATTCAGTATCCGCGAATCCAGCGTCGTTGAGGGGTGAATCCGGCGTCCACATCTGGAGGAAGGCTTCGGGATCGGCAAAATCGCCGATCCATGTCGTGTGGGCGAGGGTGATGCCTTTCGCTTTTTTATCGCCGGTGATGATGTCGTAATATTTGGACGGGCTGACGGGCGCCAAGGTGACCTTCAACGAGGGCAGGGCTTTCCAGGCGGTCTGAAAGAGCAATGCCAGGCGCTTGTTGTCCTGGCTTTCCGCGAAGAAAATGTTGAGCTCGGGAAGGCCTTTCCCCTCGGGATACCCTGCGGCTTCGAGCAGCTTCAGGGCTTCGTCCCTGTCCTGGTTTTCAATGCCTTTCGCCTGACTGTATCCGGGAAGGGGGAGGACGAGGGTTGTCGCCGGTACCATGTATTTCGAAGGATCGCGCAGTTCTTTCCAAGGCAGGAGGAGGGCCATGGCCCTGCGTACGGAGGCCTGGTTCCAGGGAGTCTCGGAGCAGTTGAAGAACCAGTAATGGGTGGAAAAAATCGGGTTGACCTGGAGTGCTTCCTCCATCAGAATGGCATCGAAGTCGCCTGGTCCGGCGAGCCAGTGGGCCTCTTCGTTGTTGAACATTCTGGAAGCGGTTTCGTCGTCATCGCTGAATAGGAAAGCCAGCATGGGAATGGAGACGGATTTTTCGTCCCAGTATTGGGGGTTCTTTTCCAGCGAAATCCGGCCCTTTTCTGATGCCTTGAACTGGTAGGGGCCATTGACGGGGAAGGGAATGCGTTCGGTCCAATTTTCGGCTTTCAGCATGGATGGGTGAATGGGGGCGAAGGCGTGATGGCAGAGTAGTCTCGTCAAATACGCGGCCGGTCTGTTCAGCGTGACGACAAGCGTCCTATCTCCCGTCGCCTGTATGCCTACGGTTTCGGCATTCGGGCTTTTTTCGAGTCTGTAGTCGCGGGCGCCCGCGATGATGTCGAAAAAGGTGGCGTACTGGCCGTTGAGATCGAGCATGCGCATCCAGGAATTCCTGAAATCGGAAGCGAGAAGGGGGCTGCCGTCCGACCATTTGGCGTTCTGGCGAATCTGGAAGGTGTAGACCATGCCGTCTTTCGTTTTTTTCCAGGAAGAGGCCGCGGCCGCCTGAGGTTCGAGGCTGGCTCCGTCATAGGAGAAAAGACCTTCGTACAAGGCCGTGAATATCTGGGCTTCCGTTGAGTATATGGAACGGTGGGGGTCGAACTCAGGCAGCGTGTCGCCGAATATCGTCACGAATTCCTTGGGGGATTCATCCTGGGCCGATAATGCGGGGAGAGCCAGAACCATCATCAGCAGCATGGCGAATAGTTTGGTTTTCATCATGATCGAGTATGCGATAAAATGGCAGGGAAGGCAACTGTATGGGTACGTCCGGAGCGTTTGGAAAGGAAATCCTCGTCGCGGGGGTCTTGTTGAGCGATGTCGGCATCGAAGAGGCCGTTCTAGAGGCATTGGCGCGACGTTTCGGTCCCGCCGAAACCGTGACGCCAAGGCAAGAGTTCAAATGGACCGATTACTATGTCCGCGAAATGGGCGAACCGATTTGGCGCTATTACATCCAGTTCAGGGATTTCGTGGATCCTTCCAGCCTGGCCGCGATCAAGACGGATACCAACGACATCGAGGCGGGCTTCGCGGCAAATGGCGGCGGGCGACGCGTCAACCTGGATCCCGGCCTTCTCGCGCCGGGGAGATTCGTCCTCGCGACGACGAAGGACAGAGCCCACAGGATCGCGCTCAGCGAGGGCATCTATGCCGAGCTGACGCTAATCTTCGAGAAGAAGGAGTTCCACGCCCTGCCTTGGACCTATCCCGACTGGGCATCGGAGCCGGTGAGAACCATGCTTGGGCAATGGAGAAAACGCATGTTCGCTAACATGAATTGAAGCGGGATTCCGGCGCGCAGGCGTTTGGTGGGTGGAGGGTGCCGGTGCGAAGATTGTGCCGTCGGTTCCGCGCTTTTCTCGAATTTTTCGGCTGCGTCCTGCTGTGCGCTTCATGCGGCTTCGACTACCTTTTCGTCCACACGGTCATCGTGGAAATGCCCGAGCGTCCCGCTGCCTGGTCGGGGATGGGCGCCTTGTCCTATGCCGTATCCTGGAAGGATGAGAGCGGCGTGGAGCGCCTCGCCTTCGCGGGCGAAGGCGAGGCGCTCGTCCTGCGTTTGCGGCGTGGAGATCCCCAGGCGATCTTCGCATTGCCCTCCCGAGGGTCAATCACCTTCCTAACAGCCGGAGCCCTTTACCCTTTCGATCTCGAGCCTTCCGGCAGTGAGCTTCCGTCGTCGACGCCCGATCGACTCTGCGCCAGTTTCGAATCCGGCTATGCCGCCGCCACGGCACGCTTAATTGAGAACTACGGCTATGATCCATGGGTCTATCCTCTTGAAAAGCTGAAATCCATCAATGAAGCGAAAAGGAGGGATCCCTGGTCAGTCCCTCCTAACAGGGTAGCGGGGCTGCTCGTGGAAGGGTCTTTCAGGATCAGCGTTTTCCCCGCCCCCGAGGGAGACTTTCTTCTCCCCGGCGATACGCGATGGTGGCCCGAGAGTCCTTTCTGCCGGATCGATTCGGCTGAGGGCGCGCAAAAGGCCTCTCTATCCGAGGGAATCCATCTGTTTTTCAGCGGAGAGGAAAGACTACTCGTCAAGGTTGAAGATCGGGCGGCCTTCCTTCAGAGGACGGTTCTTATCGACCGATGACTCAGGATTGCTGGAATTCCAGGAGTCCGGCGATGTCCTTCGTGCTGGCCACGGATTTTTTCTTCATCCAGGCGGCTATGCCGTCGAGGATGCGGAGCGGCGCCTTAGGATCAGCGAAAAGGGCCGTGCCTATCTGGACCGCCACTGCCCCTGCCAGAAAGTACTCCAGGGCATCGCTGGCCGACGCGATGCCGCCCA
>Ga0074195_1001443_pt1 | contig 33602 bp, 27 predicted proteins | sample EPASupsiteHSE623_FD_64525 | JGI IMG/M metagenome (GOLD analysis project Ga0074195, IMG submission 64525) | Bioremediated contaminated groundwater from EPA Superfund site, New Mexico - Sample HSE6-23 | ecosystem: Environmental > Aquatic > Deep subsurface > Groundwater > Contaminated ... | reverse complement strand
AGTCTACAACATTGTACAATTGTTGGAAAATATTGCCAATAAGCATAGGAATAGCGAAATACAAAATCTGCTTCCCTTCGTTTCCCTGAGTAAGCTCCTTCATTTAAAACCGTTTTGTATAGCGGTGACAATAAGGCTGGCCACCTTTCTTTTTATAATAGTCTTGGTGATATGTTTCTGCAGGCCAGAATTTTGTTGCTTTCGTGATTTTTGTTGCAACATCATATCCTTTGGACCTCAAAATGCTTATCAGTTTTATGGATATCTCCTTCTGCTTTTCATTTGCATAAAAAATCTCAGACCGGTACTGTTCTCCAATATCAGGCCCTTGTCGGTCGGTCTGGGTGGGGTCGTGTATTTCAAAAAATAGTTTGGCCAAGGTTTCATAATCAATGAGATTTGCATCATATTTCACCTCAACAGCCTCGGCATAACCACTGTTGCCCTCACAAACATCTTCGTATGAAGGGTTTTCAAGCTTGCCTCCAATGTAACCACTCACAACAGAGATAACCCCCTTTTGTTGTTGAAGGAGATGTTCCACACCCCAGAAGCAACCTCCTGCAAAGATTGCGCTCTCTTGTTTTTCAGGTATAAATTCCAAAGAAATTGAGTTGACGCAATGTCTGGTATTCTTACCGGTTAGTTCCTCTCCCACAAAAACATGACCAAGATGGGCCCCGCATTTTGTGCACAAAATTTCAGTTCTCGAACCGTCTGTATCTCTTTTCCTTGTAATTGCCCCCACAATTTCATCATCGAAACTGGGCCATCCGCAACCGGAATCAAATTTATCCGATGACCGGTACAACGCGACTCCACATTGACGGCAATGGTATGTTCCTTTTCCGGTAAATTTATAATATTTGCCCGTAAAGGGAGCCTCTGTACCCTTATCAATTATTACCCGTTTTTCTTCAGGTGTCAGCACTTTTAATGATTGTTGGTTTAAGTTGGTCATCAGTAGTAATAATATATTTAAAATTATCATTCCCAAGCTTTTAATTGTTCAATTTCATCTTTCCATATCTCCTCGTTGGGAGTCTCCAGAATAAGCGGAATGTTGTCAAAACGAGGATCCTTCATAAGTATTTTAAAGGTCTCGGCACCTAATAAGCCGATACCGATAGAATCGTGTCTGTCTACACGTGAATTCAATCCCTTTTTTGCATCGTTCAGATGCATTCCTTTAAGGTACTTGAATCCTATAATCTTGTCGAAATGTTCGAATGAGTTTTTGAATCCTTCTGCATTTGAAAGGTCGTATCCTGCTGCGAATGAGTGGCACGTATCTATGCAGACACCAACTCTGCTTTTATCCTCGACATAATGTATTATCTGGGCAATCTGTTCAAATGTGTGTCCCAGGTTGCTGCCCTGACCGGCTGTATTCTCAATGACGGCTGTAACACCATGTGTTTTGCCAAGTGCAATGTTTATCGATTCAGCTATGGTTTTAAGACACTCATCAATTGGAATTCTGTTGAGGTGGCTCCCGGGATGAAAGTTTAATCGGTCCAGACCAAGTTGTTCACAGCGTTCCATTTCATCGAGGAAAGCTGCTCTTGATTTGTCAAGTCCATCTCTTTCAGGGTGACCAAGATTTATAAGATAACCATCGTGGGGTAAAATCTGCGTAGGGGCGTAACCATACAGGTTACAACGCTCCTTGAATAGTTCAATGCTTTTTTTTGTTAGTGGTGCTGCTTCCCATTGTCTCTGGTTCTTAGTAAAGAACGCAAAAGCTGTTGCACCTATGTTTCTTGCGTTCACCGGGGCGTTTTCCACCCCTCCCGATGCGCTTATATGAGCTCCTATGTATTTCATCTTTATTGTTTTAACTTATTTGTGAATAATCCTTTACCTCTCTCTTTAGTGCATTCAGCCCCTCTCTTAATAATCTGTTTTTTACTCCTTCAATAAGCGGGTCATCTTCAAGCACCTTTTGTGCATATTGTCTGGCATCCTCAAGTATCTGAGAATCCCGTGCCAGATTGGCAATATGAAGTTCAATTGCAAGTCCGCTCTGCTGTGTCCCATCCATATCTCCGGGGCCCCTCATTCTCAGGTCTGCTTCTGCAAGTTCAAATCCATCCTGTGTAGAACACAATAGGTCCACTCTCTTTCTTGAATCCTTTGTGAGCTTGTATCCGGTCATCAGAATACAATAAGAGCTCTCAGATCCTCTTCCGACCCGCCCCCTCAGCTGATGAAGCTGAGAAAGTCCGAACCTCTCTGCGCTTTCTATAATCATTACAGATGCATTTGGAACATCTACACCTACCTCTATAACCGATGTAGATACCAAAATGTTCGCTTTGCCTGTCACAAAAAGATTCATGTCGTGAGCCTTGTCTTCATTTTTTTGTTGTCCGTGTACAACTGCTGTTATATATTCTGGTTGTTTGAACTCCTGTACAATGCTTTCGTAGCCCTCCTGAAGATTCTTGTAGTCCATCTTTTCACTCTCTTTTATCAAAGGATAGACCATAAAAATTTGCCTCCCTGCTTTTATCTGTTCCCTCACAAAACTGTAAATCCTGCTCCGCTGCGCCTCTGTTGCATGGATAGTCTGGATTGATTTTCTTCCGGGAGGAAGCTCATCAATTACGGAGACATCCAGGTCGCCGTATAGTGTCATAGCCAGTGTTCGAGGGATAGGTGTGGCAGTCATCACCAGCACATGAGGAAGCTCTTCTGATTTACTCCACAGACGTGCCCTCTGCTCAACTCCAAAACGGTGTTGTTCGTCTATAACCGCAAAACCAAGATTCGCAAACTGTACCCTATCTTCTATAAGGGCATGTGTGCCAAACAGAATGTGAATTTTCCCGTTAACAAGATCCTCCAGAATCGCTCTTCTCTCCTTGGCCTTTGTACTTCCTGTCAGTAGAGCAACGTTTATACCGGAACCCTCGATTATTTTGAAAACGCCATTAAAATGCTGATTGGCTAATACCTCAGTAGGAGCCATTATGCAAGACTGATAACCGTTGTCCGCAGCAATGAGTGCACAAAGCAGTGCAACCATTGTCTTTCCGCTACCAACATCACCTTGTAAAAGCCGGTTCATTTGCCGTCCTCTCACGAAATCCGCCCTAATCTCCTTTATTACCCTTTTCTGGGCACCTGTAAGTTCAAATGGTATATTACTAAAGCATTTGTTGAAGTAATTACCGACCCTGGGCATTAAAAAACCCTTCGTATTTCTCTCTCTTAGGCTTTTTTGTTTTAAAAGAGACAACTGCAGGAAAAACAGTTCTTCAAACTTTAACCTCATCTGAGCCAGTGCAAGAACTTTAAGATTAGAAGGAAAGTGAATGTTCTGAATAGATTCTCTCAGAGAGAGCATTCTCTTTTCTTTTATCAGATAATCAGGAAGTGTCTCAGTTATGCTGTCGAAAGATTGCTTAAGCAGAACTGCCTGAAATTTTGCAAATTGCTTGTTTCCTACACCACTGTTTTTTAACCCTTCTGTTGATGGATAGACACCTATCATGTTACCACCATAAAGAGGATTCTCTTCTGTGGCAGGGTCAATTTCAGGATGTACTATATTTAATGTCTGGTTGAATATTGATGGTTTGCCAAACACAATATATTCATGGTTCACCTTTATTTTATCCTTAATCCACTTGATGCCCTTGAAAAATATAAGATCGATGACTCCTGTCGAATCCGAAAGAGTAGCCACAAGCCGTCTTGCCGGCCCCTTGTCACCAATGATATTGATACGGGTTATCTTTCCTCTGAGCTGGATGAAGCTCATGCTTGATTCTACTTCTGATATCGAATAAATTTTGGTTCTGTCAATGTACCTGAACGGAAAAAAATAGAGCATGTCCCTGAAACATTTGATGTTTAGCTCCCTGGAGAGAAGCTCTGCCCTCTTGGGACCGACTCCGGGCAGAAACTTTATATCGCTATCTAAAATCGTTGACATAGTCACAAATATAAGAATCTTATCTAAATTTTGTATCTTGCATAAATTTTCTATTAAGGTAAAGATAATGAATAATAAGATAGTTGTAGGTATCACTCAGGGAGATAGTAATGGAATATCTTACGAGGTGATAATTAAAGCTTTGGCAGATATAAGAATATTGGAAATCTGTACTCCGGTCATATACGGGTCAACTAAAATTCTTGGTGTATACAAGAAGCAAATGACAGATATTGACAACTTTTCTGTTAATGTTATAAATTCTGCGAAGGATGCACACCCCAGAAGAGTGAATATAATTAACTGTGTTCCTGATAATTTGATTATTGAACCTGGTAAGCAGACAGTTGACGGGACAAAAGGAGCAATAATAGCACTGGAAGAGGCTGTCAAGGATCTCAAAAATGGATATATACAAGCTGTTGTGACCGCTCCATTCAATAAGTCGGAGGTGAGCAAGGAGGGTTTTAAATTCAAAGGACATACTGAATTTTTTACAAAAGAGTTCGGAGCTAAGGATTCTCTTATGTTTCTGATTTCAGATACTTTAAAAGTGGGTCTTGTTACTAACCATATACCTGTGTCAGACGTCTCGAAGTCAATAAATTCAAATCTGATTTTAGAGAAACTTACTATAATGAACGACTCTCTGAAAAAGGATTTTGCCATACTAAAACCAAAAATTGCCGTACTGGCCCTTAATCCGCACAGCGGAGATCAGGGCCTTATAGGTAACGAAGAGGAAAACACTATTAAACCGGCAATAAAGGAGGCATCAGAAAAAGGAATGCTGGTTTTTGGCCCATACTCACCGGATGGATTTTTTGCTGGTGAATTGTTAACTAAATTTGATGCGGTTCTTGCAATGTACCACGATCAGGGACTTATTCCATTTAAAACCCTTGCTTTTGAATCAGGAGTAAACTTTACAGCTGGTCTTCCGGTAGTAAGAACCTCACCAGATCACGGTACCGCTTATGATCTGGCAGGAAAGAACATAGCAAACGCTGCATCTATGACTGCCGCTATTTATTCTGCATGCGATATTTACAGAAACAGAATAAACTACGACATTTTAAGGGCCAATCCTCTTAATGTGGAAACTCCTTCTTCAGACAAATAACCCACTATGATAAACTTATTTACCGACGGAGCTGCCAGAGGGAATCCTGGGCCCGGAGGCTATGGCGTGGTTTTGAAATCAGGCAGCCACTATAAAGAGCTCTCAGGGGGTTTCTCACATACAACAAACAACAGGATGGAGTTACTTGCTGTTATTACAGGTCTTGAGGCAATTAAAAGGAGCAACTCAGAAATTTGTGTATATAGTGACTCTTCCTATGTTTGCGATGCAGTAAACAAGGGATGGTTGTTCGGTTGGGAAAGTAAGCATTTCGAAAAGAAGAAGAATCCTGACCTTTGGATAAGGTTTCTTAAAATCTACAGAAGACATAAGGTCAAATTCATATGGATAAAGGGACATGCCGGACATCCTGAGAATGAAAGATGCGACCAGCTTGCTGTTGAAGCATCGTTTAGGAAAGACTTACCTGCAGATTCAGAGTATGTTACAAGTGTCTTGGAGAGTAATCCTGATTCCGGAGCCATGGTTCAAAACCTGCCTCTCTGATTGTTTGCTGCATCTTGAGCGAATCCATACTGTTTTTTGCTCCTGCAGATGATACTACATTTTCTTCAATCATAATAGATCCCATGTCATCTGCTCCTGCATGTAGTGCAAGTTGTGCTGTCTCCCTTCCTATGGTGAGCCATGATGCCTGAATGTGAGGGATATTGTTGAGAATTATCCTTGAGAGGGCAACCATTTTGAGGTGTTCTACCGGATTTAAGGGTTCAATTTTAAAGTTACCACCCAGCTTGGTGCCGGTGCTCTGCATGGGCCAGCAGATAAATGCCCTGAAGCCGGGAGCACCATCAGGTTTTTCAGTCTGGATATCTCTCAACAAAATAAGATGTTCCATCCTCTCTTCAATTGTTTCTATGTGGCCGTATACCATTGTGGCTGTGGTGCCTATGCCCATCCTGTGGGCCTCTCTCATAACATCGGCCCATTGTTTGCTGTCCGGTTTGCCTGGTGAAAGTATCTTTCTTACTCTGTCGGACAATATTTCCGCTCCTGCTCCTGGCAGCGTGTCAAGACCGGCTGCAACAAGTCTGGAAAGAGTCTCTTTTATTGTCAATTTACTTAACCGAGCTATATGTGCAACCTCCGGGGGGCCGAAAGCATTTAGCTTTATAAGAGGATCTATCGATTTTATCTCTTTTAAAAGATTCTCATAATAAGTTATATCATATAAAGGATGAAGTCCACCCTGAAGAAGGAGCTGGTCACCTCCAAGATTGCGAAGTTCCTCAATTTTGTTCCGTAACTCATCGGTTGTTATGGCATATCCTCTCTCTTTCTGAGAGATAGTACAATGAAAATTACAAAAGAGACAACCGGATATGCAAATGTTTGTATAGTTCACATTGCGGTCAATCTGCCAGCTGACTTTTTTGCAGGGATTGAACTTGTATCGTATCTTGTCTGCAAGAGCGAGTATTTCTCTTACAGGGGTATGGTTGAACAGCTTCACACCCTCACTGCAGGTCAGATTATCGCCGGCAAGGGCTTTAGTAAACAGAGCATTGTTTTGCATCGGCAGTAATAGTTTGTATGGGAGCAAAAGTAGATGTTTTATTTAGAAAATCTTACAATTTTGGTATATTTGTGATTGATATAGTGTACAAAAATAAACTCAAAAATATTGTGATAGATAACTTCTTTGAAAAAGAAAATCTCCGCTATGCGATGATCGGCAGTGGAAGCTGGGCAACAGCTCTTGTAAAATTGCTACTGAATAACCAACAAGAAATTTCCTGGTATGTAAGAGACGATGAGATGATTGACCATATAAGGCAAACTGGCCATAACCCGTACTATCTTACAGCAGTTCAGTTTGATACAAATAGAATAAAATTAAGTTCAGATATTAACGAGACTATCCGTTCTGCAGATGTACTTTTATTCTGCATACCTTCTGCCTATTTTATGGCAGAAGTTTCAAAAATTGATACCTCATTGAATGACAAATTCATAATTACAGCAATCAAGGGAATCGTTCCTGGTGATAACATTACAGTAGCCGAATATTTCAACCATATTCATAATATTGCTTTTGACAGGATAGGGGTTATTAGCGGACCATGCCATGCAGAAGAGGTTGCAATGGAGAGGCTCTCCTACCTGACCCTTTCGAGCAAACATAAGGAGGTCGCGATAAGTCTATGTGATGTTTTTGCCTGTAATTACATAAAAACAGTTCCCGGAACCGATATATACGGTGTAGAATACGCCGCGGTTCTCAAAAACATCTATGCCATTGCGGCAGGTGTGTGCCACTCTCTATCATATGGCGACAACTTCATGGCTGTTTTGATAACAAGTTCTTTTCATGAAATGAGGGATTTTCTTCATGCATCACATCCTGACCGCACCAGAAAAACCTCAAAAAGTGCATATCTGGGAGACCTGCTCGTTACCTGTTATTCTCAATTCAGCAGAAACAGGACGTTTGGTTCGATGATAGGGAAAGGATACTCTGTAAAATCTGCACAAGTTGAAACCAACATGGTGGCAGAAGGCTATTATGGAGCGAAATGCATTTATGAAATGAACAAGAAATATGGTGTAGACATGCCAATAGCGGAAGCAGTGTACAAGATATTATACGAGGAGAAGTACCCGGCGTACATCATTAAACAGCTGACTGAAAAACTACAATAGACAATATTAATACTTAAATATCATGGATAACATTGTTAGACTTAATCTGCAGGCTGTTGTTCCTTTTGTATCGGATAATGAAATGGAACGTTCACTGGAAAAAGCCTTTAATTCGTTTGATATTCTTACAAACAGAAGCGGACGAGGCAATGACTTTCTTGGATGGACCGATCTTCCTTCCAAAACCGACAACTCGGTTTTTAACGATATTTATGATATTGTAAACAGATGGGAGAGAGATGTAGAGATTGTTGTGGTTATAGGAATTGGAGGTTCATATCTTGGAGCCAAAGCTGCAATTGATTCTCTTTCACATTCATTCCAGACCCAACTTGAAAAAAACGACAGACCATCTATTGTATACGCCGGGCAGAATTTATCAGAGGAATACTTGTCTGAATTACTGGAACTTCTGGAAGAACGGTCGTTTGCATGCGTGGTCATATCCAAATCCGGCACCACAACTGAACCTGCTGTAGCATTCAGGTTAATCAAGCAGTTGTTGGAACAGAAGTATGGAAGGGCAGAAGCAAGAAGAAGGATAGTCGCAGTTACTGACATTTCCCGCGGAGCTTTGAAAAAACTGGCCGATCAGGAGGGGTATTCAACTTTCGTGATACCAGATGATGTCGGAGGAAGGTATTCCGTTCTTACGCCGGTGGGACTACTTCCGGTGGCACTTGCAGGTTATGATATCAGAAGCATTATGGATGGTGCTCTTGAAATGGAGAGAATCTGTTCTCAACGGTCGGAAAAAAATCCGGCAATAATATATGCTACTATCCGGAATGCTCTTTATTCCAAAGGTAAGAAAATAGAGATTCTGGTTAATTATAACCCTAAATTACAATATTTTGCTGAGTGGTGGAAACAGCTGTTTGGAGAGAGTGAAGGAAAGGAGGAGAAGGGAATTTTCCCTGCATCGGTTAATAATACAACCGATCTTCACTCTATGGGGCAATACATTCAGGAAGGAGAGAGAATCATTTTTGAGACCGTAATTAGTGTTGCAAAGACAAACAGGTCTTTGTCTATCGTAGATGACCCGAACAACATGGACGGATTGAACTTCCTTTCAGGGAAACCTGTGGATGAATGTAATAAAATGGCCGAACTGGGTACAAGAATAGCGCATATAGACGGAGGTGTTCCTAATATACAGATTGAGATTCCATCAATTAACGAGTATAATCTTGGTGCTCTGTTCTACTTCTTTGAATTTGCCTGTGGTATTAGTGCTTATATGATCGATATCAACCCATTTGATCAGCCCGGGGTAGAAGAATACAAAATCAACATGTTTGCATTGCTCGGTAAACCTGGGTATGAAGCAAAGGCAAGAGAACTCCGGGGCAGGTTTCAATGAAATTTTTATCACAGATAGCATCAGCCTTTTATTCGACAGAAGGAGAGAAAATCAAGGACTTTTGTTTTGTGTTCCCTAACAGAAGAGCGGGGCTTTTTTTTCAGAAGTATCTGGGAGAGGTTGCAACTGAACCATTGTTTTCGCCGGCAATTATAACAATCAATGATCTGTTTACACGAATTTCTGGAATTAATATAGTCGACAGATTAGAAGCACTTTACAGACTATATATTCTGTTTGCCGAGTTGTCAGGTTCTAAGGAGAGCTTTGACGAATTTATTTATTGGGGCGATGTTATTCTGGCAGACTTTGACGACGTAGACAAATATCTCATAGATGCAGAAAAACTCTTTGCAAACGTCAAGGACCTGAAAGATATTGATAGTGACTACTCTTTTTTGTCCAAAAGACAACTCGAGGCGGTGCAGACATTCTGGTCAAATTTCCTGCCTGTGGGCGAGAGTGAAAAGAAGTTAAAGTTCAGGGCTGTATGGGAGGTTTTGTATACTTTGTATTCAAGGTTCAGAGAATCTCTTGAGGCATCATCCCTTGGGTATGAGGGAATGGTATACAGAATGATTGCAGAGGGTTTTCGAAAAAACGACCAATCTGCAGACAACCTCTTTAAAAGTATCGGAGAATATCGCGGGGTTGTGTTTGTGGGATTCAATGCTCTCAATGAATGCGAGAAGGTGTTGATGAAAGCTTTGAAAAACAGAGGTGTTGCAGATTTTTATTGGGATTTTGAGGGCGAGCTTATACAGGATGTCAATAATAAGGCCTCTCTGTTTATGAGAGAGAATATTGCTAATTTTCCATCGAGACTCAATCTTGATTTTACAGTAAAACATGAAAGAGAAATTGAGGTTATTGGAATCCCTTCTGCTGTAGGAGAGGCAAAAATGGTATCAAAAATTGTTTCCGGGGTAGGAGGCGGTTTGAATACAGCTGTTGTTCTGCCAGATGAATCACTTCTGATGCCTGTACTATACTCTATACCGGAAAATGTGGAATCGGTAAATGTGACTATGGGGTATCCACTCAGGGCCGGATCCATTGTCTCACTTATGGAAAGCATAATGGCGTTGCAAAAGGGCTCTTTCTACTACAAAAGGGTGCTTCCGGTTTTAAGACATAATTATCTGAAAATGATTGCCGGAGAGGAGGTGAGGTTGCTTATAGAAAAGATTATAAAGGGAAATATGGTTTATGTAGAGCAAACAGAATTTGACAGGCATCCTTTATTGAAGCTTGTATTCAGACATTGCCCCGATATTTCCGGCTACCTTCTTGAAATACTTGAGTATCTTAATAACTCTGCCGAACTTACAAAAATTGAGAAGGAGTTTATATACTATTTCTACACAGCAATTTCAAGGATAAGGGATCTTAAGATTCCTATGAACACAGACACATATTGCAAAGTACTTCATGAGTTCGTTAACAGCACTTCAATACCTTTCAAAGGAGAGCCACTTGCAGGATTGCAGATAATGGGGGTTCTGGAAACAAGAGCTTTGGATTTTGACAATGTCATTATCTGTTCTATGAACGATGGGACTTTCCCTTCAAGATCTCCCGTCAACTCCTTTATCCCGTATAATTTAAGAAAAGGATTTGGATTACCGGACTATGAATTCAAAGACGGAGTGACTGCATACCATTTTTACAGACTGATTTACAGGGCTAAAAAAATCTACCTTCTATACGATACCAGAAGCGAAGGACTTAAAAACGGAGAGAAGAGCCGGTTCATACATCAGCTAAAGTATCACTATCAGGTTCCTCTAAAGGAGCATATTACAACATTCAATATAAGTTCTAACAAAAGAGAACCTGTCATTATTGAGAAGAATCCTGCATTGGTAAAAAGAATAGGCGAGCTGTTCTATAAAGGAGGTGAGCGGGTGCTTTCTGCAAGTTCAATTAATACATATATCGACTGCCCTCTAAAATTTTATTTTCAGTATATAAAAGGGATAGAAGAGGAGGAGAGTGTTTCTGAAGGAGTGGAGGCAGATACATTCGGATCAATTTTTCATAAGGCAATGGAGCTTCTTTACGAAGACTTTAAGGGAAAGTTAGTTACAAGAGAGAGTTTGTCAATTCTGATGAGAAACGACAAAAAAATTGAAGATGCAATAACCGACGCTTTTTTTCAAGTGCTCAAAACAAAAGAGATAAAAGGGCATAATTTACTTATTCATAAGCTTATAACTAGATATGTGCTACAGACAGCAAAGTATGACATTTCAAAGGCACCATTTGAGTATGTAAGCTCTGAACAGAGAGAAAGCTACGATTTTACTCTAGAAGATGGAACGATTGTTCCTTTAAAGGGATTCATTGACAGAATTGACATTAAAGAGGGGACAAAAAGAATCATAGATTATAAGACAGGCAGCGGTGACCTTAAGTTCAGAACGGTACAGGATCTTTTTGACACTACGTCCAGACAGAGGAACAAAATCGCAATGCAGATGATTCTGTATGCTTTAATGTTGTACGATAATAAACCTGTAATAATAGCACCATATCTTCTTAGGGAGTTGTTTAAGGAGGATTCAAGTTTAGAAATGATTGTTGACAAGGAGCTTCTGGAAGAATTTTCCGGTTCGTTAAACAATACACTGCTAAAAATATTCGACTCTACTTCGCCATTTATACAAACAGATGATATAGTTAGGTGCGGATATTGCCCTTTTTCCGTAATTTGCAGATAATATGGGAAATCTGAATATTTTAAAAGCATCTGCAGGTTCGGGAAAGACACATAATCTTACCAGAGAATACCTTAGATTACTATTTAAGAGCGACAACGCATACAAGCATATCCTGGCTGTTACTTTTACCAATAAAGCAACTGACGAGATGAAAAGAAGGGTACTTGAAGAGCTGTATAAAATGTCTGTTTCTGACCCGATTGCAAAAAAAAGGCTCATAACAATCCTCCATGATTACTCTTCATTTTCAATTAGCACCATAGACAGGTTCTTTCAACAGACAATGAGGGCATTTGCAAGAGAAATTGGAAAAAACAGCTCTTACAGTGTTGAACTTGATCAAGATATGGTGTTGGCAGAAGCAATTGACCAAATGATTCTTAACCTTGACAAAGAGGAGAGTTCGGAGTTGCTTGACTGGCTCATCTCATACTCCTATGATTCTATTGAGAGCGGAAAATCGTGGGACATTAAGAAAGGAATCAAAGAGTTGGCAGAACAGATATTCAAGGAGGCGTTTAAGATTAAGAACATTGAGCTGGGTGACAAACTTACTGGCAAAAAAGAGTTGGCAGCCTATAAGAAAGTGGTTGGTAATGTAATTTTGAAATTTGAAAGCCAACTGATTGATATTGGAAAAAGAGCATTGAAAATCATTGAAAGAAACAATCTTGTTATAAGTGATTTTAAAGGCGGATCCCGTTCTCCGCTCCACTATTTTTCAAAAATTGCAGCAGGCACTACATCTTCACCAACAAATACATTCAAGGAACTTCTCGATAATCAGGTCAATTGGTACAAAAACACCCTCGCAAAAACAGACCCATCTCTCTGTCACTCTATAGAAAATGCTTATGATGACGGACTCAACGATCTTGTAAGAGAAATTGTAAATTTGACAGATGAGTGGAGAGAATACAATTCTGCCAAGGTTACAGACAATAATATCTATTCCCTTGGAATATTGCTTGACATAAATAAATATATTCAGAAATATTCAAAAGAGAATAACGTGGTACTCCTTTCGGAAACCACAGAACTCCTGAACAAGATAATAGATGGCAGTGATACCCCGTTTATATACGAAAAAGTAGGCAGTAGAATAGATAATTTCATGCTTGACGAGTTTCAGGATACATCACTTATGCAGTGGCAGAATTTTAAACCACTTATACAGAACAGTCTTGCTGCAGGCAATGACAATCTCATTGTAGGAGATGTCAAGCAAAGTATATACCGATGGAGAGGTTCCGACTGGAACCTTCTGAACAGCGATATCTACAATGATTTTGATAGCACTCAGATAAAGGAGAGACAACTCACAGATAACTGGCGATCATCTGAGAATATAATAAAGTTCAACAACGATTTTTTTACTTATGCTGCCTCTATCTGCGACAATATTCTTGGAGAGTCAGAAATATCCACAGCAGAGGTATACAAAGAAGTAAAACAAACTGTTGCTCAACGGAGAAAAGGGAATGAGGGTCATGTCCAATTGAAATTTATAGAAAACGAAAATGGAGAAAACTGGCACGAAACTGTACTTAGCAAGATTGCACCTTCTCTGGATAAGTTACTGGAAAACGGATATAAGTATAACGACATCGCTTTTCTCGTAAGAAAAAACTCAGAAGGAGTAGAGATAGTAAATTTTCTGATAGACAAAGGGTATCCTGTAATATCAGATGAGGCTCTTCTTATATCTTCTTCAATAAGTGTAATGAAGATAGTTACAATTCTCAGGTACTGCAACAACCCAAAAGATCCCATCAATAACTTGATTGCAGATTATGAGAATATTACACTCAATAAAGACAATTTTCCTGAGCATCTCCCATTGTATGAAATGTGTGAGAAAATAGTATGTGATTGGCTGGGAGATATTGACCTTTCCGAAGCGGCCTTTGTGCAGGGTTTTCTGGACACGGTTCTTGATTATGTTAAAAATAACAGATCTGATCTAGCATCTTTTCTTGAATGGTGGAGTGAGAAGAGCTCAAAGATTTCTCTATCTTCACCAGAGGGACAAGATGCCATAAAGGTTCTGACAATCCATAAGGCAAAAGGCTTGGGAATGAATGTTGTAATAGTCCCATTCTTTGAGATAACACTAGATCATTCATCCCAAAACAGAAGTGTAATCTGGTGCGAGCCCAATGTCGAACCATTCAATGGCGTGCCATTTATACCGATTGTCTATGGAAAGAATCTTCAGGAGACAATTTATGCTAAGGACTATCAGAGGGAGAGGCAAAAAGCATTCATAGATAACCTGAATACTGCATACGTAGCTTTTACAAGAGCCAAAAAGGAACTACTTGTCTTTGCCAGGAGAGCAAAGAAACCTGAGGAACCTAAGTCTGTGTCAGACATTCTGTACAAATATTACATGGAAGAACTTGATGAAAGGCAGGAAATATGTATAGGAGACTGGTCTTTGGCAGGATCTCAGGATCTCATACCGGTAAGTGAAATTGAACTCACCGGTTTTCGTTCAATTCCCATTGGGGACAGATTAAAACTCTCTCTTAACTCTTCTGACTTTTTTGACAAAAGCAGTAAGAGAAACTTCGGCCTTATTATGCACGATGTATTATCCAGAGTATTTGTAGAGAAGGACTTGCCGGATTCAATACAGTCTTCGGTAAAAAAAGGGGAGCTTAAAGAGGAGGAATACCATTCTATGCTGCTGCAGATGAATACTATGCTAGAGAGTGTCAGAGACAGACATTGGTTTGATGGCTCCAGTAAAGTGCTTAATGAAATTGAAATTATCGAACCGGGAGGAAGAATATACCGCCCCGACAGAGTATTGATGAGTTCAGAAATAACAGTGATCGATTTCAAGTTTGGTTCAATAAAATCTGTGTCTCATGAGAGGCAGGTGGCCAGATACATGAGCCTGATAAGGGGAATGGGAACTAAACCAGTTAAAGGATTTCTTTGGTATCTTGAAGACAATGAGATTATAGAAGTTATATAAACTGCAATTTACAGGTTTTTCAGGTACTCTTCTATTGTCTTGAACGGGGCATCTTTTAATAAGACAACTTTGCTTTTGTCAAGCAGGTAGATGGCAGGAGTAGGTCTGAGATCGTACAATGGCCCTTCGGATAATTTCTTCTCCTTGTCACAACCATTTATCCACTTCTTATTCAGATGAGGCACCTCTTGCATCCATCGCTCATAGTCCACTCCTGCGTACATAGTAAGGACTTTTACAGAAGAACTCTTCTGAGAAAGTACTGCAGAAGCTTTCATCTCTTCCATAACTGTTTTGCATGTTGGACAATCCGGGTCAAAAAACATTAATATTGTATAAGCAGAGTTAATTCCATATAGGCTCCTCATGCTTCCGTCTTCCAGAACGAATTTGAAATCAATAGCCTTGGTTCCGACCCTGTTTCTGTATGCCAGATCAAGCTGATATTGCATCTGAACTCTCTCTGCATCAGAATATTTTCCTGATTTTAGATATTTCTCAAGAATAAATATATAAAGTTCTTCATTTCTGTAAATTGAGTTTGGTGAATAGAATGCTGCTTCAAACATCTCCCGGAAGCGGGACGTTATTTTCGGATTGCCATTCAAAGCACTGTCAACCAGTTTGCCTACAGAACCGATTGCGGCATCGGGTGCTGCCGACACTAGGTAATCGACATAGGCACTAAAATGAACATTCAGATTCTGAATATTTTGAAGATATGAAGTATCCTGAAAATTCATCATTTTCCAGAAATGGTCAACAATATATTTGCTTCTCTCTCCTGGCTCCGTAATCATTGCCGGAACATCTATCATTTTTAGGGGAATAAATGTACTCCCGGTTTTTCCTTTATTGTTGTCGCACGATAAAATACATGCAATTGAACACAGAATGATTATCGATTTTTTCATAGTGGAAAATTATATTCTTATCTAATGCAAATTTACAAAACTTGTTAGGATTTTTTTTGTTTATTCCTTATATTTAAATGATAAAGTTATATAATGATGAATAAATCGAATATAGGTCTTATTGGTCTGGCTGTTATGGGAGAGAATCTTGTCCTTAACATGGAAAGCAAGGGTTTCAGGGTTTCTGTCTACAACCGGACATTCGAAGTTACAGAGAAATTTTTACAAGGACGCGCAAAGGGAAAGAATATCGAGGGCTATGCAAATATCAAGGAGTTGGTTGATTCTCTTGAGTCACCCCGTATGGTTATGTTAATGGTGAGGGCAGGAGATGCAGTAGACCAGATAATTGACTCGCTTATCCCTCTCCTTTCACCCAACGATATCATAATTGACGGAGGAAACTCCAACTTCACGGACAGCTCAAGAAGAGTAAGTTACGTTGAATCAAAGGGTCTTTTATATATTGGAGCGGGTGTATCTGGCGGAGAAGAGGGCGCTCTAAACGGACCTTCTATAATGCCAGGCGGTTCTGCAAAGGCATGGCCTTTTGTAAAACCCATTTTCCAAAGCATAGCTGCTAAAGCCGATGATGGAACACCTTGCTGCGAATGGGTTGGTGGCGGAGGAGCCGGACACTTTGTGAAAATGGTTCATAATGGTATAGAATATGCAGACATGCAGTTGATTGCAGAGGCATATTCTGTTATGAAACAGATGGTTCACCTGAGCAACCAGGAGATAGGAGAGAAGTTTTCTGAGTGGAACAAAGGGAAATTGCAGAGTTATCTTATAGAAATAAGTTCTCTGATTATGAAATATCAAAATGCCGAAGGAGAATCTCTGATAGATAAAATCTCCGATACTGCCGGACAGAAGGGAACTGGCAAATGGTCGGTTATCAATGCAATGGATCTTGGAATTCCATTAAACCTTATTGCGACTGCAGTTTTTGAAAGATCCCTATCTGCCAGGAAAGATATCCGAATTGAAGCATCCAAAATGTACAACAGGGTGAGAGATACATTTACCACCCCCGACATAACAGAAATCCATGACTCATTGTATGCATCTAAACTTATCTCTTATGCACAGGGGTTTGAACTTATGCAGAAGGCATCTGAAGAGTTCAAATGGAACCTCAACTATGCATCCATAGCCAGGATATGGAGGAATGGCTGTATAATCCGTTCGGGGTTCCTTAATCATATTGCTGAGTCATACGAGTGTTATCCGACCCTTAAAAATCTCTTACTGGCACCCTACTTCAAAGAGGAGGTGATAAATGCCCTTCCTGCGTGGAAATCGCTTGTTTCCAAAGCTGTGCTTGCAGAAATACCGGTGCCTGCATTCTCTGCAGCAATCAATTACTTCTATTCATTTACAACAGAGAGGTTGCCATCAAATCTGCTTCAGGCACAAAGAGATTTTTTTGGAGCCCATACATTCGAAAGGGTTGACCGGCCTAAAGGAGAATTTTTCCATGAAAACTGGACAGGAGAGGGAGGAGAGACAAGTTCCCGTAACTATAATGTTTAAGCAGAAATAATAAAATAATGAAGAACCTTACTATGGTAATATTCGGTGGCTCAGGCGACCTTACCAGAAGAAAACTGATTCCTGCACTATACAGACTATACAAGGGACGGAGGTTGCCAAAGACTTTCAAAATACTGGGTGTCGGAAGGACCGGATATGACGATGAAAGTTACAGATCACATCTGAAAAAAAACATAACAGAATTTGTAGAGGATAAGGAACGGGACAATAGCTCAGTTGATATCTTCCTTTCATTTGTCCACTATCTTTCAATGGACCAGTCTCAGGAACAAGAATATACATATCTAAAGGAAAAAATTGAGCAAATTGATGATATCGCAAGTAATTATCTCTTTTATCTGGCCACCCCACCCTCACTCTACGAAAGGATACCCCTTTTTCTTAAGAGCGTCGGTTTAAATAAGGGAAGGATAGTGGTCGAAAAGCCGTTCGGATATGATCTTAAATCGGCAGTCAGGATGAACGCAATTTTCAAAAGCGCATTTTCTGAAGAGCAAATATTCCGTATCGACCATTTTCTTGGAAAGGAGACTGTACAGAACATATTAGCTCTTAGATTTGCAAATGGAATTTTTGAACCTTTGTGGAACAGAAATTATATTGACCGTGTTGAAATAACAGCGGTTGAGAATCTTGGAATAGAAAACAGAGGTGGTTTCTATGACAGCACCGGTGCTTTGAGAGATATGGTACAGAATCATCTTGTCCAGCTTCTTGCTTTGGTTGCAATGGAGCCACCTGTGGCGTTTAACGAAAAAGAGTTCCGAGACGAGGTGGTTAAGGTATACAGATCACTCAAACCCATGAATAGTAAGGAGATTGCCAAAAACGTAATTCGCGGGCAATATATGGGGGTTAACAAAACAATCAAAGGGTACAGAGAGGAGAAAAGTGTTGATGCTGCTTCGCATACAGAAACATTCCTTGCAATGAAAATCTTTTTGGCAAACTGGAGATGGGAAGGGGTTCCCTTTTACATTCGCACAGGAAAACAGATGCCTACAAAAGTTTCAGAAATAATAATCCATTTCAAGAGTACTCCTCACAGGCTATTCAGCAGCAGAGAGGAGTGTCCGGAACAAAATCAGCTGATTATAAGAATACAGCCAAATGAAGGGTGTGTGCTCAAATTCGATATGAAGGTTCCCGGTAGCGGATTCGATGTCAAACAAGTTCCAATGGAGTTTACCTTCGACAAATTGGGAGGTTTGCCCATGGAAGATGCATATTCAAGGTTGCTGGAAGATTGTATCAGCGGAGAGACCACATTATTTACAAGAAGTGATGCTGTTGAGGAGAGTTGGAAATTTTTTGACCCGGTCTTAAAATTCTGGAAGGAAAATACTGATGTTCCCTTGTATGGTTATCCTGCAGGAACCTGGGGTCCATTAGAAAGTGAAACTATCATTGATGGTGAAAAAAAATGGACAAATCCATGTAAAAATCTGACAAATACAGATTTATATTGTGAACTCTAAACAGTATTTAGTAATATGAAAGAGGCAACTCATTTAACCGAGCATCTTATACAATGCATTACTGATAAATTTACTGTTGACAGTAGTCCAGAATCAAGATTTTATCTTGCAATCTCAGGAGGTACGAGCCCCATGAACCTTTTTAGTTTATGGAGAGGTGATTTCATTGAAAAAATACCATGGAAAAGAATTGAATTATTCTGGGTAGATGAAAGGTGTGTACATCCAAATGATTCTGAAAGTAATTATGGACAGGCAAAAAAGCATTTACTCGATCACATATCTATCCCTGAGAACCAAATTCATCGTATTCGTGGAGAAGAAGACCCTTCATCCGAAGCAGAAAAGTATTCAATGCTGGTACTTAGTATGTTGCCCTGCAGGGACGGCGTTCCGATATTTGATTTCGTTGTTTTAGGTGTTGGTGATGATGGACATACCTCCTCAATATTCCCGGGTCAGGACAATCTGTATAACTACAAGTATCCGTATTCAAAATCAATAAACCCGAATACTGGCCGGAACCGTGTGGCTATGACCGGCTTACCCATAACAAGAGCGGAAATGACTGCGTTCTACATTACAGGAGAAGAAAAGACGTTAATCATGAATGCCATTTACAAAAGTGACAGCGATACTGAATATCCTGCAGGGTATATGCTTAAAAACGCAATAAACTGTAAAGTGTTCTGGGACAAATAGAAAGGTAGATATGCCTGTTTCCTGCTACCTTTTATAAACCCTAACATAATCAATGTCGTGGAACTGAGGAAATACAGTCGTTGAGTCAGGATCACCCGGCCAGCTTCCGCCTATTGCTGTATTCAGAATAAGAAAGTGATCATTATGAGGAACTCCTTCGACTGCTGTATGAATAAGCTTCCCGTCGAGGTACCATTTTATTGCATTGACATCCCATTCAAGAACATAAAGATGAAAATCGTCGGAATATGACACATCTCCCCTTATTGTGGCAGAAGATGTTTTCTTGACACCTTGAAAAGAGTAATAATGAAAGGTAGCGTACAAAACTTTTGGCTCGTGACCAAGGAATTCCATAATGTCAATTTCGCTGTACCATGGTCTGTATTCCGGAATGGAACTCTCTTTTCCATTGGCAACTGCTTCGCTCATTACATATTCCATCTGCCAGTCCCTGTTTTGTGGATAAAGCCAGTAAGCGGGCCACAGACCTTTGCCCACAGGTAGTTTCCCTCTTATCTCAATTCGTCCGTATGTTATTGCCAGCTTGTCCTTTGTGTCAAGGCGTCCGCTTGTATAATGCTTGTTCCCGAAATCTCTTACTCGGCTTCTTATGCGAAGACACCCGTTTTCCAGATATACATCATCCGGTACATAATACTGGAGTTCATTGTGTTTGCTTGTCTCTCGGGTAAGCACGTTCCATTTGGCCAGATCCAGTGTCTTTCCATTGAACTCATCGTTCCATATCATTTTCCATTCTTTCTTGCCACCATCATTCGATTTCTGACTGTATGCATCAGAAGGTAAGAAATATAGCAGAGATATAAAAACCAACAAGAATTTAAGATGTCTCATAATGCAGATTATTAAAAATTAGTCTTTACAAATATATGATTTTTTAAATTACTATATTTGCAGTGTGTATTTATACAAGCCAGAATGAATTTTTATAGCATACTTTTATTAGTAATCTCATTATTGACATTTATTCTGTTAATCTTTACCTACAGGCACAGGAAAACAGAGGGAACACTCTACTTCTTTCTTCTGCTCTTCTCCATTGCATTTTTCTCCTTCTGTTACGCATTTGAAATAAACAGTGTCGACATTGACAATAAAATGCTCTGGTTGAGAATAGGCTACATTGGGTTATCTTCCATATCTCTCTTCTACATGTTGTTCATTATTAGTTTTGTTGGAAAAAGAGCATGGTTATCAAGAAATGTGTTGATATTTCTCTTAACATTACCTGCATTGGTGCTGTTGTTCAATTATACTAATGATTTGCACCACCAGTTTTATACCAGTATATCTGTCAAGGATACGGGATCCTTCTCAATTCTCGTCCTTAAAAGGGGCTTTCTTTACTGGCTCATTATCATATACTCATATGTTTTCAATCTTGTTGCGACATTTCTTTTACTGCAGATTATTTTAACAAAGAGAGGCGTATTCAGGTCGCAATCACTGTTGATGCTGTTTGCATCCTTACCTCCATGGATTATAAACACATTATATGTTCTAAGACATAGTCCGCAAGGTATTGATCTAAGTGCATTCGGATTTTTCTTTACTGCAATAGTCATGTCAATCGGACTTTTTCAGTTTCATCTTTTAGGTTTCATGCCAATTGCTCTGGACAATGTTTTTAAGAGCATGCATGATGGAGTTATACTGATTGACAAAAAAAACCACATTATAAATTTCAATGATGCAGCAAAAAGGATCTTTGTGCGTTTATCCGGTAAGGTCATTGGCAAGGATGTAAAAGATGTATTTCGTGAGTATGAGAATCTTATTGGCAGAATAGAATCGGATAACATAGATGTCTTTAATTTTTCTATGGGGAGTGGCGATGATGTAACATATCTTAAAGCAAAAATCCTACCTGTAAAAGATAAAAGGGAGATAAAGATTGGCACTATTATTATGTTATATGACATTACCAACCAGACACTCTCCGAAAATGAACTTAAACAGACGAATGCAACTAAAGACAAACTCTTCTCAATCATTGCACATGATCTGAGGGGTCCTTTTGGCAGCATTATTGGACTTCTTGATATATTGAACGATCAGATAAGGGATTTTGACAAGGAAGAAATAAGTAAGATGGTAGAAATAATAAGCAACCAGGCGCACAATACATACAAACTAGTGGAAAATCTTCTTTTCTGGTCCAGAAGTCAGGTAGGACAAATTAGCTTTTACCCAGAGTCTGTCTATCTGAAAAATATCGTAAGTGAAGTAACCGAAGTGCTTTTACCGTCTGCTGTGCTAAAGAATGTTGTCATAAAAACCGATATCGGACAAGGACTTGCTGTATATGCAGATAAGGAGATGCTTAAGATTATAATCAGGAATCTGATAAGCAATGCTATCAAGTACTCTAATATAGGTGGATACATATTGATTTCTGCAAAACTTAAAAACGAACATGCAGAGATATTGGTAATGGACAATGGTATAGGTATGTCTGCCGATATTATGTCCGGATTGTTTCACCTAACAGCACAAAAATCAGCAACAGGTACTTCTAATGAAGAGGGAACCAGACTTGGCCTGATTATTTGTAAGGAATTTGTAGAAAAACAGGGCGGTACTATTTGGGTGGAGAGTGAGAATAGCAGAGGGAGCATATTTCATTTTACTCTGCCAGTGTCTTGATCTGATTTTGGAGTGCCTGTTTCATTGCATCGTAACCAAGTTTGAATATAACATCAACCTTTCTGAAGTCATACAAACGGTACTGCATCGCTTGTTCTACTTCAATAAGTATGTCGCACAGCCTTTTATCCTCAACGGTATTAGCTCTGAACATAAGGTGATATGAGCGTTCAGCGACACCTACAATAGTTTTGGAATATTTTTGTGATATAAGAGGACTGACGTTTATTCCAATAACCTTCTCACATCTTTCTCTGATTACAGAAACAGGAAAATTTCGGAAAATACCTCCGTCCACATAGTGTACTCCGTCAATCTCTATTGGATTGAAGAAAACAGGCACACAAGCAGATGCCATTATTCTTTTACATAATTCTCCCGTAGAGAAAACAACACTTTTGCCGTGGTCAAAATCTGTTGCAACAGCATAAAGTGGTATTTTAAGATCTTCGAATGTCTCTGCTTGTATGTTGTCTTTGAGAAATCTCACGAAGTCAGCTGTTCCAAACAGACCTCTTTTTGGTATAGTCAACTCTACGAAACTATTAAAATACTTGGCTTTAAATATTTTACGAATGTTGTCGGGCGTTTGTCCAGAAGAGTATAATGCACCAACAATTGCACCGGCACTAGTTCCGGAGATGATGTCGGGTTTGAGACCAAACTCTTCCATAGCCATAAGCGCACCGGCATGAGCAAAACCTTTTACGCCACCTCCCGATAGAGTAAGCCCGAGTTTATGTTCCTTATTCATATCAATTGAGTTATTACTTAACGGCATCAAGAATCTCTCCTGCGACTTGGGAGTCAACTGATCTGTTTTCTCCTAAATGAAGGTTCCGTTGTGCGAATCTCCTTTTTATTTCATCTATGGTATCCTGTCCGACACCATTCTCATGCAATCTGGTTTTTAAACCAAGAGAACGGAAAAACTCCTCAGTCTTGTCAATGATCATACGAATGGCTACCTCTCTGTCAGTATGTTCTATATCCCAAACTCTTTTTCCGTACTGCAGAATCTTGTCCCCTTTTTCACCTCTAAGCACCCACATTGTGCCTGGCAGAACTATTGTGAGACTATGGCCGTGTGTTATTCCGTTAAGTGCCGTAAGTTCATGGCCAATCATATGTGTTGCCCAATCCTGAGAGACTCCTAAAGCAATGAATCCGTTAAGACCCATAGTGGCAGATAACATAAATGTTGCCATAGATTCATAATCATGCTGGTTCTCTTTTATCTTAGGCGCAACTTCAATAATTGTCTGGAGTATTCCCTCCGCCCATCTGTCCATCAGCGGAGACTGGCCCGGAATAGTAAGATATTGTTCTATTACATGTACAAAGGTATCGGCCAGACCACAAGCCACTTGATATGGAGGCAGCGAAAATGTTGTTTCGGGATCAAGTATAGAGAATACAGGGTAGTTTGAGAAGAAAGAAAACTTCTCCTTAGTAGCTTTGTTAGAAATTACGGCACCTCTGTTCATTTCTGAACCAGTAGCAGGCAAGGTAATGACGGCTGCCATAGGAAGGGCAGCATTGTAAAGCGATGGCTTTTTCACAAGATCCCAGGCGTTACCGTCATACAGGGCTCCAGCAGCTATAAGTTTTGATCCATCTACAACAGAACCTCCACCAACAGCAAGTATAAAATCGCAACTCTCCTGTTTTGCAAGCGCAATTGCCTCACTTAGGGTTTCAACTGTGGGATTTGGCTCTATACCCCAGAATTCAATGGTATTATGACCTTTTAATGCTTCTTTTACCTGATCGTACACACCATTCTTTTGGACACTTCCTCCTCCGAATGTTAGTAGAACCTTACTGTTTGCAGGAACTTCAGTTGCAAGAGAGGCAATGGATCCCTTGCCAAAAATTAATTTTGTAGTATTTTGAAAAGTAAAATTATTCATAACTTTCGATTTTAAGCTAATATATGCATAAAAAAAATATCTCCTCAATTTTTGTCAATTGCAGAAGATATTTTTTTTGTGGTCCCGGTGGGGATCGAACCCACGACCCCAACATTAAGAGTGTCGTGCTCTACCAACTGAGCTACAGAACCTGATTAAAACGGCTGCAAAGGTAATAATTATTGCTAAAGTTTCTAATATTGAACAAAAAAATATTTTTAAAAAAATTCTATGTATTGTTTGATTTGACCGAAAATGGCAACAAGGGTTTGTTTTAATGAGATTATTATTGTAATTTTAATAATAAGGGATTTAAAGGTTTGACTAATCAAATTATCCTTCCTCTGAACGATGATTGAGTTCAAGAAACAATCGATTTGCCTGTTTGATATATAACTATCTAATAATGTTACTGTCAATTAATTAAAAAATAGCATAACCCTGTTTAGCCAATGATTAACAATTCAAACGGAACAGAAACAACTACAATAATCCAAAAAAAATTAAAAAGTGGATTTAATTATCTCTTTTTAAAAAAGGGTTTTTCATACGAATTTTCAAATGAAACAGGGAACCTTTTAATATTTGTCCATTCTGGCAAAGTGCGTATTTTGATTGGAAAATACAAGGAGTATTTTTTTGGTGACAGGGAGATGTTTTTAGTTAAAAATTCAGGATATCAATTTGATACGCTTCAAAATACAAAACTGGTACTTTTAAATCTGGATACTCACTGGGTATCATTTTATGAAAACCTCAGGAGAGATGCAGCTAAAGTAAAGGATAAGTATATCTTTTCGGTATCGTCACTTGTTATACAACCAAAACTTGAGGTATTCCTGGATTCTGTAATACAATGCATGACAAACAACAAGGGCTGTTCAAGGAACTATCAGTATGTAAAACAAAGAGAACTGGAGATGCTCCTTAAGAAATGTTATGGCAAAAAGGTTTTGGTTAACTTCTTCTCAAGATTAAGTGGTGAAGTTCATGATTTTTATCAGTTTATTTTTGATAACTATCAAAAACACAGGGGAGTGGAGGAGCTGATAGCTGTTTCAAGTCTCTCCCCAAGCACTTTTAACAGGAAGTTCAGAGAGTTGTTTGGTGAGTCGCCTTATCAATGGATACTAGGCAGACGATCAGAAATTATCTACAAGAAACTCATCGTAAATAATTGTCCTATAGTCAAGATTATGAAGGAGTACGACTTTACAGATGCCTCTCACTTCAATCGGTTTTGCAGGACAATGTATGGTTATTCTCCTACAGAGCTTAGAAGGATCTACAAAGAGAATCCGACAAAATTATCTGTTTTTTAACAGATCGCGGATTTCCCTTAACAATGCAATATCTTCTGGGGTAGGAGGAGGTGTTGCGGGAACAGCTGGCAATTCATCTTTTTTACGATTGAAACGGTTCATGAACTTTATCATCATGAATATTGCAAATGCAATAATGATAAAGTCGAACGTTACCTGTATAAAATTGCCATAATTAATTGAAACAGATTCTTTCAGTGTAATTTTAAGGTCAGTGAAATTTACCCCTCCAATAAGAAGGCCCAATGGAGGCATAATCACATCAGAGACAAAAGATGAGACGATTTTACCGAAAGCACCGCCGATAATAATACCGACAGCCATATCCATTACATTGCCACGCATTGCAAATTGCTTGAATTCATCAATTATTTTCATAGTTTGTGTTTTATACACCAAATATAGCAAAAATGCGTAATTTTACGACAAATTTTGGATGTTATGGAATGGATGAAGACACTTTTTTTGAGTGAAGGAATAGCTCAGTCAATTATTATTCTGGCCTCAGTTATTACAATAGGTTATCTTCTGGCCAAAGTGAAAATCGCTAAAATTTCGTTTGGTGCCACATGGATACTTTTTGCGGGCATCGCATTAAGTCACTTTGGGGTATCTATAAATTCGCACATACTACATTTTGTAAAGGAGTTCGGGTTAATTTTATTTGTTTATTCTGTCGGACTTCAGGTAGGGCCGGGATTCTTCGCTTCTTTGAAAAAGGGAGGTTTAAAACTGAATCTTTTAGCCTCTGCTATAGTTTTGCTTGGTGTTCTCACAACTCTTGTAATATACTTTATTACCGGCCTGCCAATATCTACAATGGTAGGAATACTATCCGGAGCAATAACCAATACTCCGGGACTGGGAGCCGCTCAGCAAACTTACCTGGATATGAACGGAGTGAATGACCCAAGTATAGCATTGGGTTATGCTCTTGCATATCCACTGGGTGTTGTGGGTATAATAACATCAATGATTCTTGTAAAGTCAATTTTCAGGATAAATCTGGAGAAGGAGAATCAAAGAATAAAGGAGTTGGAAAAAGACAATCCAAACGAAACAATGAGACTCTCTGTCCTTGTTACAAATTTCTCACTCTTTGGAAAGACCATAATGGGGTTGAAGCAGATTACAGATAAGAATTTTGTAATCTCCAGAGTTTGTGATGACAAAGGAGTTGTACTTATTGCAAATGCTGACATTGAACTTAAACCGGGATGCAAACTTCTGATTATTGCACAAAAGAGAGATATAGAATCACTGCTGGCTTTTTTTGGAACAGAGGTAGAGATGAGTGATGAGGAGTGGGGTATAAAGGATTCTAATTTTGTACCAAGAAGGATATTAGTGACGCAAAATAATATTAATGGCAAGAGCCTTTCTGACCTTAAACTCGGTAAAGCTTTTGGTATAACAGTGACCAGAATAAACAGGGCCGGCGTTGATCTGCTTGCCACACCAAACCTCCAGCTTCAGATTGGAGACAGACTAACAATTGTTGGAACGCAGACAGGAATTGATGCTGCTGCAAAATTGTTGGGAAACTCAATGAAAAGGCTGAGAGAGCCCAATCTAATTGCAATCTTTTTGGGTATAGCTCTTGGTATTTTCTTGGGAAGCATACCTATATTCTTTCCTGGTATCCCTCAGCCTGTAAAGTTGGGCCTAGCAGGCGGACCGCTGATAGTTGCAATACTGATAAGTAAGTTCGGGCCAAAATACAAGCTGGTTACATACACAACCATGAGTGCAAATCTTATGTTAAGGGAGATTGGAATTTCTCTCTTTCTTGCATGCGTAGGGCTAGATTCCGGTAGTGGATTTGTAGATACAATAGTAAATGGAGGAGGGGCCATATGGATACTTTACGGGGCAATTATAACAATTTTACCGCTAATGATTGTTGCAATAGTCGGAAGAGTATGGTTTAAACTCAACTATTTTACTCTGACCGGCTTAATGGCTGGCAGCACTACCGATCCACCTGCATTAGCTTATTCAAATGCAACAGCAGGGAACGATCTCCCTGCTGTAAGTTACGCCACTGTTTATCCTCTCACGATGTTTCTGAGGGTGTTAATGGCTCAGCTAATGATACTTTTCTTCTAGTGTAGATTTTGTAACAGCTAATCTGGCATCTTTATATAGAATGTAGTTTTACCATTTTTACTTTCATACCCGAGTTCTCCTCCCATTATTTCCGATAGTTTTTTTGAAAGAGAGAGTCCTATACCCAATCCTGTTTTATAATTAGCTGAACTATCCCATCCTTTATTGAAGGAGCGGAAGATCTCGTCATCTTGTTCATTGCTAATGTCTGTTCCTCTGTTTGTTATATAAAAGACAGAGTAAGTGTTATTGCCAGATTTTTCTTTACAACATTTACATTCAACAATGTTATCTGAAGAGAACTTTATTGCGTTATCAATAAAATTGTATATTATCTGCTTTAATTTCTTATAGTCTGCAAAGACTATTTCACAATTTTCCTCTATGTAAATTTTAAATTCCAACTCATTTTTTGTAATTGTTGCCCTCGTGTTAAAAAACTTCTTAAAATCATTGAAAAAGACTCTAACATTTATAGGATCATGCTCAATAGGGAGTATTTCTCCCGACTCAATTTTTGAAAGATCAATCAAGTCGTTCATCATTACAAGAAAGCTGTCAATATTATGTTTTAACATCACTCTATACTCATTGTGCTCATCTCTGAACCTATCTATATCTATCTCCGCTATAACATCAAGAAGGCCGATAAGCACACTTAACGGTGTTCTTACTTCATGTGAGATATTGTTCAAAAAATGTTTTTTTAAATTTTGAGTGATTATTGAATGTTTATATAGCTCTTCTATTCTGCAAGTAAGTTTCTTGATTATACAGTTTTTCTCAATAACACCAGAAAATTTCCCATCTTCATAAAATGGAAGTGCAGAGCATCTACTTTTGTTAAACTTTTCTACTATAGTTGACAGGGTATCTCCCGGTAAAAGTATCTCTTTATCAATAACACAGTCTGCCACCAACTTATGCGGCTTTATAATCAAATCAAAGGACGACAATATGCCAACGAAATTATCATTGTCATCCACTACAACTAAATATTGGTTGAATAGTAATTCCCTTTTTATTGATGAAACTCCTCTTTCCTGATTGATAGGTACAAAATTCGTTGATAAACAATCCTTTATATTCATAATGAATCAGTTTCAATAGGATCATAATTTATCCTTACCTTAAAATCTACCTTCAATATTTCTGACTCAGAGACAAACGGGAAAACTTTGTCACTCAGAATCGATAATATTTTCTCGATATCTATCTTTTTTAGTAATCTTTTGTTTATAAAAACTGCTTCAATGATATCACTTTTTGGCTCAACTACCTCAAATTCATCTGGTACTAACAACTGAAATGAGCGATATACACCTACTTTTCCCTGAGGGCATTTATTACCAAGTATAAGAATATCCTCGAATGGGGGTAATCGAATTTCTTCAAAACTCAGAGAAACGGAAAATTTTCGTGTAGATGCTTGTTCCATATTATTTTCTAACATTAATTTGGTCAAATATAAATATTTTATACAAACAAATGCAATATAAAATACGCATCCGTTAAAATTCATCTTGTGATGCTTGAATTGACTGCTTACATTAGAATTCTATAGGTCTGTTGCGTCCAACAGCCTTTTTTTATGCCATTCGGTCCACTCGTTTAATATGTGTAATAACATGTGAATAATGCAACAGTTTTATAGAAAAGTGTAATGAGTTATTAAAATATGTGCCTCACCTTGCATATGTAGATTAAACAGATATAAACACACATAATTTTTTTTTTAATCAATCCGTAAATATAGGACTCCTTCCTGCAAATGTTGTGAATGGTGCAATTTATGCTCCTGATGATGTTACGCAGGGTGTCGCATTTATGCTGATACAAGTAAAATCAGATCTTACTGAAATGATATCTATAACATTGAATACGGGAGCAATAATTGAAGGAAGAGTTCTTTCTTGTCCAACCAGCTTTCACAAATTGACCGCAGCTCATCTATGTCTTCGGATGTTGCATTTCTTATAATTATTCTATTGGTATCAATGTGTTCAGATATGATAGATTTCATGTTACTATTTGATAAAAGTGGATGAAATATCCGATCTGCTATTGAAAAATCATTTGGTTATAGAATCTCCAAAACTTTTTATTTCAGTATATTATAATAAGTGTAAGGAGTGCTTTCAATGCAAAATCTGAAGCAAAATATAAATAATTTAATTAAATACCTATTTATGGAAAAAAAACGATTGCCGATGCCGTCCTTGTCAGAGTCGTCCACCGCTCTTTGAGGGTGGAATTATCTGGAGATTACCTTAGCAAAAAACTCAGTAAGAAAATATATATTTGTAAACGCAAATTATTTTAAAACAACCCCTAGCAAACATGTCGCGTATTGCTTGAATCTATGAGTGCAATATTTGGAATAGTCAACAAAAAAAGAAAGCCAGTCATGCTAGATAGTATAAATGCAATACTATCAGTCATGGGACATCGTGCTTTAGATGGAAAAAATACTTGGACAGATGATAATGTGAGTTTTGGTCATTGCCTTCTTAAAACTTATCCTCAACAAGATTATGAACATCAGCCACACTCTCTGTTAGCATGCACAATTACTGCAGATGCTCGTTTGGATAATCGCGAGGAACTAGCCACATTATTGTGTATAAATAAGGATATTCTGAATAAAACAAGCGATCCCGAAATCATCATATTAGCCTATAAACGCTGGGATGAAGATTGTGTAAACTATTTAGATGGAGAGTTTGCCTTTGTAATCTGGGATTCAGATAAGCTTAAGATTTTTGCTGCTGTTGACAAAATAGGCTTTCGCCCTCTCTTTTACTATGACTCCTCTGAGGTGTTTATTTTCTGTAGTGAAATAAAAGGCATAGTTGCAGCTAAACCTGGACCGAACTTTTTTAATGATGATAGCTTGATTGAATACTTTTATCGAAAGGGAACTCCAGACAATACATATAACAGTGAGGTTTTTGCATTGTGTGGCGGAAACGTCCTGACATTGGAGAATGACAGGCTGACTTGTCGTAAGTATTGGAACCTTAAAACTACTGGAAAATACTCTTTTAAAAAAGATGATGACTGGTATGACTGTGCACGTGAGTTACTTTTTCGAGCAGTGGAAAAACGGCTGAATCCAAATATACCAACAGGAATAACGCTAAGTGGAGGACTTGATTCTACCAGCATCGCCTGCATCCTTTCAGAACAACTTATGAAGAAAAACAAGCCTCTCTATGCCTTTTCTTCTGTGCTACCCATTGATTATAAAGGAATTGAACAAGACGAGAGAAAGTATATTGAAATTGTGGGCAAATATTGTCCTAATATTATTCAAACGTATGTTGAGGCTCCGGATGTAGGGCCTTATACAAATTTGGACGAGGCATTTAAAATTGAGGAGTCGTTTCCAAATGCTTTTTTTTATATGGATAAAGCTTTGTTGGAAGCGGCAAATAAAATGAATGTAAAATCTCTCTTTTCCGGTTTTGGAGGAGATTTTTGGGTCTCATGGAAGGGAGATTCAGTTATTTATGAACTTATTAAAAAAGGAGAACTGCTCGAAGCTCTGGCTCTTATGAATATGCTTAAGAGAGAAGACAATAAATCTTTTTATCGCATAGCATGGAATAATTATTTTTCTCATAGTAAGGCGTACCGCCTTTTAAGGGAGAAAATATTTTTAAACAAAAACAGATTTGCAGAGAACAATCTGTTAAAAATCAAAGCGAAAGAGAATGATGCATCTTATAGTAATTATTGTCTCCAAATACAGGACAAAATAAACAGAGGACAAATTGGAAGAATAACAGGAATGTTGGCGAATAGAAGCGGCTATTATATGAGCGACTATATGACACCTTTATTTGATGCAGATTTGTTAACTTTTTTAAGTGATATTCCAATATCGCTCCATTTGAAAAATGGGCAGAGAAGAAATGTTTTACGGGAGGCAATGAAAAATATTATTCCTACACAAATTTGCACTCGAAAAGATAAAATGCCATATAGTCCTGATTTTAGAAAAAGAATTATGAGGGAAACTGACTATTATGAAAAATTGATAGAATCGACCAAAAGCGACTTACTGTTCAATCAATATATAAATATTCCAAATGCGATTGAAATACTGAATCTTGTTCTACATAATAATGTTTGTTTACAATCTAAAAATACAATATATAACAAGGTTGCACATATAGTCATAGCTCAATATTTATTAGTAGAATTAAAAAAAAGTGGTTATAGCTTTAATACTTTCTAAAAATGAGTTATCTTTAAATTATTATATTCATTTTTAATTTTATTGTAATTATTATGGAAACAGGTATTTTTTCAGAGAACGAAAAAAAACAATGGATTTCTCCAAGTATTGTAGATTTATCAATTGAGGAGACGGCAGGAGGGCTCAATTCTGGTACGGACTACTTAGAACAAAGTTAGATCTGATTGAATAAGCATACTTGTCCTTTGTTTTTGTGATCCAGCTGTCGTGACTTGCAGCCTTGGGGCTGCTTCGTCGGACCCAATATCTTTTTACTTACCCATACAAAAACAGTTTTTTCGCTCCGCTCAAAAATTCCTTTGTTTTTATTCTCCATCGCTCCCAAGCAAGCTTGTCGCGCTGGATCATATACTGGTGAGTAATTGTCTTCGAATTTACGGTGATCCAGCTGTCGTGACTTGCAGCCATGGGGCTGCTGCGTCGGACCCGGTTTCTTTTACTTACCCACACAAAAACAGTTTTTTCGCTCCGCTCAAAAATTCCTTTGTTTTTATTCTCCATCGCTCCCAAGCAAGCTTGTCGCGCTGGATCATAAAAACAAAGAAGCCAAGCTGTTGCTTGGCTTCTGTTTTTGTGATCCAGCTGGGGCTCGAACCCAGGACCCCAACATTAAAAGTGTTGTGCTCTACCTGCTGAGCTACTGAATCTTTCCTTTAAGGGAGCGCAAAGATATGGCAACAATCTATTATTTCCAAATAAAATGAGAAAATTACCTCTATATTTGCGGGGAAATATTCATTAACTGATAATTACAAAAGCATGACAATCAATTTTCCTGCAGAATTCCAAAAATTTCTGGATTTTCATCAAATTGATTACTCAGTAAATGGCTCTATATACACTATTTGTAAACCTGAAATTTCAATAAGACTCATATCGGTAGGGGAGTGTGCCCCAGACAACAGAGGGAGTCAAAATATTACATTGTACCAAGATGAATGGGTCAATAAGTATCAGCTTATCACCAACAGGTTACTCGCAAATTTAGGTAAGCAGAAATCTGTTTTTGCACGAAACTGCGTTGTCAGAGAGGTATCTTCTGAGAGTGCCAGACAATTTCTTGAGCGGAATCATCTGCTTGGTTATACTACATGTCGTTATAAATATGCCCTGTATACAAATAAGCAAACTCAATATCTTAATGAAAATGAAATGGTTGCAGTTGCTATGTTTTCTGCACCCCGGCCTATGGTGAGAGAAGGGGCTACTATACTCTCTTATGAGTGGGTAAGATATGCAGGTCTTGCAGAATACAGGGTAGTCGGAGGAATGGGAAAGCTGCTTAAATATTTTATTGACAAAAACTCTCCGGATGAGATCATGTCATATGCCGACAAAGACTGGAGCGACGGGAATGTTTACAGGAGACTTGGTTTTGAGCTTCATGGAGAGACAGAACCGATAGATTTTTATGTAGACAAAGAGACTTTAAAGAGGATACCGGCAAAAAAAATCCTGAGAGACAAGCAATATGGCCCTCAGGATGATTTGTCCAAAAAATATTTTACTCTAAGAAATCAGGGCAACCTTAAGTTTTACTGGAGAGCCCCCTTCGTCAACTGATTCAGTATCAATCTCCATATGGAGTTCATCTCCGGCTTTGAATTTGCCTGCTATAATAGCCTCAGCCAAAGGATCCTCAATCAATTTTTGTATGGCTCTTTTCAGAGGTCTTGCGCCAAATTGCGGATCATATCCATGGTCGGCTACAAATATTTTTGCTTTCTCATCTATAGAGAGTTTATATCCGGCATTCTCAATTCTCTTATACAGATCGTCAAGTTCTATATCAATGATTTTACAAATATCATCCTTGGTAAGTGAGTTAAACAGAATTTACTCGTCAAGCCTGTTAAGAAACTCAG
>Ga0074195_1001441_pt1 | contig 33627 bp, 27 predicted proteins | sample EPASupsiteHSE623_FD_64525 | JGI IMG/M metagenome (GOLD analysis project Ga0074195, IMG submission 64525) | Bioremediated contaminated groundwater from EPA Superfund site, New Mexico - Sample HSE6-23 | ecosystem: Environmental > Aquatic > Deep subsurface > Groundwater > Contaminated ... | reverse complement strand
GATACCGAGCGAATGCTCCAGTTCCTCGGCCTCATCGCCCACTTCTCGGTAAGCGTCGATGAACTCTCCCGGCTCGACCGCATCGCCCCCGAACAACTGGAACGGATAGACTCCTTCTTCGCCACGATGAACGGGTTTCGGAAAGAATTGGCCGCCGAGGGACGCTTCTACGCCCCGTTCGAAGAGGCGCTCTTCGCCGATCTGACCCCGCGTGACAACGAACTCTTCGTCGGACTGCCGGTCATGACTCCCGTGGGAGAACGGTTCTTTGCGCGCATCCCGGAGGAGCGCCGCTTCATCGACCCGCCACTGTTCGGCCCCCACATGCCGCACGAGATACCCGACTACGATACCGCCCTTGCCCTCACCCGCCGCATCGGCATCGGTGAGGAGCGCGCCCCGGAGGGACGGATATCATTTTCCGAACTGGCGGAGCGCCCGGCGGTGGCGGCGCTCATCGCCCGCGAGATAGACGACTTCCTGAAAAACAGGCGCGAAGGACAGCAACTCTTCATCGTACCGCTCGACGAAACGCTCTCGTTCTACCTGTGGGAACTGCTCTTCCGGCCGCTGGGCGATCTGGTCAACTTCGTCCCGTGGATACCCTTCTCCCACTTCGCGGCGGCGCACCGCCTGACCGCGGCGATACGCGACCGGATCCCGCTCGACGCGGTGCGGCGCGAACTGGCGGCCGAACTGACCGCCCGCTGGCATGACCTCGACGCCGCCGACCGCAGCGCCTTCGAGGGGGCGATACCGCTCATCGACGAGATCACCCGCCTGCAACCGCTCATGGGGAAAGAGTGGGAAACGATCGCCCCCTACCTCATCGCGGCGAAGAAACTGCGCCTGCGCGGCCGGCGCGACGCCCCGATACAGGTGGTCGGCATGGGTAATGCGACCGGCATCCCCTATGAGCGGGCGCTCATCCTGCCGATGGACCGCGACACCTTCCCGCGCAAACCGTTCAGCGGCCCCTTCCTCAATCTCATCCACCTGCCGCGCATCTATAAAGCACAGTTCGAGGCCGACGACCTCGCACTGCGGCAGTTCCTCGGTTTCGGGCAGAGCACCCACATCGCGGCGCGCTACGATATCGCGGCGGGTGCCGCGCCGTCGCCCCATTTCGCCTACCTCGCGGTCGAATTCGGCGCAAAGCCGGTGAAGCGGCTGATGCGGGCGACCGCTTTCATGCCGCCGTCGGACGGCCCCGGCATCGCTAATGACGATGAACTGCGCGAAAAACTCGCCGGGTACCGCTGGTCGTTCTCGTCGTTGCCGATCTTCCTGTCGTGTCCCTTCCGCTTCGTCATCGAGAAGATAGAGCAGGTCGAATCGCCTGCCTGTTTCGAGGGAGAGGACCCGGTCAATCTGGTGGTCGGGTCGTTCCTCCACCGCTTCTTCGCGGCGCTCAAAGAGGTTGACAAACCGATCGACCGGTGGCGGCAGTTGTTCGACGAACAGTGGGAACGCGACGCCGAGATAACCGAGAAGGTCGCCGACCGCGCACTCCGCAAGGCGGTGGTCCGGAGTTATCTCGACGAGATCGCCGGATGGGAACGGGAGGGGGGCGACGCGGTGCTCTTCTCCGATACGGTGGAGGAGAGCGAGCTGCCGTTGGAGGCCCGGTTCGGCCGCTACCGGCTTACCGGACGGATCGACCGCCTGCAGCGGCGCGGCGACCGTCTGCTGGTCGCCGACCTGAAGTACAAGGAAAAGATCGATACCATCAAAAAGGGGGGACTCATCGCCGCGGTCGAGGATCCGAACGGACAGAACGACCAGTTCCAGCTCCTGTTCTACGCCCACCTCCTCATCGAGAACGGCCGCGCGAAACCCGACGAGCTCGACGCCGCCTATATCCTCCTGCGGGTCGGCGACCGCGAAAAGTATATCGCCGCGCTTCCCGACGACGAGATAGCACGGCGGCATGAGACGCTGGATGCACTCGCCGCGCGGATCGACCGTATGATCGCGCAGGAGCGGTTCGTCCCCAACCACCGCGCCGACACCTGCCCCTACTGCCCCTACAAAGCGATCTGCCTGCGGCCCGACCTCTACCGCATCGGGAGGCCGATATGACCCGCAGCCTCCTTATGACCGCGTCGGCCGGATCGGGGAAGACCTTCCACCTGACGGGAGTGGTACGCGACCTCATCGCGGGCGACCCGGCGCTCATCGTCGCGGTCACCTTCACCACGGCGGCGGCGGCCGAGATGGAGAAACGGATACTCGAGAAGATAACGGGCGAAGCGAGCGCACCGGCCGAGAAACTAAGCCTCCTCATGCGGGCGGCGCAGGTCCGGTTCTCGACGATAGACGCCCTGTTCCACCAGTTCCTCGCGACCGAGGAGCGGTCGCCGCGCATGGCCGACGAACATGAGAAGAAGATCATCGACGCGCTCGCCGCCGAACGGTTCTTCTCCCATCCGCGGGTCATCGCCGACACCGCCGAGATACTCATCGCGGCGCGCATCCTGAACATAAAGCCGGAGGATCTGACAAGCGAGCTGGACAGGAACCGCGAAGCGCTCGCCGCGTGGGAATGCCCGCCGACCCATCTGACCGAACTCAAGGCGAACCAGACGCGCATCGTGGCGGCCTACGACAAACTCCGCGAACAGGTCGCGGCGGTCGCGGGGCAGACCGAAGGACGGCTCCGCGACTGGGTCGTGACACCGCTGTGCAGGAAGATCGAAGAGATGCCCTCAGGCAAACTGATGCTCGAACACGACACCATCGACACCTTCAGCACACACAAAGGAGGCATCAAGCCGGAGCACCGTACGACCGCCGCCTACGCCCGGCTCAAGGCCCTGTTCCCCGAGATGCGGCGGCTCATCAGCGAATATCTCATCAACACCGCGCGGCTCCGTAGCGCCCTGCTCAAGCGTTTCAGCGCCCTGCGCGCAGAGCTGGTCGAAGAGGAGAAACGGAAACTCGACCGCCACTATTTCGACGATGTGCCGCGCGCCCTGCTCGATCTCGACGGGGCCGAGAGCGACGACCGGCCGCTGCTCATGGCGCGGCTCTACGAACGGGGCTACCACCGGACGGCCCACCTGCTGCTCGATGAATTCCAGGATACCGCGACGCGCCAGATGGAACTGCTCCGGCCGCTCATGGAGAATATCGCGGGGGAGATCGGCGGAACGGGTGACGGGGCGCGATCGCTGTTCTTCGTCGGCGACTGGAAACAGTCGATCTACCGCTGGCGCGGCGCCGACCCCGAACGGCTCCAGCGATGGCTCGCGCCGCTCATACGGTCGGGACAACTGCCAACCGGGAGACTCCCCTACAACTGGCGCTCGACGCCATTGCTGATCGGTTTCTTCAACCGCCTGACGGCCGAACTCTTCGCCGGCACCGACAGCGCGGAGGACCTGCAGGGACCGCCCGCCGAACGGCGGGGCGCTTACGCCGGGATATCGTCGGTCGCAGCGATCCCGGTCGCCTGCCCCGGCACCGGCGATGACCCGCTTTATGAAACGCTCATCGCCGCGATACGGCAGCGGCAACTCGAGACCGGCTGCGCGTGGGGCGATATCACCGTACTGTGCCGCACACATGGTCATATCGAGAAGGTGGCGAAGTTGTTGGCGCAGCCGGGGGAGAACGGCGAGGTGCCGGTCGGAACCTCCGACCTCACCGGGCGCGAGCTGCTCTCGCTGCGCGAAGGGACGGCGCTGTTCATCGCGCTCGCCGCCATTTTCGGCGGGAACGATGAGCGCTTCACCGACCGGGCGCTCGCGGCGCTCGGTTACGGCCATCTGTTCGCCGCCGTCCGCGACCTGACCAAACAGGCCGCCGATCGGCCGACGACCCACCGGTTCGCCGCCGTCGCCGGGGCGTTGCGTGACCTTGCGCCCCATTTCCCGCGGTCGATCATCGAGACGGTCTGGGAGGAGGCGGAACGCTACTTCGACCGCCCCGAGGCGGCCGATGCCGCCGCGTTGCTTCGGTATCTGATAGAGGTGGGGAACCTCATCACGGTCCCCGAAGGAGAGCACACCGATCGGGTGAAACTGGCGACGATGCACAGCGCCAAAGGGCTCGAGTTCCCCCATGTCTTCGTCCTGTGGAAGGATGGGCGCGAACCGGGCGAACCGGTGACCGATCCGGAGGACCGCTGCCCGCTCAAGCTCGGCAAAGCCGAACTCGACTTTCTCGCGGCGGTGCCACAGGCGCAGGCGAACGCCATCGCCGAAGCAGCGGAAGGGGCGGGCGGCACGCAGGCCGCCGACACGGCCAACCTCCTCTATGTCGCGGCGACCCGCGCCGTGCGGAGCCTCACGATAGTGCTCAAGGCGAATGCGGAGGGGGAACTCAAAGGATTCGGCGAACGGATGCACCGCGCCGCACAGGAGCCGCTGCCGGGGTTCGACCGGACCGAATTCGGCCACCGGCACGACTTTGGACCCGCCGTCGCCGAAGGCGTTGGCGGGCACGGCCACGAAGAACTGACGACCGTCACCCTGCCCGTCGCACCCGAAACGGACAGCGACGATATCGACCCGGCGCTCCGGTCGGCCGATATCGAGGCGGGGATAGAGCGCGGTCGCCGCATCCACACGGCGCTCGCGAAACTCTCGCCGAAATTCGAGATACCGGAACAGGCCGACCTCACCGACGAGGAGCGGAAAACGCTCACCCGCTTCCTGCGCGACCCGGCGGTGACGGCGCTCATCGGCCGCCCTGGAAAGGCGCTCTGCGAACAGCATATCTCCGATACGACCCCTTTCGGTTTCGGCATCGTCGACCGGCTCATCGTCGCCGACGACCGGGTGACGCTCATCGACTACAAGACCGGCCTGCATCGCAGTGCTCTGACCGAAAAATATCGTCTCCAGATGGAACGGTACCTCAAGATCCTGCGCGCCGTTTTTACCGACGGCCGTCCCATCGAAAGTTATTTGCTATTCGTGGATGAATTGAAGATAGTACGGATGCTCTGAACGGGGATAGACATGGAAGCGCTCTACATGCTCATCGGCGTCGCGGCGGGCTTCGCGGCGGGTTGGTTCATCGCGTTGCGGATCGGCCGGGAACGGGCCGCCGCCGAGACGGCCGGACTCAAAGCGGTCGCCGACGCGAAGGAATCGTTCTTTGCCCAGCAGCTCGCCGATCTCAAGACTCAGCACGCCGCGGCGCTTACCGATCTGCGCGACGCTTTCAAGGTGCTGTCGGCCGATGTGCTCAAGGAGAACGGCCCCGAGTTCGTGAAGCTCGCCAAGGAGACGCTCGAGAAGTCGCAGATCGCGGCGCAGGGCGATCTGGCCAAGCGGCAGGAGGCGATCACCGGACTCTTGAAACCGCTCGAGGAACAGCTCAAGACCTACCAGCAGCGGCTCCAGCAGAGTGAAAAGGAGCAGAACACCGCGCTGGGCGAGGTGAAGAAACAGCTCGAAACTCTCGGCAAACAGAGCGAGACGCTCGCCGATGTGACGCAGAAGTTCCGGATGGTCCTTTCGTCGTCGCAGGCACGCGGCAAGTGGGGCGAAGAGACGCTCAAACGGGTGGTCGAGGCGGCCGGGATGAGCGCCCACTGCGATTTCACCGAACAGACCACCGGCGATGAATCGCGCCCCGATATGATCATTCGCCTGCCGGGCGAACGGCTCATCATCGTCGACGCGAAGGTGCCCGATCTCGATTTCCTCGCGGCGCTCGACACCGCCGACGCGGCGGCGCGCAAGATCGCCCTGACGGCACACGCGGCGAAACTGAAAGGTACCATCAAGGCGCTCGGCGACCGCAACTACCCCGCGCAGTTCCCCAATGCGCTCGATCATGTGGTCCTGTTCCTGCCGGCCGAATCGCTCTTCAGCGCGGCGCTTGAAGCCGATCACGACCTCATCGTCTGGGCGGCATCGAAAAAAATTCTGCTCGCCACCCCCGCGTCGCTTATCGCCCTTTTGCGGTCGGTCAGCGTGAGCTGGCAGCAGTCGGAACAGACCGACAACGCCCGCGCCATCAGCGCCGCGGCGCAGGAGCTCTATAAACGGGTCACCGTCTTCACCGAACATCTCGAACGGATCGGCAAAGGACTATCCACGATGAACGACGCCTACAATAAGGCGGTCGGCAGTTACGAGCGGATGGTGCGGCCGCAGGGGGAGAAACTTCTTAAACTCGGGATGCCCGACGGCGGCAAGACGATGATGGAACTCGACGAGACGCAGGAACCGCTGCGGCTCCCGCCCTACACCGAAAATAAGTGAACCGGAGGCTGTTATGAGAATGATCGGGATGGTTCTCGCACTGATCTTTTCGATGCTGCTCGTCTACTATTACGTCACCGGGGCATGGCCCGGATCATCGGCGAAAAAAGAGAATGCGCTGGAACGGGCGTCGAAGGAGGCGCAGGTGGAGGGGGGCCCCATCAGTAGCGGGAAAGAGGCCAAAGAGCGCGTCGAGGCGATCCTCAAAAAACAGGAAGAGGATCAGAAGAAGATGATCGAAGAGGCGGCACAATAAACTCACCCCTTCGTCCCCTCTCTTGCAACAAGAGAGGGGTGGCCGCAGGCCGAGGTGAGTTCTTTTCTCTTCTCTTGACAGACATTATCTTCGGCGTTACTATGCCCCGGGTATCGTAGTTCATCATCTTGGGAGGGAACCGATGGAAAAGCTATCCGCGTTATTCTGCGCACTGCTGCTTCTGGCGGCGTGCGACGGCACGAAGAACACCGGCACCGACACCGATCCGGTGACCGACACCACCGTCACCGACACCACCGTCACCGACGATGCGGTGAACGATGACCCGATCACCGACAATGCGGCGACCGATGACCCGATCACCGACCATGCGGCGACCGACGACCCGATCACCGACGATCCGCTGCCCGACAACGACGCGGCGGCCACGGGCGAAACGCTCATCGACCACACATCGACCGATCTGGCGGGCATCCCGTCGGAATGGATCGCCGCGGTCAAGAACAACCTGCACATCGCCTATCAGCACACCTCGCACGGCAGTCAGCTCATTTCGGGGATGAACGCGCTGATGGCGCACGCCCCGTTCGGCACGACCTACCAGTGGACCGATGATGGTTCGGCGGGGCTCGATCTGGATGATACCGGCATACCGGGCGCCGCGAGCGATCTGTCGACCGGCGATTCGGAGGATGAGAACGGCGACACGCCGTGGGCGCTCCAGACCCGGACACTGCTGGATGATCCGAACAATCTGCACATCAATGTCATCCTCTGGTCGTGGTGTTCGATAAACGGCCACAACGCCCAGCGGTATGTCGATAATATGGAAAAGCTCATCGCCGAATACGGCCCCGGCGGCACCAACGCCCGCGCGGCGGCCCATCCGGTGACCTTCGTGTTCATGACAGGCCATTCGGAAGGTGCGGGCGAGGATATGACCGTCGACGGCATCCACTACAACAACACCCTCATCCGGCAGCACTGTGCCGAACATGAACGGATACTGTTCGATTTCGCCGATATCGAGGCGCACGATCCCGACGGGACCTACTACTGGGATCAGAACATGTCCGACAATCTCAACTACGACGGCGGGAATTGGGCGGTCGAATGGCTGGCCGACAATCCGGGTTCGGAGCTCGGGACGCTGACCGATCTGTGCACGGAGTGCGCCCACTCCGACGATCCGGCGCAGGCAAAACTCAACTGCGTGCTGAAAGGACGCGCGGCGTGGTGGCTGTTCGCCCGCATCGCCGGCTGGGACGGGAACTGAAAACTCACCCCCGTCCCCTCTCTTGCGACAAGAGAGGGGTGACCGCAGGCCGAGGTGAGTTCTACTGCGGCCTGACCCCATCGATATATTTGACCACTTCGGCGGCCGCCTTTGACGGGGCGTCGGCGCTGATGATGGCGATGATCTCCTCGTTCCCCTTCACTCCCGGTTTGAGCAGGTAGATACTGGTGAGAAGCGACAGCAGCTTGCGGTGCGACCGTATCTGCAGGTTGGGGTTGTCGTAGGTGATCGATTCGCCGGTGTCGATGATGCACTGGATGCCGCGCGGTTCAAGGAGTGCGACCAGTTCGGTCAGCGCATCCTTTTCTTCCTGCGAATTGACCGTCTCGGTGTAGAGATATATCTTCACCAATCCGGTGAAATCCCAGTTGGCATCGCGGATGTCGATGGTGATGTCCTTCTGCGTCGAGATGCCGGGCCCCTTCTGCGGCGTGGCGCAGGAGATGCAGAAGATCGCGGCCATGGCGCAGCAAACGGTGATCAGTGAACGGTTCATGGTATCCTCCCTTCCCTCGTGTTATTGTGCAACGCACCATACTTGATCGCTGTAGGCGGATGTCGCGTCGATACCGCCGATGATGCACACTTCGCCGTTGAACGCGATCACCTGATGCGAACTGACCGCCGTGAAGCCGCCGTCGGCCGTCACCAGTTCCCAGTCGGTCCCGTTGACGCTCTTCCAGACATCGTTCTCGCGGGCCGATATGAGATTGCCGCCGGTGAGGAACAGCGTTGTCCCCACCACGACGTTGCGGTGGAAACCGCGTGCGCCCCACGTCGCCGTGGCGGTGGTCCAATCGGTGCCGTTGTCGGAATACCAGACGGTGTTGACCGCGGCGTTGCCCAGATCGATGCCGCCCGCCGCGACGAGCATGCCGTTGAACGTCGTGAGCGACGATCCGATACGGCCGCCGACCGTCGGCGGGGTGGTGACCTTGGTCCAGGCCGCGCCGTCGGCCGAATGCCACAGTTCGTTGGCGATGGTAAGGGCATCGCTCTGGCCGGTGAGGCACCAGAGTTCGTTGTTGAATACCGCGAGCTGCGCCTGCGTGCCGGGTTTGAAATTGACATCGTTCACGGTCGATTGCGTCCAGTCGGTGCCGTTGGCCGACGACCAGACATCGGTATTGTAGGTCGACGCGGAACCGCCGCCGACTATCCACATCTTGTTCTTGAAGACCGCTCCGGCGTGACGGCCGCGGGCGGTGAAGGGGGCGTTGGCGAGCTGTTCCCAGCTGGTCAGGGTGCTGGTGCGCCACACATCGTTATTGTAGACATCGTTCCCCATGCCGTCCTTGCCGACGCCGCCGATGACCCAGACGTAGCCGTTGTGGACGAGCGCCACATGGCTGGAACGCGCGCCGAAATCGGCCGCCCGCACCGAGCCGCCGGTCCAGTCGATGGTGGCGGTGTTGGCGTCGCAGGTCTCGACATCCCACGCGGTGCAGTCGTCGCGGCAATAGGCCTTGCCGCCGCTGTAGAGCTGGGGATCTATCTCGGTGCAGTTGATCAGGCCGCCGTCGCAGACCTCCGGACCTTCGACGATGCCGTTGCCGCATTCGTGCGGTTCGACCGCTTCGCAGGTGGCGGTGTCGTAGCCGGAACAGTCATCGAGGCATTTGGCCTTGCCGCCGCCGTAGAGTTCAGCGTCTATGTCGATGCAGTTCTTGAGATCGCCGTCGCACGCTTCGGGTCCTTCTTTGATATCGTTGCCGCAGGTGTGGGGGACCTCTTCGCAGGTGACGGTATCATAGCCGCTGCAGTCATCCTTGCACTTCGCCTTGCCGCTGGTGTAAGAAAGCGGATCGATCTCGACGCAGTTCTTGAGATCGCCGTCGCACGCCTCGGCCCCTTCTTTGATGTCGTCGCCGCAGGTGGCGGCAAGATCGGCATCGGGGACGACCGCGGTATCGTCGGTCGGGATGACGGTATCGCCTTCGGCGGCCGGTTCATCGGTCAGCAGGCTGTCGCTGTCGCCGACAGGATCGGTATCCTTGAATATCTTCTTTTTCCCCTCTTCACAGCCGACCAGTGCCAGCAGCGCGAACAATATCAAGAAGTTCAATGGTCTCATGGGCTCCTCCGCATTATGTTCCAACGATTTACACGGGGCGATTATAGCCGCCGCCGACCGACAAGTCAACCTGTTCCGCCCCACCCCTGAAATTTCCTGTTGATTTATCAGACCGCCTTGTTATAATCGCTTCCGTGTGTGACGACAGATAGAACAATTATAGGAGGTTCCTATGAAACGAATGGTCTTCTCTCTGATCGCTCCGGCGATCTTCTTCTTGGGTGCCTGCACCACCGACGGCGGTGGCGATCCGATCGCCGAGATCAATGAGCCCTGCGCGGGCGACGGTCAGGTCTGCAGCTGGGATCAGGGCCGCGTGCTGAAATGCATGAACGGCGTGCTGGAACTGCTGGAAGATTGCAGCGCCCAGACCAAGACCTGCAAGGAGGGCGCTTGCGTCGCCGACGAAGAGCTGGGCGGCGATTGCACCGGTACCGGTTCGGCCTGCGCCGGCGATAAGATAGTGGTCTGCGACGGCGGCAAATGGACCGAGACATCCGACTGCGCGGCGCAGGGTAAAGAGTGCGTCGAGGAGTCGGACGCGGCGGTCTGCAAGGATAAGCCGGTGCTCGACGATGCGAAGCCCGACGACACCACCGAGGGGACCAATCCCGACGATCCGGGAAATGAAGGGACCAACCCCGACGATCCGGGCAGCGAGACCGAACCGACCGACGACGACACCTCCACCGCCTCCTGCGGCTGTGACGACCCCAACGGCGATGAAGAGGGTGACGGCATACCCAACAGCGTCGAAGGGTGTCAGGATATGGATTTCGACGGCATCCCGAACTGTCTGGACAACGATTCGGACGCCGACTCACTTTCCGACGGACAGGAGTGCCCCGCGCAGCCCTGTCAGAACAGCGACGCCGACACCAAGCCCGATTTCCTCGATAAGGACTCCGACAACGACGGTCTGGCCGATATCGAAGAGGTGGGCTGGGGCACCGATCCCTACGACAAGGACAGCGACGGCGACAACTCCGACGATCTGGCCGAGATCGTCTACGGATCCGACCCGAAGGACGAGAACAGCACCATCCCGGCGGGTCTGTTCTTCGTGGTGCTTCCCTACGAGGCGCCCGAGGATGTGACACGCAACCTGATGTTCTCGACCGATTTCTCCAATGTCGATATCGCCATACAGCTCGATCTTTCCGGTTCGATGGAACAGGAGAAGGCGAACCTTCAGGCCGAGATACAGGAAAAGATCATCGACGGCATCCCGGCGAAGGTACCGGGGCTCGACGTGGCGACCGGTTTCGTACATTTCATGGATATGGTCAACGGCGATATGTTCGTGGTCGATCACATGATCAGCCAGAACGCCGATTCGGTCAAGAACGCGGTCAACAATCTGCCCGCCACCTCCGGCGGCACCGAACCGCATCAGGAGGTGCTCTACCAGACGGCGACCGGCGCGGGACTCACCGGCAAGTTCGTCGAGGCGGGCGGCATGATGACGGTCAATCTCAATATCCCGCCGGCCGACTGCACGGGTCAATTGGGTAACATCGGCGGCGTCTGCTTCCGTGAACTGGCGCTCAAGATATTCATCATGATCACCGACGAGGCGTTCCCGCAGATAGATGTCACCGGGTCGGGCAACTGCGGTATCAGCGGTTCGGCCTCCGACGGCTGTTGGGATGTCAATGCGAAGGGCGCCCTGACCGAGGATGCCATCAACGCGATGAACGGCATCAACGCGAAGTTCATCGGCGTCGATTCGGGCTTTTCGTGCAGTGACGTCGACGAGAACTACAACTGCATCGGCACCTACACTGAACAGAATGCGGCCAAGGAGGATTTCATGAAGGTGGCCGAAGGGACCGCGTCGCTCGACGGCAACGGCAACCCGTTCCTCTATCACACCGCCAGCTGGGACGGCTCCGGCATGTCGGACCAGATCGCCGAAGCGGTCAAGCAACTGACCACCTACATCGAGAAGGATATCACCACATCGGCAGAATCGGACGAGCAGTGCGACGGCATATCGGCCGCCGACTTCATCGCTTCGGCGAAACCCGATAAGGCCGATCCGGTCGACGGGTACGACAGCAAGGACGATTCGACCTTCTACAAGGTCAAACCCTCCACGCAGGTCTATTTCGATATCCATTTCCACAACGACTTCTGCAAGAATCCGCTTCCCGATCCGGTGGTCTACAACGCCCGTATCCGGGTACTCGGTGAAGGGGCCTTCCTGTCGTCGCGCGAAGTGAAGATCATTGTACCGGGGTCGCAGTCTGAATAATTCACAACATCCCGACCGGACCATCTCGACACCGCCCGGAGAACTGCCGGGCGGTACGATTTCCCCCACGAACGACGGTCCGCCGGACCAGACACGCTATACGATAAAGGGGGAAAAGGGACGGGGCGGTATCGGCCGCGTGCTCATCGCGTTCGACGAACGGGTGGGGCGCGAGATAGCGCTCAAGGAACTCATTCCCCCCGGCGAGAAGAAACCGGGGGTGATCGAACCCGAATCGGGACCGACCCGCGCCGCGGCGCTGCGCTTCCTACGCGAGGCCCGCGTCACCGGACAGCTCGAACATCCCGGCATCGTCCCGGTCTACGAGATCGGCAAAGAGGGCGGCGAGACGCCGTACTACACCATGCGGTTGGTGCGCGGAGAGACGCTCTCGTCGGCCATCCGCGCCGCCAAGACGCTGCGCGAACGGCTCCGGCTGCTTCCCCATTTCCGCGATATCTGCAACGCCGTCGCCTATGCCCACAGCCGCGGGGTGGTGCACCGCGACATCAAACCCGACAACATCATGATCGGACAGTTCGGCGAAACGGTGGTGCTCGACTGGGGACTGGCCAAGGTGCACGGGCAGACCGACGAACGGGCGGGCGAGATGGCGCAGGAACTTTCGGCGCTGCGCGATCCTCACGGACCGCATACCGTCACCGGCCGCGCCTTCGGGACACCGGCCTATATGCCGCCCGAACAGGCGCGCGGACTTATCGGCGAAATAGACGAACGGAGCGATATCTACGCGCTTGGCGCGGTGCTCTACGAGATACTGGCGGGAGAACCGCCGTTCCACGGACGTACCGTCGGCGAGATCATCGACAAGGTCGTCAAGGACCGGCCGCTGCCGCTCATCGACCATGAACCCGACGCGCCGCACGACCTGTGCGCGGTGGTAGAAAAGACGCTCGCCAAGGACAAGGCCGAACGCTACCAGTCGGCGAAAGACGTCGCCAGAGAAATAGAGAATTACATGGCGGGGGGCCGTGTCGGTGCCTACGACTACAGTTCGTGGGAGCTGTTCCAGCGGTTCGTCCGCAAGAACCGCCTGATGTCGGCGCTGATACTGCTGCTGCTGATCTCATTCATCGGCGGCGCGACGACGATCTTCTTCGCGTGGCGCAACGCGGTCGAGAACGAACGGACCGCGCACCTCAACCTCGCGCTCGGCTATCAGGAGAACGCCGACCGGATGTTGCAGGAACGGCGCTACGATAAGGCCGAGATCTTCGCGAGCGCCGCGCTGGGACACAATCCGTGGAATCCGCGCAGTCCCTACCATTTTCCCGATATCCTGATGCGGTCGCCGCAGGAACTGGCGCATCATACCCTTTCGGCGCGGTCCAGTCTGTATCTCGCCCGGATGAACCAGAACGACGCGCTCTTGGCGATCGTGCGGCACGGCGGCAGCGAAACGCGCGATATCGCCGTTTCGCCCGACGGGAAGATAGCGGCGCTCGCCGGACGCGACGGCGCGGTGACGCTGTGGGACATCGCCGCACGGAAAGACATAGACCGGCTCCCCGGCCACCGCGACGAAGTGACGGGACTGGCATTCTCATCCGATTCGAAGCTGCTCGTTTCGGCGAGCTGGGACAGATCGCTGCGCATCTGGGACGTGCCGACCCGCACCGAACTGGCGACACTGACCGGCCACACCGAAGAGATATACGCCGTCGCCCTCTTTCCCGGCGATCGCGCGGTCGCGTCGGCCGGGAACGACGGTACGATACGCTTCTGGGACATCGCCGCACGGCGGGAGCTGTCGATGGTCTCGCTACCCGGCGAGAAGATCCGGTCGCTCGCGGTATCGCCCAACGGCCTGACGGTGGCGGCCGGCACCGCGACCGGCGGCCTGTTCATCCTGCAGGGCAAAACCATCTCCCGCTACCGGCCTCACACCGAATCGCTCGTCGCGCTGCGGTTCAGCGCCGACGGTGCGAAACTTTTCACCGCCGGCTACGATAAGCGGGCGCTCATCCTCAACGCACAGACCTTCGAACCGATCGGCGCCTTCACCTACTGGGATGCCTTTTTCTCGCTGGATCTGGACCGCAGCGGTGACCGGGTGGCGCTCGCCTCCCGCGACGCGACCATCCTGCTGTGGGACACCCGCACCGGCAAGGCCGAATCGCTGCGTGGCCACGACGCTCCGGTACAGGCGGCCGCCTTCACCCCCGACGGGGAACGGATACTGTCGGCCGGCGCCGACGGCACCCTGCGTCTCTGGAAGACCGCCGTCACGCGGCCGTCGCGCACTTTCACCGGACACCGCACCTACATACCGACCATCGCCCTCTCGCCCGACGGCCGGATGCTCGCCTCATCGAGCTGGGACCGGACGGCGAAGCTCTGGGACATCGCCACCGAACGGGAACTGCGGACGATAGAGTGCACCGAGGTTTGTCACGCCGTCGCCTTCTCCCCCGACGGGAAATTGCTGGCGGTCGCCGGACAGGACCGTCACATCCGCCTGTTCTCGCCCGCCGCGAAAGATCCGATCGCCACGCTCGAAGGACATGAGGACGGCGTCTATTCCATCGCCTTCTCTCCCGACGGCAAACTGCTGGCGTCGGGAAGCTGGGACCGCACCGTGCGCCTCTGGGATGTCGAGCGGCGACGCACCGTGCAGCTGTTCGCCGATCATGCCAGTTCGGTCCATGCCGTCGCCTTTTCCCCCGACGGCACCCTTCTCGCATCGGCCGGCCGCGACAAGGTCATCATCGTCCGGCGGACGGCCGACGGCAGCCACGCCGCACTGTTGGCGGGACATCGCGGCAACATACTTTCCATCGCCTTCTCTCCCGACGGCAAACAGATCGCATCGGCAGGCGAGGACGGCGAGATATTCATCCATCGCATCGTCGACGGCATCAAGACGCACACCTTCTCCACCCCCGGATCGACCGTCAATTCGATCGCCTATTCGCCCAACGGCCGTTATCTCCTCTCGATCGGACCGACCGCTCTTTTGTGGGACCTGACGGAGGATTCCGAGATACTCCAGCTGTCGCTTCTGCATACCGGCTATGCGACCGCCTTCACCGCCGACGGATCGCATTTCGCCATCAGCGAAGGGACCGCCGTGCGGCTCTACCCCGTTTCTTTCGGACTCTGGGAACAGGATCCCGCCATCCTTCTACAGGAAGCGGAACAACACACCAACTATCGTTTGGAAGGGTTCAGGACCATTACTGAAGGAACGGCCCCGGCCGAATGATCAGCCCATCGTAAGCAGCGTTTCCCGTACCACCTTTGCCGCAAAGACGGTCGATGCCTTGGTCTGATCGATGTCGGGCGCCAGTTCGACGATATCGGCGCCGATGAGCTGGACCTTCTTGGTCTTGAGGAGCCGCAGTATATCGAGGTAGTCGGCAAAGGTGTTGCCGCCCGCCTCCGGCGTGCCGGTCCCCGGCAGGTAGGCCGGATCGAAGAAATCGAGGTCGACCGACAGATAGACCAGTTCGCCGTCCTTGAGCGCCGCGTCGATCTCGGCGATGCTCTTTGCCGGGATGATGCGGTGATCCTGCTGGCGCAGTTTATATTCGTCGCGTGTGCCGCTGCGGATACCGAACTGGACGAGCTTCTTAAGCCCCTCCTGTAGACAGAGTTTCATGACCGACGAATGGCTCAGGTGGTCGCCGGCGTAGCGTTCACGCAGGTCGGCGTGGGCGTCGAGCTGTATGATGGTGAAGTCGGGATAGACCTCCTTCATCGCCAGAAAGAGCGGATAGGTGATGAGATGTTCGCCGCCGATCGACAGCAGCCGCCGGTTGGTGAGCGTCAACTCATAGGCGGTCCGGTGAGCCTCCGGCGCCGTCTGTGCCACGTCGGGATTGCCGACCATGAGTTCCAGAGCGCTCTTCTTCACTTCGCGCACCATCAGGCCGGGATTCCCCACCATGAGCGGCAGATCGCCGATATCATAGAAGGCGATCTCGTCCAAACCGCGGTTGCAGTAGAACGAGAAATCTTCCATCCCTTCGTCGGAATAGGCGCGGATCTCGCGCGGACCGAACCGCGAACCGGACCGGAAACTCGATGTCCCGTCGTAAGGTACCCCGACGAGCACTATATCGCATCCCTCGATGGTGGGACGCGATCCCATGAACCGGCAGATGCTTGGTATAACCATGATCCCCCCCTCTCTACGGTACCCCGGACGTTATTTGGACTCACCCGTGCCGGGTGTGAAATTCTGACTCTGCCACTGGAAGTTGTCGATGAGCACCATCGAATCGAGGATGTGATCGGTCAGGTCCCAGATCGCGAAACGGAGCGTGATCACCTCGCCCGGAACGACATTGCCGCGGGTGACCAGCCAAGAGGTGGCCCCATTCGCCTCGAACCCGGTCCCCTGCAACTCGTCGGTCCCGACGCAGGAGGTGACCCCCTTGCTCGGCTGGTTGACGCACTGTTTGAACAGGCCGGCCGGCGCGATGTTGATACCGACCGGATTACCCGCCGCATCCATCGCGAGGTTCTTGTCCGTCGGATTCTGCAGGGTCGGATCGGCGCTCGTGTAGGAGCTGTCGAGGAGCGCTATGAAGAAATCGTTGAACGCGGAGCAGATGTAGTTGGGATATTCGGTGGTGAAGAAGTAGATATTGAAACTGAACGAATTGGCGCTCGGCGGGACCTGCACCCTGAACTGCACCATGACGCCGTCATTTGCCGCACCGCTGGTACCGCTGTTGGAGCAGGCGGGCGCCGACGGATAGGCGTTGCCGTTGGCGGCGAACCAATCACCCGGGACCGCCGAAGTGGTCCCCTGATTGAAGTCGAGATTGTTGACCGGATTGGTCGCCTGACCGGACGAAAGGGCCAGCATCGAACCGCCCTGTTTCGGAACGATGACCGCGCCGAACGCCGAAAGGAGCGAGTTGCTGTTTATATTGCACCCCGGCTGACCGCTGGGCAGGAGGATATCGGCCTGCACCACGCCGTTGCACAGCCCGATAGCGCGGGCATAGTCGAACGGGTCTTTCGTCCCGAGGTTGAGCCCGGTATCGCAGTCGTAGACCCCTTCATCGGTGTTGCCGTCGCAGTTATCGTCGATGCCGTTGGGCACCTCGTCGGCACCCGGATGCACCGATCCCGGATCGGGGCATTTATCGGTCGATTCGCAGCAGTCGGGCGTGGCGCCGCAGTAACCGAACCCGTCGCCGTCGACATCGCCGTCATCAGCGGTACCGTTGCAATCCTCATCGAGCCCATTGTCGCAGGTCTCGTAGACCGGCAGCACCTCGCCGTTGCAGTTGCCCCATGTGCCGCTGCTTTTGCACAGACGGGTCGCCGCCTTGCAGGTACCGACATTTTCGGTGCCCGACGGACCGGTATAGGTACACGGCTCGGTGGCGCCGGGGGTGCAATCAAGCCCGGCATAGTCGATATCCTGCCCCGGGCCTATCTCGTTGTCGGGGAACTCGCCGTCGTCGTTGGGGGTACCCGGATCGTTGTCGGGATCGCCGGTATTCGGGTCATTGGTCGGGTCGATATCGATCCCCGCCTTGACCTTGCATTCGTTATGGACCTTGTCGCAGAAGTAGATGGTCGTGTCGCCGCAATCGGCGTCGCGCTCACAGTAGGCACCGCCGGTACCGCCGCCCGGATCGTCCTCGGTCGGGCCGCAGGCTGCAAAGAAGATCGCCGTAAAGGCGAAAATAAGTAACGCCGAGAGCCTCATGTATGCCTCCATTTCAGAGTACTACCACAGGAAAGTATAAAAGAGCCGAAATAAAAAGCAACAGGAATTTTCAACGGTTCGCGTAGGGGGCCGGATCGGTCAGTCCCGCCTCGGCGAATCCCTTGAGCCGCAGGCGGCAGGAGTCGCAAACACCGCACGCACGGCCGTCGCTGTCGGGATCATAGCAGGAGTGGGTCAGCGCATGGTCGATGCCCAGCCCCCGTCCCAGCCTGACGATATCCTTTTTCGACAGATCGATGAGCGGCGCTTCGATCAGGATGCCCGCGCCGTCGCTCCCCGTCTTGGTGCCCAGCGCAAGGGTCCGGTTGAACGACTCGATGAAGGCCGGCCGGCAGTCGGGATAGCCCGAATAATCGAGCGCGTTGACCCCGATGGCGATGCGCGTCGCGCCGATATCCTCGGCATAGGCGGCCGCCAGCGACAGAAAGAGCAGGTTGCGCGCCGGGACATACGTGTTGGGTATCGCCGTCGCGGCGGTATCGGGGACCGCAAGGCCGGTATTGGTAAGCGATGAAGAGGCGAGGAACGACAGATCGATGGTCAGTTCGCGGGCACGGCCGGAAAGACCGTAGGCGTGAAGGATGCGCCGTCCCTTTTCGATCTCCACGCGGTGCCGTTGACCGTAGCCGATGGTGAGCGGATAGACCTCGTCGCCGCGGGCGATGACCATCGCGAGCACCGTTGTGGAATCAAGTCCGCCGCTGAAGAGGACCACCGTTCTCATGCCTGTCTCCTCCGTTCCATGCGACCGAACAACGATTCGCCGAGGACCAGCAGCGATCCGGCGGCGGCAAGCGGCAGGGCGATGAGCGCCGCGTAGCGCAGGATGCCGAACGCCGAAAGAACGATCGCCGCGAACGCCACGGTATGGATGCTGAAATGGCGCCGCAACGCCTGTTCCAGACGCCGCAGGAACGCGCGGGGCGGCCGGTCGGAACGGTGCCGGTAGCGATCATACCGCACCACCAGCAACGGATAAAGGGCCGAGAAGACCAGACCGCACAGCTGTATCGCCGGGATACCGCCCGTCAATAGCGTCAGCGCGAGGAAGTAAGCCCAAACGACGATACGGCTGGAATAGTAGTTGAGCACGCCGCCGCCGCGCGAGGTCTGAAAGGTAAGCCGCGCCGTCTCGCCGTCGACCGACGACAGTACCGCCGCCACGCCGAGGAGCGCCGCCAGCGTTACGCTCTCGGTGGCGCCGGTCGCGACCAGAAGCGCCGATGCGGAGATCCCGACGAACATCACCAGCAGGGTCCACAGCCGCGGATCGACCCGGTAGTTGGCGGTCCACGCGGTGATGAAACGGCTCACCGGACGGGTGATATTGCGCTCAACGATATCGTCCCCTTTATGTACGAGCGATCGGAGCAGGTAGTTCTCCGCCCCGCCGATATCGGCGGCATGGCGTACCATGAAATAGCGCGCCGCGATGACGGCGACGCGGGCATCCTGCCGCCGCAACAGGAATTCGCGGATATGGAACCAGGGCGCTTCGGCGAAGTCGGCCGGCAGATGTTCCGGCAGCAACAGCGCCAGACCGATGGGATCGAGCGTCACCGGATCGCACGCCACCGCCGGGGCGGTGAAGTTGACCGTGAGATTGCGGATCAGCCGCCCGTCGAACACCAGCAGCGGATCGGTCGCCACCACCGGCCGGTCGATGACCGGGAACTCCGGGGTCAGTTCGATGCCGCGGAACGTATAGGCGCGATCGATGTGGGGCGCATGGACCCGCGATACGCCGTAGTAGCGGGCCAGCGTGAAAGCGGCCCGTTCGGTCAGCGTTACGCCGAGGAGCGGCAGACGGGGATCCATATCACGCGACGGGATGAGCAGAAGTATCGGAGCGCTGTCCATCGGCGGCCTCGCTATTCGATGGTGACGTAGAAACCGAACGGGAGCGTGAACCGGCCGTCGGTCAAAAGCGGTGCGGGCGGGTTCGGGAACGGGGCGGCCATCTTGAAGGCGTCGATCGCCTCGCGGTCGAGGAAATCGACCCCCGACGGCTTGGTCACGATCACCGAAACGATCGTGCCGCGCGCATCGATCACCGCCTCTATCTTGGTGTAGCGGTCGGCAAGCCCGAAGATATGGCCGCTCGGGTCGTGGACCATGAGCACCTTGGCCGGCTCCCAATAGTAGGAGACCGCCTTTTTGATGCGGTTGTAGTAATCGGCGTAGAGGAAGCGGCGGGCATTCATCGCCGTTTCGTCCTCTTCCGGCAGGTCCTTCAGATAATCGTTGGAGGGCGAGGTAAGCGCGGTATCGTTACCGTAAAAGAACGGCAGATAGCGCGGCGGCAACGACAGTTCGGCCGCCTCCTGCCCTTTCTTGTCGGCCTTGTCGGTGCCGGTGATACGGCCCGGATCGTTCTTCTCGGCCCCTTTTTCAAGATCGCCCGTCTCCCCTTCGAACCCGGCGAGCTCCCCTTTCTTTATCTGTTCCTCGACCTTTTCCTTACGTTCCTTCGATTCACCGGGGGTCACCAGTTCATCGCTCTGCGGCGCCAGCTTGGCCGACGGCGGCGTGGCGAGCCGTTGCAGCTTTTTCCCGCGCACCGGGATATCCTTGTCGAAGGCGCTCCGCTTTTCGCGCGGCACGGTCGAATCCCATTTGGCGAGGAACTTATAACTGTCGGGGCGCTTCTCGTTGTCGGGCCGGGCGATATCGACCACCTGCCCATCGGGACGGTCGGCCTTCTCGGCCTCTTTTTTATCTTCCTCTTTTTTCTTCTCTTCCGCAGCGGGAGGCTTTTGAAGAGGGTTCAGCGCAACGGCCGGCCCCTCATCGAAGAGGCGCACCTCTACCAGATCGTCGACCGGCGCACCGGTATCGATGCGGAAAAAGAGGAACAGCAGCGCATGCAGTCCCGCCGACAGCAGAATGAAAAAAAGCAGCGGCGGAAAATTCAGACGCCGTCGCGGGTGGTGAGATACGCGCGTAGCCATGTCTCGATCATACCATTGACATCGCTTTCTGTGAAGTTCTTTCTGAACGCCTCCTCGGCGAATTCCACGAACAGCTCGCCGAACTCCCGAAGCCGCATAAAGAGGACCCGTTCGACGAACCGTTCGCCGTCGGACGGCGGCAACAGGGTGCGGCGGCACTGCACCAGACAGAAGCGGCGCACCACCTCACGGGTATAATGGACCCCGTCACGGCCGGTGGTCTCATCAAGGAATGTGTAGAGGCGATCGCGGAACGCGTCGAACGACGGGTCGGTCATCACTGAGCCGGTTTTTCCTCTTCGGCCGGGGCCGGCTGGTCGGGCGGCACCCAACCCTTCGGCGGCACCTGACACTGACCGTCGATGAACTTCATCCCTTTCGGACAGCAGCGGCCGGACCCACCCTCTTCATAGCCGGTGGGACACATGACGGTATCGACCTTATCGGTGTAGCGAGAGCATTTCCCTTCCATGACGAAATTGTAGCCCTCGTCGCAGCAGAGGTAGTCGACCAGATGGGTCCCCGCCGCGCAGTTGTCGAACGCGCGGAACTCGACCTTCATGCAGGTGTCGTCGTCGCGGACGCGCCCTTCGGGGCACTCGCCGGCGGCGTTCAGTTCGGAGGCGATATTGAACTCACCGACATAGATCGTACCGTCGCTCATGCTGAGGTTCGCCGCGTAGAGGTATTTGTTGGTGTTGAATTTGCGGTCGATGAGAACGACGAATTCGTAACTGCCCGGCTTCAGGTCTATCTGCCGTTCGGTGTTGAAGGGCAGCACCTCGCTGAGAATGACATCGCCATCCTCATGGATGAAGATAAGAGTGTTGCCGGAGGTGTAGTTGTTCTTGAGATGAAGCCGCGACTGCCCCGGCGCCACGCGCAGGGTCTGGTTCGGCGATTCCTTGAAGGTGTCAAGCCGGTTCTTCGGCAACGCGGCCTGCAGTTTCTTGAATTCCTTCTCTATCGCCGCCGCCGCCTCTTTGGGATATTTTTCCTTGAGCTCGAACAGCTTCACCATGAACGCGACCTCTCTCCCCTTCGCCTGCAACTCATCGGCGTACAGCGCGAGTTCCTGTTCGGCTGCCGATTTCTCGCCCGGCGCCGTCTGTTGAGAAGCGCATGCGGCGATGATGAACAACGCGGCGACCGCGACAAAGATAGCCACTAAGAACGATCTCATTTTTTTCTCCCTTGAAAAGATACGCAACCTCGCACATGCTACACACCTAAGCCGCCAAAATCAATATTATAATACATTTTTTTTCAACTATTGGCGCCTCTTGCGAAGCCGCTCTATTTTAGGAGCGTGCTAGGATGAAAAATATCCCCTGACAATCAAGCAAGTTGCAAAATTCCAATTGACACCGGCAAAGCGCCGGTTACTATGCGGACATGTTTCCGGGACTCACTTCTCTCCGGGTAAACAAAAGGAGGTTCCGCCAATGCCTGCAACCGTGAGAAAAATGAAAAAGAAGGTAAAGCCTTACACCGAGGTGATCACCGACCAGCGCAGCGAGCTCGAAAAGGATCCTATCATCAAGGAACTCATCGATCTTACCAACTACCAGAAACCGAAACAGCGCGCCGAATGTCTCAAGATGAAGCGGCCCTGTCTGTTCGTCTCCTGTAAATACCATCTCTATCTTGATGTCAACCCCGACACCAAGTCGATCAAGTTCAACTTCCCCGGCAAGGAGGTCTGGGAACTGCGCGAGACCTGTTCGCTCGATGTCGCCGACAAAGGCGGCGTGACGCTCGAGGAGGTCGGCGCCATCATGAACCTGACCCGTGAACGCATCCGTCAGGTCGAGATGCGGGCACTCCAGAAGCTCAAGACCAACAGCGCCAAGTACAATATCAAGAATCTCTTCTTCGCGAAGTGACCGCACCACTCACATTCCGGCCCGCCGTTCCGGGCGATTTCAATGAGCTGTGGCCCATCCTGCACGAGGTCTTTGAGAGCGGCGAGAGCTATCCCCATCCCCCCGGCACGACCCGGGAAGAGGCCTACCGTTACTGGATAGAGACGCCGACCGTATCGATCGTGGCGCTCCTTGACGGCCGCATCGCCGGCACCTACTACCTGCGGCCCAATCAGGTCGGCCTCGGGTCGCATGTGGCCAACGCCGGCTACATGGTCGCCTCGTGGGCGCGGGGCGAAGGGATCGGCCGGGCGCTCTGCCTGAACAGCATCGAAGAGGCACCGCGGCGGGGATTCAAAGCGCTTCAGTTCAATCTCGTGGTCGCCTCTAACGCACCGGCGGTCCACCTCTGGACCTCATGCGGGTTCACCATCATCGGGACTATACCCAAGGCGTTCAACCACAAGACACTCGGTCTTACCGACGCCTATATCATGCACCGCTTCGTATAACGGGAGGGAACATCATGAGAAGAGCTATCATTCTTGTCTGTTTGCTGCTGTTCAGTGTGACCGCTTTTGCCGGGTGGGAAAAGGGGGCCGACAGCTACGAATCGATAAAAGCGCGCGCCAAAACGGCCGCGACGCCCTACATCGTGCTGGTCCGCGCCGACTGGTGTCCGTGGTGCGTCAAACTCGACGCGTTCCTTGACGACGCCGCCATCGATGCCCTCTTCCGCGACAAGCTCGCGGTCAAGATAACGCCCGACCGCAGCGACGCCGAGAAGAAGATCGCCGCCGCCCTCGGCACCAAGGGATTCCCGTCGATGCTGGTCATCATGCCCGACGGTTCTATGCAGAAGCTCAAGCTCCCGCTCAACGGGACCAACAAGGATATGCTCGACGCTATCCGTTTTCAGCTCGAAGCGCTCTACAAGAAATAATACCGCACGGAGTCCCCCATGAACATCTCGTTCGTCACCGTCCATGTTCCCGAACTCGACAAGACCATCGCGTTCTATCAGACCGTGATGGGTTTCACCGTCGCACGACGCTTCAAGGCGGGCCCGCAGGTCGAGATCGTCTTCATGGACGACGGCCGCGGCGGTCAGTTGGAATTCATCACCGGTACCGGCCACACCTTTGAGGCGAAAGGGCTCTCCATCGGCTTCACGGTGCCCGATATCGAGGCGACCCACGCCCACCTCAAGAAACACGGCGTCACGGTGGTCTATGGTCCCGCGACCATGCCGGGCGGCGTGAAACTGATGAACGCGAAGGACCTCAACGGACTCGAACTCGGCTTCGTCCAGTATCCGAAGTAAACCTGGCGCATCTCAAAAATCACCCTTGCCTTTTATTTCCATTACGGCTAGAATGGCCTGGTCTGACGCACAGAGGTGGGAAATGAAGCAACGATTTCTTAAGTTGATCGTCGCGGCGTTCGGATCCTGTTCTTTTTTCTTTCTGGGATGTACGGATATCTTCGGTTGTGGTGACGACACTAAACTGATGAGCGACGAGAAGTTCTTCTCCGCCTACTGCGACGAATTGTTCTACTGTTCCGCGGAGTGGAGCGATCATTTCAACGGAGACCTCGACAACTGCATCGCGTGGGGAAGAGAAGAGATATTCGACGGGAATTATCAGGATCTGACTTACACGGAAGGGAACAAATGCCTCGATTGTCTGGCTGGGCTCCTTTGTGCGGAATTTCGCTCCTGCAATCTGAAAGACGCATATACATCGTACTGTCCGTGGTGTCCCGACTGTGAGAACATGTTCCATGAGAAAGAATACTGCAAACCCAATATCTACCTCTACCCCGAAGAGACGACCGAACTGGCGATCACCCTTTCCTTCCCGCACGGCGGCGAGGTGACCGTCTCTGATCCTGACTACGGCGACGGCTGGCAGGTGACCGTGACGCCCGACGGCATCATCGACGGACGGTACGGCTATCTATTCTACGAGGCCGACGGCCCCGACCGTTTCCAGCGCGACACGGCATGGCGCATCGAACGGGACGAACTCGAGCCGTTCTTCCGGGCCGACATGGCCGATGCCGGATTCCGCGGCCGCGAGATAGACGACTTCGTCGATTACTGGTTGCCGATCCTCGACCGCTGCCCCGCCTACGACATCTACCCGCAGACCAACATCGAGATCGACGAGCATGTGCTCGTGAACTTCTCGCAGGTACCCGACATCTTCATTCGTTACTACTATCTCATCGGCTGCGCCGACGGCGAACCGACCTTCATTACACCCGCGCCTCACACACCGGTCGAACGGACCGGTTTTACCGCGCTCGAATGGGGCGTGATACCGTTGTTTGACTATTGAGAGGGCTCCGTGAAAGAGGTCGTTCCGTTCGTCTGTCATCTCTGCAAGGGAGAGTTTGAAGCGCAGTTCGGCGGCATGTGTCACCATTGCCACAAACCGACATGCAATGATCATTTGAAAAAGACATCAGAAAAAGAGAACACCCACCTTTGCGATGAGTGCATCAAAGCAACCGGAGTGGAGGCGGAGAAGAAAGAAAAGAGGTGGTATGAAAAGAAGATTTTCTAAATCGAGCAGAAAAATATGACAATGACCAAGAAACCACTTCTTTTCTTGCTCGGCGCTGGTTTTTCTTTGGGCGCCAACATTCCCCGAAAAGGAATAGACATCAACGACATCTGTTTTCAAGGATATTTTATCTTTCCTGAAAACGGAGAAAAACATTACTTGAATCTTGGCCCCGATATGATGTGTTACCCAATCACTACCGACTTCAACTACCTTGCAAAAGAAGACCGAGAACATCTAGATTTCTCAAAAAATTATGGTCCTCTAAACATGCATAGCGACGCGACAAAAAGAATCCTTAAGATAATCAAACATTTCCTAAAAGAAGCAGAAAAGGCAGGCATAGAAAAACCCAATTATGAAGATGTGGCTGATTTTATTTTCAGGATTTACGAACAACAACAGAAATTTCCTGCTGATAAGGATCCTTTTATAAAACATTATATTGGAACAACTGCTGCAAATTATCTGGAAGATGTCGCCGAAGGCAGTGGAGATATTTTGGGCGCAAGCGCCCTTTTGCAAACATCCAGAAATTACATTTCCTCTGTTCTCAAAACATTTCTCGGTTTTCCCGGCGAATGTGAAAAAGTAAAATGGCTTACTGATATTTGTCGCTCTTCAGTTACGCGAGTATACACGCTAAATCATGATTTGCTCTTGGAAGATATGTTTAAAAAGCACAAAGTCCCTCATGACAACGGATTTGAGGAAGGAGAATACTGGTATTATTTCCATCCTCGCAATTACCGAGACGATTCTTTCTGTCATATCGTGAAGCTACATGGTAGCATAAATTGGCGTCCAACAAAGGCACCTGAGAAATACGGAGACTCCAAATCTGGCATTTTAGGAATTCCTAAAGAAGACTCATATTCTAACCCCGAACCAGAGATTCTTGTTGGTAGAAAGATAAAGATAGAAACCCAACATTCAGGGCCTCAGCTTTTCTTGTTTACCAAATTCACTTCGGACCTTTATCAATCCAACAAAATAATCGTTTGCGGGTACAGCTTCAATGACGAAGACATCAATTCAAGACTCATAGAATGGATGTGTTCTTCGCTAGAAAACAAAATGGTCGTGATACATGGTGAGCCCGACAAGCTTCATGAAGATATGCGGATTCACGCAATCAGAGAAAGATTCTGGAAACGGTGGTTAGACTCGTCTCGGATCCATTTTATCAAGAAGTGGGCGCAGGATGTTAAAGTCGAAGATCTGGAGACATTTATTATCTAAAAGAATTGTCAGGGAGGCCCCGATGGTCCTTAGATTTCTACTTCTTGCCCTGCCATTCCTGCTTGTCGCCTGTGCCACTGCGGAATCCCTTGTTGAACAAGGGAAGATGTTCGCAAAAGACAAGAAGTACGAGGAGGCGCTTGCCTTTTACGAAAAGGCGATCGCCGTCGAACCGAACAACACCTCGGCGCTTTACAACGCCGGTGTCGCCTGTGCCAAACTCGCCCGCAACGACAAGGCGATAGAGTACTTCCAGAAAACCATTTCTTCGGGAGATAGAGATAATTATTCTCACTCTCAAGACGCACGCTATAACATTGCAAGCATTAGACTGTCTCAAGGCCAATATCAAGAAGCCATTAAAGTTGCGATGTGGTATAGGCCCCAGACCGATGACATTATCCAGAAAGCATGGGCAAAATTAAAAGAAACAGGCTTCCCTTATGCGCCGGATGTTCAAACTGTAAATCCCATCACTATCCCTTACCCAACGGACCAATCCCTTCTCAATGGCGCAGATATGTCGCAGGAAAAGATCCGGACGGTGGTGGTCGCCGCCATAGATGATAAAGGGAAAGTGTTTTTAACAAAATGCTACGGGGTCGCTCTTTGTGAATATGCCGCCAGCCACATTAAGAATAACTCTTTTGTTCCTTCTTATGATTCTTGGGGAAAGGCACCTGCCTCTTCCGTAACTTATTTTAAAGTCGTATGGGAGCCTAATTCTCCAGCCTCAATCACTTGGCAAACAATCGCAGGGATGACAGACACAGAGCCTTCGGAAAAGATTTCTCAGACATTTATTCTACCTCTAACGGAAGTCCAACTGGCCGCAGGATTTTTGATGACGCCGTATCGACATATCATCCATGAAACGATCAAATATCATATTGACAAGATCCGATGGTGCTATGAAAAGGAATTGGGTAAAGATAAAGAGTTGGCGGGAAATATTTCGCTCAACTTCACGATCTCCGGGACAGGAGAGGTATCTTCGATAGAGACCCAGGAATCGACGATGAACAATATTTCCGTAGAGGCCTGCGTGAAAGCGCAAATTGGAAATATGCTTTTTCCGACTCCGGAAGATAATGGTGTCGTCATCGTTGCTTCTTATCCCTTCGTCTTCAAGCACGCGGATTAACCTGGAATCATAGGAGAGTCGTTATGGTCCTTCGATCTCTTCTTGTTGCCTTGCTGTTCCTGCTTGTTGCCTGTGCCACGGCACCGACGGCCGATTCGTTTGTTGCGCAAGGAAAAGAAGTGGCGAAGGAAAAGAAGTACGAGGAGGCGCTTGCCTTTTACGAAAAGGCGCTCGCCGTCGAACCGAACAATATCTCGGCGCTCTTTAACGCCGGTGTCGCTTGCGCCAAACTTGCGCGGAACGACAAAGCGTTGGAGTATTTCGAGAAGATCATGTCTTTGAGCGACATGAATAATTTCAGTCATACAGAAGAGGCCCGGTATAATATAGCCAGCATCAAGTTGGCGCAGGGAAAATACAAGGAAGCCATCGCAATTGCCCTTGTTGTCGGTGATGACGGAGAAAAGATCGTAGAAAAATCTCTCGAAAAACTCAGAGAATCGGGGTTCGTTTATAACACGGAAGTTCAGGTTCAGCCGGAAATGAAACTGGTGTTCCCTCCCGAACTTATTGAAAAAGGATCTGCGCCAGCCGACATCACCATTCTTGCATCCATCGATGAAAAAGGAACGTTGACCGGCACGAATTGTTACGAGGCCAAGAATAATCAGAAATTCTGTGAGTTTGCCGTCGAATACTTAAAAACACTGACCTTTATCCCCGCATACGATTTTGCAAGCGACAAGGCGATCTCCTCATGGACCTTTTTCAATATATTCGCTGATCAACATGGACCGGCCAGCATCTCCTGGCATTCTTTTCCCGACACGGGAAAAGCGCTCAATCCACCCGAAGCCTTCGCGTCTTCACAAAAAGGTGGCGACGGCAAGACCTCTACCAGCAGTGGTGGCACCGCCGTTGTCATGGGAGCAATAGATAGAAAAATCATTGATGAGTTTATAAAAATAAATCTTGGGCGAGTAATCCTTTGCTATGAAAGAGGTTTGGCAAATGAACCCTCTTTAGCCGGAAAAATAGTGGTCAATTTCATTATTTCAAAGACGGGTGTTGTTTCCTCCTCAAAGATCCAACGGTCTACCATGAACAGCCCTTCCGTCGAAAGTTGTGTTGCTGAAGCGGTAGGCGATATCCTCTTTCCTGAGCCCAAAGGAGGCGGTATCGTCATAGTCAATTATCCTTTCGTTTTTAAACCCGCCCCGTAGCCAACCCCTTTTTTCTATTGCAAATCCCAAATCTCTGACTATAAAGGGTGCCGGCCGTTCATTCCGATTAGATAAGGAGCCTTCATGAAGGGAAAAGCCCGCAACGACAAGATCCGCAATATCGCCATCATCGCCCATGTCGACCACGGCAAGACCACGCTGGTCGACGCCATGTTCCGCCAAAGCGGCGTCTTCCGAGAGGGTCAGGAAGTGGCCGAGCGCGTCATGGACAACATGGACCTTGAGCGCGAACGCGGCATCACGATATCGGCCAAGAACTGCGCGATACACTGGAACGGCGTCAAAATAAACATCATCGACACCCCCGGCCACGCCGACTTCGGCGGCGAGGTTGAACGGGCCATCTCGATGGCCGACGGCGCGCTGCTGCTGGTCGACGCATCGGAAGGGCCGCTCCCGCAGACGCGGTTCGTGCTCAAAAAAGCGCTCGAATCGGGACTGCGCGTGATCGTCGTCATCAACAAGATCGACCGCAAAGATGCCCGGCCGCAGGAGGTGCTCGACGAGATACTCGACCTCTTCATCGACCTCGAAGCGAGCGACGATCAGCTTGAATTCCCGCTCCTCTACGCCATCGGCCGCGACGGTACCGCGCAGAAAACGCTGGAAGAGAAGGGCGAGAACCTGCAGGTGCTCTTCGATCTGATACTGAAAGAACTCCCCGCCCCCGCCTACGACCCCGCCGAACCGTTCCAGATGCTCGTTTCCGATCTGGGTTACTCCGACTACCTCGGGCGGCTCGCCATCGGCAAGATCGTGAACGGGTCGGTCAAGTCGAACGACCAGCTGGTCCGCATCGCGGAGAACGGCTCCCAGCCGGCGCTCAAGGTGACCCGCCTCCAAACCTACGACGGCATTAAGGTGGTGCCGGTCGACGCGGCCGAACCGGGCGACATCATCGTGCTCGCCGGCGCCGACGAGGTGATGATCGGCGACACCATCTGCAACCGCGAGAGCCCCAAGGCGCTGTCGCGGCTCCATGTCGACGAACCGACCGTGTCGATGCGCTTCGCGATAAACACCTCCCCCTTCGCCGGGAAGGAAGGCAAGTTCGTCCAGTCGTCGAAGATACGCGAACGGCTCACCAAAGAAACGCTCCGCAATGTATCGATACAGGTCGAAGAAGGCGAGAACCGCGACAGCTTCATCGTGAAGGGACGCGGCGAATTCCAGATGTCGATACTCATCGAACAGATGCGGCGCGAGGGCTTCGAGCTGTCGGTCGGCCGCCCCGAGGTCATCTACCGCTACAAGGACGGCGTGCGGCAGGAACCGATCGAGCATGTCTATATCGACTGCGAAGAGCAGTTCATGGGGGTCATCACCGAGAAGCTCTCGATCCGCCGCGGCCGGATGGTGAATCTCGTCAACAACGGCCGGGGCCGCGTCCGGATGGAATTTTCGGCGCCGTCGCGCGCACTCATCGGCTTCCGCGACGAGTTCCTGACCGACACGAAAGGGACCGGCATCCTCAATTCGCTCTTCGACGGCTACGACGACTACCGCGGCGATTTCCCGACCCGCTTCACCGGATCGATCGTCTGCGACCGGCACGGGGAAGCGGTCGCCTACGCTATCTTCAACCTCGAACCGCGCGGCCGGCTCTTTGTGGTGCCGGGAGACAAGGTGTACGAGGGAATGGTGGTCGGCGAACACAATAAGGACCGCGACATCGACGTCAATCCCACCAAGGAAAAGAAGCTCTCCAATATGCGGGCGGCGGGCAAGGACGACAACATCCTTCTCACCCCGGTTCGGCCGATGACGCTCGAAGAGGCGATACACTTCATCCGCGACGACGAACTGGTCGAGGTGACCCCGCTGACCATCCGCCTGCGCAAGGTCGTTCTCGACGGTTTGGAGCGGCACCGCAACAAGGGCACAGAACTCAAGTCCCAGCGCGAAGGGAGCTGAACCGCTCCCGTTCCCCATCAATTACGGACATTTGACACCTTTATGCTTGCCGGTAGCGATTTTCTGCCTATAATCCATCACATATAAGTGGTACGGAGGTGTGCCATGCGACATACATTCTCGCTCATCGTATTGTTCCTCGTGGTGACGCTGATGTCGTTCGCGGCGGCGTGGCAGGTGCAGATCGCGTGGGGTGCCGACGGCGGCGGGCAGAAAAAGGAGGTGCGGATCATGGATACGCAGAAGAAAGTGATGAAAAGCGAGGACGAGTGGAAGAAGGAACTGACCCCGGAGCAGTACCGCATCCTGCGGCAGGCGGGGACCGAACGGGCCTTCACCGGGGCGCTCAACGATGTCTACGATCCGGGCCTTTACCGTTGCGGCGCCTGCGGTGCGCCGCTGTTCCGCAGCGACACGAAATACGATCACGGATCGGGCTGGCCCTCATTCACCGAACCGATAACGGCGGGCGCGATCGAATACCGCGACGACAACACCTACGGGATGGAGCGGGTGGAGGTACGCTGCGCCGCGTGCGGATCGCATCTGGGTCATGTGTTCGACGACGGTCCGGGAGCGAACGGTAAGCATTTCTGCATCAACTCCGCTTCGATGAAGTTCGAAAAGGCGACGCAGGCGACGGGTCCCCAGAAGGCGACCTTCGCGGCGGGCTGTTTCTGGGGCGTCGAACTCAAGCTGTCGCAGGTGTCGGGCGTCTTATCGACCCGCGTGGGCTACACCGGCGGTCATACCAAGTCACCCACCTACGAAGAGGTCTGCACCGACGGAACGGGACACGCCGAGGCGGTCGAGGTGACCTACGATCCGACGAAGGTGAGCTACGAGAAACTGCTCGATACTTTTTTCAGCCTGCACGATCCGACGCAGATAGACCGGCAGGGGCCCGATGTGGGCGCGCAGTACCGGTCGGCCGTGTTCTACCACTCCGCGGCGCAGGAATTGGCGGCGACCGCCATGGTGAAGAAACTCAACGGATCGGGCAAATTCCGCCGCCCGATAGCCACCCAGATCGCCCCGGCGACCGACTTCTATCCCGCCGAGGAGTATCACCAGAAATACTATCAAAAACGCGGCAAACAAGGCTGCGGCATCTAGAAAACTTCACCCCTTCGGCCGTTTGTGCTAGGGTGCGCTGAACGGAGGGAGGTATCATGCGTTCACCGGTCATCGAAGAGACACTCATGCGAACGGTCGTCGGGGCGATACTCGGCCCGGCGCTCGCCTCCCGCCTACCGGAAGGGGCGTTGCCAAAAAACGAACTCGCGCCCCACGCCGAACGGATCATGCGCCTCAGCGAGCGGTTCACCGGGGATGCCACCGAGCGGCTGCCACGCTATCTCGACGAGGCGGGGATGGACGATTCCTACGCCCTTTACTATCTTTTCATCAACGCGGCGAAGGTCGCGACGCTCCTTACGATCGCCCGTGAGGCCGGATATCTGGCGACCGGCCCACTGCGCGTCGCCGAACTGGGCTGCGGCCCCGGTGGCGGGCTCATCGGCGCACTCACGGCGCTTGAGGGAACACCGCTCACCTGTACCGGTGTCGATCATTCCGAATCGGCGCTCGCGCTTGCCGGCCGCATCATCGGCGCGGCGGGCGGCGCCTTTTCGCCCATCCGTTTCAACCTCGAGAGCGCGGTCCCCGATCTCAAGGCGCCGCAGGACCTCATCATCATCGCCAATACACTCAACGAACTCTGGCGCGGCCGCGACGATACCATCGAGAAACGGGCGCGGCTCGTCGAAGGACTGGCGCAGCGGCACCTCGCACCGGGCGGCGTCATCCTGCTCCTCGAACCGGCGCTTATCGCCCCGTCGCGGGAACTGGTCGCAGTGCGCGACCGGCTTCTCGCAAGCGGCGGCTGGCGTATCATCCATCCCTGTACTCACCATGCCCCCTGCCCACTCACGAGCGACCCCGATGAATGGTGCCACGATCTCCTTTCATGGGAACGGCCCGCCATCGTGCGACAGCTCGACGATCTCATGGGCTTCAATAAACACCGCCTCAAGTTCAGTTCGCTCGTGCTTACCCGTGCAGAACCGGCATCTCCCGCCGACCGCTGGTATGTCCTGATCGACCCGCATGAGGCGAAGGGGATGACCGATCTTATCGCCTGCGGCGATCGCGGTGCGGTGCGGATGATACTCTCGCGGCGCAGTTACAGCGAAGCGAACCGTCCGTTCCGCAAACTCGGCAAGGGTGCTCATTTCACGCTTAAACTGTCGCACGAGCCCGAAAAACTCTACCGGCTGACGCCCGATGATACGGTGAACGTCGGCTGACCGTTTTTTGACTTCCGCACCGAATCTGATACACTCGCCGTCATGAGGAATGAGGCCGCGACCCACCGTTAACGAGGACCGACACATGAAGAAAAGAACACTCCTCGCGTCATGTTGCATACTGTTGTCCTCTCTTCTCGGTTCCTGCGCCTCGGCGCCGGTCGAAGAAGCGCCGCCGCCGAAAAAGAAAGTGATCGCCGATGACGGCACCAACCCCTTCACCGACGAGACCTTCACCTTCAAGAACGGCGACAAGTACATCGGCGAGGTGAAAGAGGGACTTATGGAGGGGACCGGGAAATATATCTTCACCGACGGCAAGATCTACGAGGGACAGTTCGTGAACAATAAGTTCAACGGCGACGGCGTCCTCACCTTCCCCAACGGCGATGTCTACACCGGACAGTTCCAGAACGACCAGCGGCACGGCGTCGGTTCGATGAAATTCAAAAGCGGCAATATCTACGACGGCCAGTTCGTCGACGATGTCATCCACGGCAAAGGGGTATTTCGCTATACCGACGAAACGCAGTACGACGGCGAGTTCGAGAAAGGGAAACGGCAGGGCAAGGGAGTGCTCTCCTATCCGAGCGGCGAAAGCTACGACGGCGAATGGGCGAACGACAAGAAACACGGCTACGGCGTGTGGAGATACGCGTCGGGCGA
>Ga0074195_1001440_pt1 | contig 33639 bp, 24 predicted proteins | sample EPASupsiteHSE623_FD_64525 | JGI IMG/M metagenome (GOLD analysis project Ga0074195, IMG submission 64525) | Bioremediated contaminated groundwater from EPA Superfund site, New Mexico - Sample HSE6-23 | ecosystem: Environmental > Aquatic > Deep subsurface > Groundwater > Contaminated ... | reverse complement strand
TCATTACTTTTACAGAAACCGGAAAAATTCAAATTTTATCCATTTATAAACCAACTTATTTATGAACGAACAAGAAAAAAAGGCTTTTTCAAGGAGGCAGTTTTTGTCAACCTCTGCCATTGGAATCGCAGGAATGAGTTTCATTCCTTCATTCGTATCCTGTAAAAGCAAACCAGCCAAAGACGATCACATCAACCTGGGATTCATCGGAATGGGGCGTCAGGCTATGTTTTTACTGAACGGGTTTATTCAGATACCCGGTGTCAGGGTCCTCGCGGGCTGTGAAGTTTACGGAAGAAAACGCGAGCGTTTTGCTAAATTCGTGAATGACTTCTATACAAAAAACAATGTACCTGTGCAGGTGGAAACGTACGAAAAGTATGCTGACCTGCTTGCCAGGGAAGATATTGATGCAGTCGTAATTGCCGTTCCCGATCATTCTCATGCCATGATCGCTATTGCAGCCTGCAAGGCAGGGAAAGATGTATACCTTGAAAAACCGATGACGTTCACCATTTATGAAGGCCAGCAACTGATCAAGGCTGTCAGGGACAATAACCGCATCCTTGGAATTGGCAGTCAGCAGCGTTCGGACCCTAATTTCCAGCATGCGATTAAGATGGTCCGGGAAGGTCGTCTTGGAGCCATTCAAACCGTAAATGCTTATGTAGGAGCACCCCCAAAACCCTATGATCTGCCGGAAGAAACCGTTCCTGAAGATTTGAACTGGGATTTGTGGCTGGGTCCGTTACCCGCAAACATTCATTTTAACAATGCCTTAAATCCGCCAATCTCTCTTGATCCGGTTGAAAATGAAAAAGACTGGGGTGCCTGGAGATGGTACAAGGAAATGGGCGGCGGTTTCACGACCGACTGGGGCGCTCACATGTTCGATATTGCACAGTGGGGTCTGGATATGGACAAAAGTGGTCCTGTCGAGATATCACCTCTTGGAGAACAGAAAGAGTTCATCCAGTACAAATATGCCAATGGTGTGGTCATGACATCCGAACCTTTCGATGAGGGCAAAACCAAAGGCGTAAAATTCACGGGCGACAAAGGCTGGTTAGAGGTTTCGCGCGGCCATTTCAAAGCATCGGACGATACTCTGCTGCCTCCTCCTTCGGCAGAACCCACCGACAATACGCCTTATGAAACAAAAATCCCGCATCAGATCAACTTCATCGAGGCTGTGAAAAACCGCGTCGATCCTGTTGTTCCTGTTGAGGTCGGACACCGTAGCTGTACCGTGTGCACCCTGGGAAATATTGCTGTGGACCTGGGACGCACCATAAAATGGGATCCGGCTACAGAACAGTTTGTTGATGATGCAGATGGTTCGGCCGCTGCAAAACTACATTACAAGTATCGTGATGGTTGGAAACTAATATAAAAAAAAGGGAGCAACTTTCATTGCTCCCTTTTTTTATGAGAAATCAGGCTTCAGCAGCAGGACCTCCAAATGTCATTGGCGGCATCATGGGATCGTGTCCTCCATGCAGATTGATTGGTCCGTTCATTTTTTCGAACTTCTTCAGGTTGTCATCCAAAGCAAGCAAAAGACGTTTGGCATGTTCAGGGGTCAGAATGATCCTTGACTTGACGTTTGCCTTTGGGATGCCTGGCATGATCCTCACGAAGTCGATCACAAACTCTGAAGTTGAATGAGTGATGATAGCCAGATTGGAATAGGTTCCCTGTGCCACCTCTTCACTCAGTTCAATATTCAGCTGATTTTTATTTTTATTCTCTTCCATCTTAGTCTTCGCGATCAACTTCTTCTGTTTCTTTCACGTCAACCAGACGATCGTATTCTTCACGTGAACCTACAACCAGGTTTTTATATTCTTTCAAACCTGTACCGGCCGGGATGAGGTGACCGCAGATCACATTTTCCTTCAGTCCGTCGAGGTAGTCAACTTTACCCTGTATTGCAGCTTCATTCAGCACTTTCGTTGTTTCCTGGAAGGAAGCGGCCGAAAGCCAGCTCCGGGTTTGCAGTGCAGCTCTCGTAATCCCTTGCAGGATCTGGCTCGATGTAGCCGGAATAGCCTCACGGGCCTCTACAAGTTTCTTATCACGGCGCCGTAACGATGAATTTTCATCACGCAAACGACGGGAAGTGATAATCATACCTGCACGCAGTTCAGAGTCTCCCGGTTCGATAACAACCTTTTTACTGTAGATCCAGTCGTTTTCGTGGAGGAATTCATTTTTATCAACCACCTGTTTTTCAAGGAAACGGGTATCTCCCGGATCGTCAATCTCGACTTTACGCATCATCTGGCGGATGATCACCTCGAAGTGTTTATCGTTGATCTTCACACCCTGCATCCGGTACACATCCTGAACTTCATTCAGAATATACTCCTGAACAGCGGTGGGGCCCTTAATACTCAGGATATCTGAAGGCGTAATTGCACCGTCCGATAAGGGAATACCTGCTTTGATGTAGTCATTTTCCTGTACCAGGATCTGCTTTGACAGCGGTACGAGGTATTTTTTCACGTCTCCTGACCTGGAAGTCACAATGATTTCACGGTTACCACGCTTGATCTTGCCCAGCGAAATTTCACCGTCGATTTCAGCTACCACTGCGGGGTTCGACGGGTTGCGGGCTTCGAACAGCTCTGTAACGCGGGGAAGACCACCGGTGATGTCACCTGCTTTTCCGGAAGCACGCGGGATCTTGACCAGAACCTGACCAGCCTTGACCAGTTCACCTTCATCTACTGAAATGTGACCGCCTACAGGCAGGTTATAAGAACGGATCACCAAACCGGCTTCGTCCAGAATCCGCAATGACGGGTTCTTGGTCTTATCACGGGTTTCGATGATCACTTTTTCCTTGAATCCGGTCTGTTCGTCAGACTCTTCACGGAAGGTAATACCATCGATCAGGCTGTCAAACGACGCCTTTCCGTTATACTCAGTGATGATGACACCGTTGTACGGGTCCCATTCGCAGATCTTCTGCCCCTTGCTTACTTCTTCTCCGTTGTCAACATACAGTTTTGAACCGTAAGGTATGCTATGGGTTGACAAAGGTATCCTTGTATTTTTATCGATAATTCTCAATTCAGCCAGACGACCCACCACGATAAGTGTCTTCTTACCGGTTTCATCGGCCGATTCAACCGTTCTCAGTTCCTCAATTTCAGCGATACCATCGTACCTCGATTCGACCATCGACTGGGAAGAAATGTTCCCCGCTATACCTCCCACGTGGAATGTACGCAGAGTCAGCTGTGTTCCTGGTTCACCGATCGACTGGGCAGCGATTACACCGACAGCTTCACCACGACGGGCCAGGTTAGCCGTTGCCAGGTTACGTCCGTAACATTTGGCACAAACACCTACTTTGGCTTCACAAGTGAGCACCGAACGGATCTCCACGCTTTCAATCGGAGAATCTTCAATTTTCCGTGCCACATCTTCATCGATCATCTCTCCTGCCCGGATAATCAGATCACCTGTTAACGGGTTGAAGATATCATGAACAGTGGTACGGCCAAGAATACGCTCCGGAAGTGATGAAACCACTTCTTCGTTGTTCTTGACAGCCGTTGCAATTAATCCGCGCAATGTGCCGCAGTCGTCATCCGAAATGATCACATCCTGGGCAACATCCACCAGACGGCGCGTCAAATAACCAGCATCAGCAGTTTTCAGCGCGGTATCGGCCAACCCCTTACGGGCACCGTGAGTGGAAATAAAATACTCCAGTACCGAAAGCCCTTCCTTAAAATTGGCAAGAATCGGGTTTTCAATGATCTGAGCGCCTGTGGAACCTGATTTCTGAGGTTTTGCCATCAGTCCCCTCATTCCGCAAAGCTGACGGATCTGCTCCTTCGAACCACGAGCTCCCGAGTCAAGCATCATGTAAACAGAGTTAAAGCCCTGCTTATCGGTACTCAACGTTTTCATTACCGAATTGGTCAACTTCGCGTTGGCATGTGTCCAGATATCGATAACCTGGTTGTAACGTTCGTTATTGGTGATGAAACCCATGTTATAGTTGGCAATCACTTCTTCCACTTCCTCGTAACCCGAGTCAACAATTTCCTTCTTATCTTCCGGAATGATTACATCGCTCAGGTTAAATGACAGACCTCCTCGGTAAGCCATTTTGTACCCTGTTGTTTTAATATCATCCAGGAAGCGAACGGTAGTGGCATTTCCGGTTTTCTTGAAGATATCGGAAATGATATTCCTTAATGATTTCTTTGTCAGCAGCTCATTGATATAACCAGCCTGACGGGGAACCACCTGATTGAAGATGACCCGTCCTACGGTTGTTTCAATGATGTGTTTAAAGTATTCGCCATTGTCGTCTACATCTTCCACCTTCACCTTAATGATGGCGTGCATATCAATCTTTTCTTCGTTGTAAGCAATAATAACCTCATCAGGAGAATAGAAAGTCATGCCTTCACCTCTGGCGCCCGTGCGGTGCTTGGTCATGTAATACAAGCCGAGAACCATATCCTGCGATGGAACGGTAATAGGAGCACCATTCGCAGGATTCAGCAGGTTTTGTGAAGCCAGCATCAGCAACTGGGCCTCCAGGATCGCGGCATTTCCCAGCGGTACATGCACGGCCATCTGGTCACCGTCAAAGTCTGCATTAAAGCCAGTACAAACCAGCGGGTGAAGCTGAATAGCCTTACCTTCGATCAGCACGGGCTGGAATGCCTGGATCGATAACCGGTGAAGTGTCGGTGCACGGTTAAGCATGACCGGATGTCCTTTTAAAACATTCTCCAAAATGTCCCAAACAACAGGGTCTTTACGGTCCACGATCTTCTTGGCCGACTTAACGGTCTTCACAATACCCCTCTCGATCAGTTTACGAATGATGAAGGGTTTATACAGTTCGGCTGCCATTCCTTTTGGCAAACCGCATTCATGCAATTTAAGGGTTGGTCCCACAACAATGACCGAACGGGCTGAATAATCAACACGTTTACCCAAAAGGTTCTGGCGGAAACGTCCCTGTTTTCCTTTCAAACTGTCGGAAAGTGATTTCAGGGCACGGTTATTTTCCGTTTTAACGGCATTCGATTTCCGTGAGTTGTCGAACAGCGAATCCACAGCTTCCTGCAGCATTCGCTTTTCGTTCCTTAAGATCACTTCAGGAGCCTTAATCTCGATCAGACGTTTCAACCGGTTGTTCCGGATGATCACCCTGCGGTAAAGATCGTTCAGATCGGAAGTGGCAAAACGCCCCCCATCCAGCGGCACAAGCGGACGCAAGTCGGGTGGAATAACAGGAACCACTTTAACGATCATCCATTCAGGCTTGTTGATATTTTTGCTCGCCCGGAATGCTTCTACCACCTGTAACCGTTTCAACGCTTCGCTTTTACGTTGCTGAGACGATTCTGTATTGGCTTTATGACGCAGGTCATATGAAAGGTCATCCAGCTCCGTGCGTTCCAGCAACATGTATAATGCCTCTGCACCCATCCGGGCGATGAACTTGTTTGGATCGTCATCGTCCAGATACTGGTTCTCCTTTGGAAGGGTGTCCAGTATATCCAGGTATTCTTCCTCAGTCAGGAAGTCAAGATTCTTGACTCCGTCCTGAGCCTTGATCCCGGCCTGAATAACGACATATCGTTCATAATAAATAATGCTGTCGAGTTTCTTTGTTGGTAATCCAAGCAAATAACCGATCTTATTGGGTAACGATTTAAAATACCAGATATGGGCCACGGGAACTACCAGTGAGATATGTCCCATACGTTCGCGGCGCACTTTTTTTTCTGTTACTTCAACACCACAACGGTCACACACGATTCCTTTATAACGGATCCGCTTGTATTTACCACAATGACATTCATAGTCCTTTACCGGCCCGAAAATCCGCTCACAGAACAAACCGTCACGTTCCGGCTTATATGTCCTGTAATTAATTGTTTCAGGCTTTAACACTTCCCCATGCGAACGTTCAAGGATCTCTTCAGGCGAAGCAAGACTAATCGCTATTTTGGTAAAATTGCTTTTTACTTTATTGTCTTTTCTGAAAGCCATATTGATGTATTAAGTACCAAATTCAAATTCCAAATTCCAACTAAGATACCAGACACAAGTATCAAGTATCAAGACATAAGAACAATTTCAAATCCCCCTGTTCTTACTAACAGCTAAAAGCTCATCGCTAACAGCTGTTTTAGTCCAGGGTCACACTTAATCCGAGTCCGCGTAATTCGTGGAGCAATACATTAAGCGATTCAGGGATTCCCGGCTGCGGCATAGGTTCACCTTTTACAATGGCCTCATATGCTTTGGCACGTCCCAGTACATCATCTGACTTAACAGTCAGGATTTCCTGCAGGATATGAGAAGCTCCGAAGGCTTCCAGAGCCCAGACCTCCATTTCCCCGAAACGCTGTCCGCCAAACTGTGCTTTACCTCCCAGCGGCTGTTGTGTAATTAATGAATACGGACCAATGGAACGGGCATGCATCTTATCTTCGACCATATGTCCCAGTTTCAGCATGTAGATGATGCCGACTGTTGCAGGCTGGTCAAACGGCTGACCGGTTTCCCCGTCGTAAAGGGTAGCACGTCCGTATGCAGGTAAACCTGCCTGATCGGTGTACTTCGTTACTTCATCGAGTGATGCACCGTCAAAAATCGGTGTTGCGAATTTCAACCCCAGTTCGTGACCAGCCCAGCCAAGAACAGTTTCATAGATCTGTCCCAGGTTCATACGCGAAGGCACACCAAGGGGGTTCAGTACGATATCGACCGGCGTACCGTCGGCAAGGAACGGCATATCCTCGTCACGAACAATACGTGATACAATACCCTTATTCCCGTGACGACCTGCCATCTTATCGCCGATCTGCAGCTTACGTTTTTTAGCCACGTAAACTTTTGCCAGCTGAATAATACCTGCCGGGAGCTCATCACCGATAGTCACGTTGTAGCGTTTACGGCGGGCTACAGCTTCGAATTCCTTGTATTTTTCAATATAATTCAGAACCAACTGGTAAATCAGGTTATTCTTGTCGTTATCGGTTGTCCATTTTCCAGGGTTAACAACCATGTAATCAACTTCCTGAAGTTGCTTCAGGGTAAATTTGACTCCTTTCGGGATCACATCACCGCCGTAATAATCCTTGACACCCTGGCTGGTCTTTCCATTCACCAGGTTGAACAATTTATCTTCCAGCCGGGCACGCAAAGCGCTGATCTGACGGTCAAATTCTTCATCAATCTGGTCAAGCAACGGTTTAGTAGCAATTTTCCCCTTTTTGTCTTTCAAGACACGGGAGAAGAGCTTTTTATCAATGACCACACCATTCAGCGAAGGTGAAGCTTTTAATGAAGCATCTTTTACATCGCCGGCCTTATCACCAAAGATGGCGCGAAGCAGCTTCTCTTCCGGTGACGGATCAGATTCTCCCTTAGGAGTAATTTTACCGATCAGGATATCCCCAGGCTTAACCACGGCACCGATACGGATCAATCCGTTTTCATCCAGGTTCCTGGTAGCTTCCTCGCTCACATTCGGGATATCAGAAGTAAATTCCTCCACTCCACGTTTGGTATCGCGGACTTCAAGAGCATACTCATCAACATGGATCGATGTAAAGATATCTTCACGAACGACCCGTTCTGAGATCACAATAGCATCCTCATAATTATAGCCCTGCCATGGCATGAACGCTACTTTCAGGTTACGCCCGAGAGCAAGTTCGCCTCCCTGTGTGGCATACCCCTCGGTGAGGATCTGACCTTTGATTACCCGTTCACCTCTACCGATTATCGGCTTAAGGTCAACGACGGTACCCTGGTTTGTTTTTTGATACTTCTGCAGTTTATAATGCTTGAGTTCCGAATCGAAACTGACGTATTTTTCATCGTCTGTTTTATCATAGCGGATCACAATTTCCTCGGCATCGACATACTCGATCACTCCTTCACCTTCTGCCGCAATCATTACCCGTGAATCACGGGCTGCGCTGCCTTCCAGTCCTGTACCCACGATGGGAGCCTCCGGGCAAAGCAGCGGAACAGCCTGGCGCATCATGTTCGACCCCATCAATGCACGGTTGGCATCATCATGTTCCAGGAAAGTGATCAGCGAAGCGGCAACAGAAGCAATCTGGTTAGGACCAACGTCCATGAGCTGAACATCGCTCTTCTCAACAAGCGGATAATCACCTTCTAACCGGGCTTTCACCTTCTGGTTAATGAAAAATCCTTCATTACTGATCGGGGCATTGGCCTGAGCAATCACTTTTCCTTCTTCTTCTTCTGCAGTCAGGTAAACGACCCCGTCGTACGACAGATCAACCTGCCCATTCTCCACTTTCCTGTATGGAGTAGCAATAAAACCGAGGTCTGTGACTTTGGCAAACACGCACAAAGAGGAGATCAGTCCAATGTTCGGGCCTTCAGGTGTTTCAATCGGGCAAAGCCTTCCATAATGAGTGTAGTGAACGTCACGAACTTCAAATCCGGCGCGTTCACGCGACAAACCGCCAGGTCCGAGAGCCGACATTCTTCGTTTATGCGTCATTTCTGCCAATGGATTCGTCTGATCCATAAACTGCGATAACGCATTGGTTCCGAAGAATGAATTGATCACAGACGACAGAGTTTTCGAGTTGATCAGATCGATTGGCGTAAACACTTCATTATCACGAACATTCATTCGTTCACGAATGGTACGGGCCATACGGGCCAGACCAACACCAAACTGGTTGTACATCTGTTCTCCGACAGTACGAACCCTCCTGTTGCTCAGGTGGTCGATATCATCGACATCAGTTTTTGAATTCACCAGTTTGATCAGATATTTAATAATCTCGATAATATCTTCCTTGGTTAAAACCTGAACATTCATTTCAATGTTCAGTCCAAGTTTTTTATTAATCCTGTAACGGCCAACCTCTCCAAGGTCATACCGTTTTTCGGAGAAGAACAATTTATCGATCACGTCGCGCGCAGTTGCTTCATCAGGCGGTTCTGCGTTTCTCAGCTGACGGTAGATGTGAAGCACCGCTTCCTTTTCCGAATTACAAGGGTCTTTCTGAAGGGTGTTGTATATAATGGCGAAATCCTGTAAATTATGGTCTTCCTTATGCAGCAGAATGGTTTTCGTTCCTGAATCGACGATCTCATCAATATGATCGTTCTCGATAATGGTTTCACGGTCTATTAAAACTTCATTCCGTTCGATAGACACGACTTCACCGGTATCTTCATCAACAAAGTCTTCCACCCAGGTTTTCAAAACACGGGCAGCCAACTTACGTCCAACCACTTTTTTCAACCCGACTTTCGAAACCTTAATCTCATCTGCAAGGTCAAAAATTTCCAGGATATCTTTATCACTTTCATAACCAATAGCCCGTAACAAAGTTGTCACAGGTAACTTCTTTTTCCGGTCAATGTACGCATACATCACGCTGTTAATATCGGTCGCGAATTCGATCCATGATCCTTTAAAAGGGATAATACGAGCCGAATAAAGCTTGGTACCGTTCGCATGAACACTTTGACCGAAAAATACTCCCGGGGAACGGTGAAGCTGAGAAACGACAACACGCTCTGCTCCATTTATAACAAAAGTTCCTTTTTCTGTCATATAGGGTACAGTACCAAGGTAAACATCCTGAACCACGGTATCGAAATCTTCGTGTTCAGGGTCTGTACAGTACAGTTTTAGTTTTGCCTTCACCGGGACGCTAAAGGTCAAACCTCTTTCAATACATTCTTCTATCGAGTATCTGGGAGGATCTACCTGGTAATCGATAAACTCAAGTACGAAATTATTTCTGGTATCTGTGATTGGAAAGTTTTCTTCAAAAACCTTAAACAAGTTCTCGACTTTCCTGTTTTCGGGAGTTGCCCCCAACTGAAAAAATTCCTTAAACGATTTGATCTGGATTTCCAGAAAATCGGGATAATCGAAAACAGTTTTCGTGGAAGAAAAACTAATCCTCTGATTTTCAACGTTTAATGACATGTATCAAAAAATTAAGTGAACTTAAGACATAAATATACAAAAAGGCCTAGAATCCCACTTGTGTGGGATTCTAAACCGTTACAGACCAAATTTAACGTTAAGGTCGTAAGTCTTTTTATTTAAGTTCAACTTCAGCTCCAGCTTCTTGTAACTGAGATTTTAATGACTCTGCTTCTTCTTTTGAAACTTTTTCCTTGACAGCTTTAGGGGCTGCATCAACCAGTTCTTTAGCTTCTTTAAGACCCAGACCGGTTAATTCCTTAACCAATTTAACAACTGCCAATTTAGATTGCCCTGCGGCTTTCAGAATTACGTCGAACTCCGTTTGAACAGCAGCGACAGGTTCATCACCAGCGCCAGCAGCAGCAGGACCAGCAACAGCGACTGCTGCAGCTGCAGGTTCAATTCCATATTCTGTTTTTAAAATGTCAGCTAATTCATTAACCTGTTTCACAGTTAAGTTTACCAACTCTTCTGCAAGTGCTTTTAAATCTGCCATTTTTCTATAAATTTTTATGCGATAAATTGTAACTAAAATAATTCTTTTTAACAATCGTGTCTCATACCCGGAAAGCTCCAACAAATTTGGCTTTTGCCCGTTTAACCGACACTTTCTTTTTCTGATAACGTCTTCAGGATGCCGTGAATAGTAGTACCACCTGACTGAAGCTGTCCAAGCACCGTTTTGATTGGTGATTGCAACAATCCGATCAGTTCTCCCAGTAATTCATCCTTCGATTTAATAGTAGCCAACGCCTCGAGCTGGTCAGCACCAACATAGACTGATTCCTGAACATAGGCTGCCTTAAGGACAGGTTTACTATGTTTTCTTGCAAATTCCTTAATCAGTAATGCAGGCACATTTCCAACCTCTGTAAACATGATCGAGGTATTACCTTTGAGTACATCGTAAAGCTCTTCTGCATTCTTATCAGATTTTTCAAGCGCTTTACGCAAAAGTGTATTCTTTACAACAATTAATTTTACCTGTTTGTTGAAACAAAGACGCCGCAATTGGCTGGTGTCTTCTGAATTCAGGTCAGCAACATCGGCCAGGTAAAAATGGCTGTAAGAATTGATCTCTTTCGTCAGATTATCAATAATCTCTAATTTTTCCGATCTTTTCATCTCACCTATCTTTTACTAGTCAACGACTGACTTGGTTTCAACTTGTATTCCGGGACTCATGGTACTTGAAAGATAAATACTCTTTACATAAGTACCTTTAGCAGCAACAGGTTTCAGCTTAACAATCATGTTAATAAATTCCCTGGCATTATCTTCAATTTTTTCCGGTTCGAAAGATACCTTTCCGATTGAAGTATGAACAATACCGAATTTGTCAACTTTAAAGTCAATTTTACCTTGTTTGACTTCCTTGATTGCTTTGCCCACTTCCATGGTTACAGTACCGCTTTTGGGGTTCGGCATTAAACCTCTTGGACCCAGAACACGGCCTAACGGACCGATCTTTCCCATAACCGGAGGCAGCGTGATCACCACATCGAAATCGGTCCATCCTCCTTTGATTTTTTCGATATAATCGTCCAAACCAACGAAGTCAGCACCAGCTTCAGTTGCTTCCGCTACCTTGTCGGGGGTAACAAGAGCAAGTACGCGAACCTCTTTACCGGTTCCGTGGGGTAAAGAAACTACACCTCTAACCATCTGATTTGCTTTCCTCGGATCCACTCCCAGTCTGACATCAATATCCACGGAGGCATCAAACTTGGAAAAGGTAATTTCCTTAACCAGTTTTGCAGCTTCTGTAATGGTATATTGTTTGCCTTTTTCGAGCTTTTCCTGAGCAAGCTTCATATTTTTTGTAATTCTGCCCATCTTTAAAATTTTAATTAGTTATTCGCTGGGAATTCACCTTCAACAGTAATACCCATACTCCTGGCAGTGCCAGCAACCATTCTCATAGCAGATTCCAATGTGAAACAGTTCAGGTCAGACATTTTTACTTCAGCAATTTGCTTAACCTGATCCCAGCTTACCTTTGCAACTTTCTTTGCATGCGGTTCCGCTGATCCTGACTTCAGTTTTGAAACTTCCAATAACTGAACGGCTACTGGGGGTTGTTTAATTACAAAATCAAACGATTTGTCTGCATAAACAGTGATAATAACCGGGAGCACTTTACCAGCAAGGTCCTGTGTCCGGGCGTTAAACTGTTTGCAGAATTGCATAATATTCACCCCTTTGCTACCCAATGCTGGTCCAACAGGTGGTGAAGGATTAGCTGCACCTCCTTTAATTTGTAATTTGATTAATCCAGCAACTTCTTTAGCCATAATGATAAATAATAAGATTTACTACTCCTTTTCGACCTGCATGAAGCTTAGTTCCAAAGGTGTTTTTCGTCCAAAAATTTTGACCATCACTTTTAACTTCTTCTTTTCCTCATTGATCTCCTCAATAATTCCGTTGAATCCGTTAAAAGGACCGTCTGTTACTTTCACAGTTTCGCCAACAACATAAGGAATATTTACCTCCGCATCGGCTTCAGCCATCTGATCAACCCGACCAAGGATCCGGTTCACTTCAGACTGACGCATCGGAACAGGTTCACCCCCTTTGATGTCACCTAAGAATCCGATCACATTACTGACGTTCTTCAGCATGTGAGGGATCTCACCAACCAGGGCGGCCTCAACCAACACATAACCCGGGAAAAAATTACGTTCCTTACTGATTTTTTTCCCGTTGCGGATTTGATACACTTTTTCAGTTGGTATCAATACCTGTGAAATATACTCCTGGAGCCCAGCATTCGCAATTTCATTTTCGATATATTCCTTGACCTTCTTTTCTTTTCCTCCAACGGTGCGCAGAACATACCATTTTCTTTCATTTTCGCTCATGTCGATCTCCAAATAGTATTAATAAAACATGCTGTACACTAGATTCATGATGTTCTCGAAAGAGATATCCATCACGAATATTACAAGTGCTATAATAAAGGAAGCAACCATTACAATAAATGCACTGTTCTGTAACTCTTTCCAAGTAGGCCAGGACACTTTATGAACAAGTTCGTTATAAGCCTCTTCGAAATATAGTTTAAGTTTCATTTTTAGTATTTTTTTTGTTGGATGGTAAGGATCGAACTTACTTTGAAAAATCAAAAACTCCCGTTTGAGTTTCATCCTCAAATAGTCCCGGATCCGGAGATCCGGGACTTATTCAGTGATTTAAGTATTTTATAGTCAACTGATCAGACCAGTATTTCAGTTACCTGACCTGCACCAACGGTACGTCCTCCTTCTCGGATAGCAAAACGCAAACCAAGGTTCAATGCAACCGGATAGATCAATTCAACGGTAATCGTTACATTGTCACCAGGCATAACCATTTCACGTCCTTCGTCCAGCGTGATTTCTCCGGTTACGTCAAGGGTACGAACGTAGAACTGTGGCCGGTATTTGTTATGGAACGGAGTATGACGTCCACCTTCTTCTTTCTTCAACACGTAAACCTCAGCTTTGAAGCGTGTATGAGGAGTAACTGATCCCGGTTTAGCAAGGATCATACCACGTTTGATCTCTTTTTTGTCAACACCACGCAACAACAAACCCACATTGTCACCAGCTTGTCCGTCATCCAAAATTTTACGGAACATTTCAACACCAGTACATACTGTTTTACGTCCTTCAGCGCCCAAACCGATCAGCTGAAGTTCATCACCGGTATGAACCAGGCCGGTTTCGATACGACCTGTAGCAACAGTTCCACGACCTGTAATAGAGAAGATATCTTCAACAGGCATCAGGAAAGGCTTGTCAATATCACGCGGAGGCAGTGGAATCCAGGTATCGCAGGCATCCATCAGTTCCATTACTTTATCTTCCCATTGCGGTTCTCCATTCAATGCACCAAGAGCAGATCCGCGGATAACAGGAGCATTTGCGCCGTCGAACTGATAGAAATCGAGCAATTCGCGAACTTCCATTTCAACAAGTTCCAAAAGTTCTTCGTCGTCAACCATATCCACTTTGTTCAGGAAAACAACAACTTTAGGTACGTTTACCTGACGTGCAAGCAGGATGTGCTCACGTGTCTGAGGCATAGGACCGTCAGTTGCAGCAACAACCAGGATAGCTCCGTCCATCTGGGCAGCACCGGTAACCATGTTCTTTACGTAGTCGGCGTGTCCCGGACAGTCAACGTGGGCATAGTGACGTGTCAAAGTCTGGTATTCAACATGTGCTGTATTAATGGTAATACCACGTTCCTTTTCTTCAGGAGCACTGTCGATCGAATCGAACGTTTTAATTTCAGAAAGTCCTTTTTTTGCCAATACGGAAGTAATAGCAGCTGTAAGGGTAGTTTTACCGTGGTCGACGTGACCGATGGTACCAATGTTTACATGGTCCTTATCCCTGTTAAAATGTTCTTTTGCCATAACAAATAATAATTTTAATTTTCATTCAATTTAATCTGAGCCGAGGATGAGAATTGAACTCACGACCTCATCCTTACCAAGGATGCGCTCTACCCCTGAGCTACCACGGCGTCTTCGTTTCATGTTACAAATTACAAAATGCCAACCAGCAACATGTAACCTGCAATTGTTTTGAGCGGGAGACGGGATTCAAACCCGCGACCCTTAGCTTGGAAGGCTAATGCTCTATCGGCTGAGCTACTCCCGCAAGTAAAAGCTATGAGCTGTGAGCTATTAGCTTTTCGTGTGGGGAGAGCAGGATTCGAACCTACGAAGGCATGAGCCAGCAGATTTACAGTCTGCCCCAGTTGGCCACTTTGGTATCTCCCCGATACAATTTACGAATTCAGGAATTTCAGAATTAATGAGTTGCCATCGAAATCATTTTGAATCATCGCAACGTTTTGCTCTTTTCCCAATTCTAATATTCTAATCTACCAGTATTTCCTTTGAGCCGGATCTCAGATTCGAACTGAGGACCCCGAGATTACAAATCACGTGCTCTGGCCAGCTGAGCTAATCCGGCGGAGTCATAAAAAGTGGGTAAGCGATCTGTATCGCACCGCTACAACTACCTACCCTTGCTGTCTTCCGACCCTGGGGGGATTCAGCAGGAGCTGATCGTACAGGACTTACCCGGCGACAAAAGTATAAAAATTTGTCTTCCTGCCAAACGAATCCGGTACGATCACCGCACATTTTCCGGAATCGACAATCTAACCTTCTAACGATCAACACAATATTTCTTCTACTTTTTTCTCATTATCTGCTCTGCCTGTTTTTTTCGTTAAAAGCGATCCCTGTATCTCATAAAAAAGCAGAAAATCCATATATTTGTTTAAAACTCCTATCAAACATGAATATTATGGAAGAAAAATCAACTTTTTGGAAAAGTGCTATGATCTATGGATTATACTTGGGTATAGCTGTAGTCCTTTTTAGTGTCATCCTTTATGTGCTTGGCCAAATGCTGAACCCGGCAGTAACCTGGATCAGCTATGTAATTATTGCTGCCGGCATTTACCTTTCCCAATTAAATTACCGGAACAAAGAACTGAACGGATCCATCAAATACAGCACGGCTTTAGGCTTCGGTGTAGCCGTGATGCTGTTTTCAGGCATCATCCAAACCGTTTATACCATTGTTATTTTTAAACTTGATCCTTCCCTGCTTGATCAATTGAGAATAATTCAGGAGGAGGCATTGATGAAACAAGGTTTGCCCGAAGAAAGTATTGAAACGGCGACAGAAATGATGTCCAAATTTCAAAGTCCGGCTGTGATGGCATTTTCAGGATTATTTTCCGTTGTCTTCATTGGATTTATTATATCTTTGATCACCTCAATTTTCATTAAGAAAACTAATGAAGGAAGTGCTTTTGAAGAAGCAATGGAAGAGGTGCAAAACGAAGAAGAGGCATAGAAGGAATAAATGAGCATAAGCCGTTTGTTCAAATTCTTCGGATATCTTCTGAGATACTCTTACCGACCTTGACTATAAGTACTCTTTCAGAAAAGAATTTGAGGATCAGTATCATCAGAAAAGTATCCGTATGAATATTTCCGTAGTTGTACCATTACTGAATGAAGAAGAATCCCTGACTGAACTGGCCGGATGGATTAAGGAAGTCATGGATAGAAATGGGTTTTCCTATGAGATTATTTTTATTGACGACGGAAGCAGCGATCGTTCCTGGCAAATAATAGAGGAAATTCATCAGGAAAATCCGGCTGTCAAAGGGATCAAATTCAGACGGAATTATGGGAAATCAGCTGCTTTGCAGGTGGGTTTTGGCCAGACACAAGGGGAAGTGGTTATTACCATGGACGCCGATCTCCAGGATAATCCCGAAGAAATACCGGAACTCTGCCGGATGATCACCGAGGAGCATTACGATCTGATATCGGGATGGAAGAAAAAAAGACATGATCCGATCCTGTCAAAAAATATTCCAAGTAAATTTTACAATTGGATTGCCCGGAGGACTTCCGGGATCAAAATTCATGACTTCAATTGCGGACTTAAGGCCTATCATGAAAAGGTTGTCAAGAGCATCGAGGTATACGGCGAAATGCACCGCTATATCCCTATTCTTGCCAAATGGGCGGGATTCAGGAAAATCGGAGAGAAAGTGGTGCAACATCAGGAACGGAAATACGGAAAGACCAAATTTGGTTTTGAACGTTTTATTCGTGGACCGCTCGACCTGTTATCAGTCATTTTCATTGTCAAGTTTGGCAAGCGCCCCATGCATTTATTTGGAGTGATCGGAACCCTTGTTTTTTTAGCCGGCTTTTTTTCTGCGCTTTGGGTCGGGATCAGTAAGCTGAGTGCAGTTGCCCATAACCTGGCTGCTCCAAAGGTAACCGACAGCCCCTATTTTTATCTGGCTTTGACGGCTATGATTATAGGTACCCAGCTCTTCCTGGCCGGATTTATCAGTGAACTGGTATCCAGAAACGGAGCTGAAAGGAATAAATACCTGGTCGATAAAATGATCAAATAATATCAACCGCACGAAACGAAATTCATTCCTGATTTGCATGGTCAGGAACAAGGCGATTTTTTCATATCTTCAGCAATTCCCTTGCACTCAAAGGCATAAGCGATGAGCTTGACTACCATATCGGCTGAAAATCTGGAAACGTCGATAACCAGATCATAATTTTCCTTTGCGTTTTTTTCCTTTAAGAAATGTTTATGGAGATTATCCCGTTCCATATCTGTATCCTTTACATACTGCAGCATCTCCGCACGTGGAAGTCCTTTCAGGACACAAAGGCGGTCTACTCGCCAGTCAATTGGCGCGACTAAACGAATATGCAGTGCATTTTTAATATCGCCGGCGATTATATTACCCGCTCGTCCCAGAATGATACAGCATCCGTCAACTGCAGAATTGCGAATCACTTTCCTGACCGTTTTAAGGATCACGCGGTTACTTTTATAGTACTTATCGGTAAACGCAGACAAAATTTCGTCGAATGCAAAATGCTCATTTAATTTCAGGAGCCGTTCCACCTTTTCGGGCGCCACCTTTAACTCCTGGGCGCTCTCATTTAAGATCTCCTTGCTTAGAACCTGCCACTTTTTACAGACAACAGACTTGTCCAACTCGGCTGCCAACTGATGGCTGATCTGAAGACCTCCGCATCCTACTTGTCTGGAGATGGTAACCACAGGCCCCGGAGGTTTTACATAGCTAGCCTTTTCTTTTCCTTCTTCGACCATTCGGTTGTTTAAATAAGTCACCAGGTAATTCTTCATACGTTTATGATTTCTATTATTTATTGATGCCCTGTATCGGGCTATACGCTTCTTCCGTATGCTTTGTTATATGTTTAACAATATCCCGTCCTCTTACAAGACATATTTCACATGGATTGGTCATATCTTTGAAAAGCATATTTTTCTTATCTTTCAAACGCAAATTAAAAAAATAAAGTCATGTTTGGAAAAGAAATTTATGCTGAACGAAGAAAAAAGCTGACAGAGCAAATGCACGGAGGAGTAATTCTTCTTCCCGGAAATGCAGATTCACCCATGAATTATACCGATAACGCATTCCCTTTCAGACAAGACAGTTCATTCTTATATTTCTTTGGACTCGATTTTCCCGGTTTAGCCGGAGTGATTGATACAGATACTGCAGAAGAGATGATTTTTGGAGATGATGCGGATGTGGAAGATATCGTCTGGATGGGCCCTCAGACCAGCATACAGGAGAAAGCTTCACGGACAGACGTAAAAAGATCTTTCCCTTTCAGCCATCTGAATGATACGATTACGAAAGCAATCAGGCAGGGCCGCAAAATTCATTTTCTGCCACCCTACCGTGCTGAGAACAAGCTTTTACTACATGAAGTGCTGGGGATAGAAACCGGTCGGCTTGCACAATACGCATCCCTTGAGCTCATAAAAGCGGTAGTTGCTCTCAGGTCAGTCAAAGAACCCTGTGAAATCCAGGAAATGAAAAAAGCATGGAACGTTGGCTATCAAATGCAGCTAACCGCGATGAAAATGGCCAAACCGGGAACCTGGGAGCAAACTATTGCCGGAACAATCGACAGCATCCCTCTGACCATGGGTGGTATGCCGGCTTATCCTACCATCTTGTCCCAAAACGGAGAGATCCTCCATAACCACGGTCATCTCAATTATTTGAAAGAAGGCGAACTTCTGCTGGTCGATGCGGGAGCCGAAAATGATATGCATTATGCCTCTGACTTTACCAGAACTTCACCGGTGGGAGGTAAATTTACAACCCGTCAACGAGAGATCTATGAGATTGTTCTTGCTGCAAATAATAAAGCCAGAGAGCTCACAAAACCGGGAGTGACTTATCTTTCAGTTCATATGGCCATTGCTGAATTGATCGCTTTTGAACTGAAAGCGCTGGGTCTCCTAAAAGGAGATATAGCCGAAGCTGTTAAAAATGGTGCCCATGCTCTTTTTATGCCTCATGGACTGGGGCATATGATCGGACTGGATGTGCACGACATGGAAGACCTTGGACAGATTCATGTCGGATTCGATGAAGAAGTACAACCTGTCAGTCAGTTCGGAACAGCAGCCCTCCGTCTGGGCAGAAGACTCCAGCCAGGATTCACACTGACCAATGAACCGGGAATTTATTTTATCCCGGCGCTGATCGATAAGTGGAAACATGAAAAGATCAATACTGCTTTCATCAACTTTGAGAAGCTGGACCATTACCGGGATTTTGGTGGTATTCGTCTTGAAGATGATCTGCTGGTTACAGTAAACGGCTGTGAGCTTCTTGGCGAACGTCTTCCTGTTACTCCCTGTGAAGTGGAAGAAGCAATGAGAAGTGAATAACCAGCGGCAAATCTTAATCCTTTATTCCGGGGATTCAGGAAATCAGAAACTTAGGAACCCTTTTATCTTTCTCCTGACAGTAACCGTTCCCTTGCCTTTTGAGAAGGCCGGAGAATAATTCGCAGTGACTGGTCAAAAGTAAAATATTTCCAGAGCCAGTTAATAAAAATCAGCATACGGTTTTTTACTCCGACAATTGACATCAAATGAACAAACATCCAGATTAGCCAGGCAATGGTCCCTCCAAAATGAACAAACGGCAAATCCACAACAGCTCTGTTGCGGCCAATGGTAGCCATCGACCCCTTATCTTTATATTCGAAGGGCAGCATCTCTTTTCCCTTCTTTAATCTGATTAGGTTACACGCCAGGTTCACCGCCTGTTGTAAAGCAACCTGAGCGACCTGCGGATGTCCCTTCGGATATTTCTCTGTAGTCATCAGCGAAATATCTCCGATTGCGAAAATAGTGTCATACCCCTCTACCTGATGACACCGGTTTACGATGATCCGGTTTCCCCGGGTAACGGCCTTTTCACTGATACCTTCCGGATGCTGGCCCGCCACTCCGGCCGCCCATATCAGGGTTTCAGTCTGTATGATATCTCCGTTGTCCAAAACGATTTCTTTTCCATCATACCCTTTCACGGTATGGCCAACCATCACGTGAATGCCCATCTCTTCCAGATAAGATTTGGCTTTCCTTCCTGATTCCTTACGCATACCATTCAGTAATTGCTGGTTCGCTTCAATAAGCGTGATCTGCATCAGGTTAAAATCGAGATCCGGATAATCTTTGGGAAGGATAAATTTTCTCATTTCGGCCAAAGCACCGCAGACCTCCACTCCTGTAGGCCCGCCACCTACTACCACGACATGCAGCAAACGCTTCAGCTGTTCCTGATCCCGAACGGTCACTGCCTTTTCGAAATTTAACAGAAGCGTGTTCCTCAGGTAAAGAGATTCAGAAACGGCTTTCATCGGGATACCGTATTTCTTAAAATTGTCAACACCAAAAAAATTAGTCGTTGCACCTGTAGCCAGCACCAAATAGTCGTACCATACCTTGCCAAACATGGTTTCGATCATCTTTTCCTCAGGAAAAATCCGGTCCACATTAGACACCCTGACATAGACGTTTTTCTCCTTCTGAAATACCTTACGCAGCGGAAAGGAAATTGCGCTGGGTTCCAACCCTGACGTGGCTACCTGATAAAAAAGAGGTTGGAACTGATGATAATTATTTTTGTCAAGCAACACAATTTGATACCCTGTGTGTTTAAGTATCCGGGCTAACTTCAAACCTGCAAACCCCGCACCTACAATTACAATACGTGGTGCTCCTGTTTCGGGCACATTGATCGGCATAATTTTTTTATTCTTTGAAACAAGTGAAACAATCGAATGTTGTAAAATCCGGATAAAATTAAAAGTTTAGGTACCGCCGCATTTATCTGCAAGAAAAATTATTCATTTTTATCAATTATTCGTTAATTTCAATGTTTATTTTTAATCTTCCGTTACCGAATAGTAAAGTTTAATAAGATGACCGATTATTCCAGAATTGATTCTGAGTCCGGAGTACCGAAATACAGGCAAGTGGAAGAAATGATCATTTCTGATATTGAATCGGGAATTTTCAAACAGGGGCAACGCATTCCATCGATCAATGAAACAAGCGAAGAACTGTTGCTTTCGCGCGATACTGTCGAAAAAGCCTATGTACAGCTCAAAAAGAAAGGGATCCTGGCATCGGTAAGAGGAAAAGGTTACTACATTAATCAAAGCAGCGTAGGAAAAAAACTCAGGATCAGTCTGATCTTTAATAAACTCAGTAATTATAAGCGAAGCCTTTATAATTCATTTGTCCAGACCCTGGGAAAAAAAGCGGGCGTAGATGTCTTTATCTACAATTATGATATTGCCGAATTTGAAAATATCATTGAAAACAACCTCTCGAATTATGACTATTTTGTTATACTTCCCCATTTTAAAAATGAAAATGCAGATGTGGCAAGCGTCATAAAAAGGATTCCAAAGGAAAAAGTGCTGATTGTTGACAGAAACCTGGATGAACTGAAAGATTATCCCGTAGTGTATCAGGAATATGACCGTGACATCCGCGAAGCGCTTTCCGAAGCAATAGAATTGCTGAAGAAGTACAGCCGTCTTAACCTGATATTTCCAAAAACTGAATATTATCCTCCTTATATCCAAAAAGGATTTGTCATCTTTTGCCAGATCAACCGGTTTGAATACCGCATTCTCGAATCGCCCGATGAAGATCAGATCGCAACACAGGAGGCCTATATTGCAATTTCAGACAATGACCTGTATGAGTTGATCAAAACGATCAGGAAAAGAGGATGGATACCCGGAAAAGACATTGGGATTATCTCGTATAATGAAAATCCGGTGAAAGAGATCCTTTGCGATGGTATCTCTACCATTTCAACCAACCACGACGAAATCGGGAAAATAGCTGCCGGGATGATCTTAAAAAAGGAATTTACCAGGATCAAATGTCCTTTTCAGTTCATTCAAAGAAATTCTTTGTAAAAAAACGGCATTGGGTTATTGCCTGTATCAAGCGCTCTTTCCTGTCAATTTTACTAAATAAACCAGCACTCCGATCAGCCAATTTAAACTTTTTTAAAGAAAAGCTGTTTGTTTTTCGGTAATGATCGATCAGGAGATTTAAAAGATCTTTTTATGCAAAAAAGAGAGACAGGCAAATACAAACCTGAGGCAGAAATAAACATTTTAATCGCAGAGGATGAAGAATATAACTTTCTTTTCATCTCGGAAGTCCTGAGTGAATATAACGTGAATGTATGCAGGGCATACAATGGAAAGATGGCAGTCGATATTTGTGCTTCGAACCGTGAAATTAACCTCGTACTCATGGATGTCAGAATGCCGGTCATGGATGGCTATGAAGCAGCAAAAAAAATAAAAAAAATCAGGCCTGATCTTCCAATCATTGCTCAAACTGCTTTTGCGATGGAACAGGACAGGACACAGGCAATAAAAGAAGGATGTGACGACTATATCAGTAAACCCGTCAACAACGAACTGTTAACTGACCTGATCGTTAAATATGCGCCTGCTGATTTTGAATTAAAACGAATCCAAAAATAGGAAAGCTTACCCTGATCATTGGTGGCGATGATCTCCTTCTTCGAGACAAAAAAAAATTGACTTCGCAACAGAGATAAGAAAATGATGTCCTCCCTGAATATGATTATTATTTTGTAACTTCATAGCAAAATCCATTGGATTGAAAACTGTATTAGTTTTTACCAACCATACCTAATGCACTATGGAAACACAATTACATTGGTATAAAAAGTGGTATGAAAGTCAATATCAGTTATTTTCGGATGAGCAGGAAATCGGTGAAATCAGCCCGGTTGTTTTTAGCAGCAAAACAATTGCATGCATGAACGGCAGGAAGTATATTTTTCAGCCCAAAGCATTCCTGTTGAAAGAAATTGATATTCTTGACGCCAACACAATGGCACAGGTTGGAAAAATTCATTTTATCGGGGTGGGCATCAAGGGAGTTATTATTTTGGATGCAAAGGAGACTTATCAACTTCGATGCGATAACCTGTTTACCGCGCGCTGGACAATTTCTCATAACCGGCAGGAACTGATCACTTACACAGGTAATTATATGCAGGGAAGAATCAAAGCCAATTTTTCCAATCAGGTACTACTTCTGGCCGGCTTATATGCCAGCATTTTCCAATGGAGAAAGTTAGCCTTCTTACTGATTATCTTTGTTCCGCTGATTATTATACTCCTACGAACCTTATAAAAACAAAGAGCACGGCGTTTTTCCATGCTCTTTGTTTTTATTATGCAGTTCATCGTTATTTCGGAAGTTGAACTCCGCGGTCTTTCGCTATTTTTTCCAGTCTTTTCTGAAAGTTCGATTTCTGAACCGGTTTCTTTTTATTCGCGTGCAGCTGCACCCTGATCTTGTCTTCATCAATCAGTTTCTGGAACAGGAACATCTGTCCAATCGTGATCAGATTTGCCAGGAAATAATAATAACTCAGGCCTGCCGGGTAACTGTTCAGGATAAACAGGAACATCACGGGCATCAGGTACATCATTGTTTTCATACCCGGCATGGTCTGTGTGCTGCTTGTCGCCTGCGAATTCATCATGGTTGAAAGAATTGTTGTTACTGTCATCAGTAAACAGAACAAGCTGACATGATCACCGTACATGGGTATCGTAAAAGGTAAATTCAGTATAGAATCATACGATGAAAGATCGTCAGCCCACAAAAAACTCTCCTGCCTTAATTCGATGGATGCCGGGAAAAAGAAGAACATAGCAAACAGAATAGGCATCTGCAATAACATGGGAAGACATCCTCCCATTGGATTCACCCCGGCTTTCTTATATAAAGCCATCACAGCCTGTTGCTTTTCCATTGGCTTATCTTTGCCGAACTTTTCATTAAGCTCATCTATCTCTGGCTTTAATGCCTTCATCTTTGCCTGTGACAGATACGATTTATACGTAAACGGAAGCAGAATAATCTTGATAAAAATAGTCAGTAACAGGATAATGATCCCAAAATTGCCTATCTGGTTCCGCAGCAGGTTGAACACGGGTATGACCAGATACCGGTTCACCGGACGCAGGATCGAATACCCGAGGTTAATCAGCTTGTCCAGTGAAATATCATACTGTTTGAGTGTCTGATAATGGTTAGGACCGAAATAAAAACTCATTCCATAAGCCTGATTCTCTTTATTCTCGTAAGGAAGAGCGATGTCAGCATAGAAGTCTCCAACATATTTATTGCTTTCGTTATGGTAATCGTATTTGATATCGGCAGTTGGAAAAGCATCATCCGCAATGATCGTTGAATTGAAGAACAAATGCTTGAAGCTGATCCATTTTACCCTGGTTGTGAGCGTTTCCCCGCTCGATTTGGCAGGGCTTAATTTTTCAACATCATCTTCGAAGTATTTGTAATTGACAGAAGTATAATTGTCTTCACCATACTTCGATTTTTTCTCCAGCCGCGGACCGGCTTGTGCCCAGGTAAAATTCAGATAGTTGGAATTACCCGCGATCAGTTCACCCATACCGACTAAATTGACATCAAAGTCAACCATATAGGAATTGTGTTTCAATGCATAGCTGAATTCAAGGTAGGAATCCTGATCGGCAGCAAGTCTCATTTTCAGTGATTGTGTCTCACCTCCCTGTTCCTGGTTATATTTTTCATTTCCTTCCTTTCCCTTTTTCACTTCAGGCCCTTCGGCAACAAGCTTCGTTTCCTGCACAGAAGGTGTGAAATAGAGGTCATCGGTCCGGATGCTCCTGTTCTGCGCAAAAAAGTTAAGTCCAAACGAGTTATCAGGTCCGTTAAATAAAATCAGGGGTAGTGAATCGTATGTCTGATAATTTTTTAACTCCACAGAACGAATTTTACCTCCTTTGGTTGATACCTGAATCTTCATCAGGTTATTTTCAAGCGTAATGAGTTTGTCCTCTCCGTTTGCAGCTTGTCCAAAAGCGCCAAAACGATCTGTAGCATCCTTTAATCTGACAGAATCGCTGACACCTGCTGCAACAAGCGTGTCCTGTTCCTGAACGGGCTTTAGTTTTGACCGGGTTTCTGCTTCCTGCTGAACCCGCGCTTCAACCTGGGCGATCGAATCCTGCCTGTGTTTGATCGCCTCAATTTCTTCCTTCGATGGTTTGTTCAGATAACTGAAGCCGATAAGAACGGCAAAGATCAGTACAATCCCGATAATCGTATTTCTATCCATAAAAAAACCTAATTTTCCAAAATTAATGCATTGATGCTTTTACAAAAGCTACAAATAAGGGATGCGGACTTAAAACGGTACTGCTGTATTCCGGATGATACTGAACGCCAACAAACCATTTATGATCCGGGATTTCAATGACTTCAACAAGGTTGGTATCAGGATTGATACCTACAGGCTTCATCCCTGCTTTTTTGAAATCATCGAGATAATGGTTATTGAATTCATAGCGATGACGGTGACGCTCATAAATTTCAGGTACCCCGTAAGCCTTAAATAAGTTTGACGATTTATCCGTAATCCTGCACAGGTAAGCGCCTAACCGCATGGTACCGCCTTTTTCTGTGATTCCCTTTTGCTCTTCCATCAGATCGATCACAGGATAATCCGTCTTTTCATCCATCTCTGTCGAATCGGCTCCTCCCAAACCAAGAACATTTCTGGCAAATTCAATGACCGCCATTTGCATTCCAAGACAAATCCCAAGGAACGGTATATCTTTTTCCCGGGCATACTTCACAGCCGCAATTTTTCCTTCTATACCGCGATGCCCGAAACCGGGAGCCACAATGATCCCTGAAAGGCCCGACAGCATGGTATCTACATTTTCAACATCCACTTTCTCTGAATGGATCAGCCGCAAGTTAACCCGTACCCGGTTCTCTGCTCCGGCATGGATCAATGCTTCTGTGATCGATTTGTATGCATCGGGTAGTTCCACATACTTTCCTACCAATCCAATACAGACTTCACGTTCTGGATTTTTATGCTTATACAAAAACTCATTCCAGTCATTCAGTTTGGGTTCATCCCTCAGCGGCAGCTTTAGTTTTTTAAGTACCGTTACATCCAGCTTTTGCTCAAGCATTCTGATCGGTACTTCATAAATAGTTGGGACATCGACTGATTGCACCACTGCATTGATCTCCACATTGCAAAACAGCGCCACCTTTTTTCGGAGATTGATATCCAGATCACGCTCTGTACGTAAAACCAGAACATCCGGCTGAACCCCGTTTTCCAGCAACATTTTTACTGAATGCTGGGTAGGTTTGGTTTTTAGTTCACCCGATGCAGCCAGGTAAGGCACCAGTGTGAGGTGAACCACAAGAGCATTATGCCCCAGTTCCCATTTTAGCTGACGCACAGCTTCAATGTATGGTAGTGATTCAATATCGCCAACCGTTCCTCCAATTTCTGTAACAACAATATCGTAATTGCGTTTGGTTCCCAGGAACTTGATTTTTCGTTTAATTTCATCCGTAATATGAGGAATGATCTGCACCGTCTTTCCAAGATAATCACCGCGCCGTTCCTTATTGATCACCGACTGGTAGATCCGGCCTGTAGTCACATTATTGGCCTGTGATGTATGCACATTCAGGAAACGCTCATAATGCCCCAAGTCCAGATCAGTCTCGGCGCCGTCTTCGGTTACAAAACATTCACCGTGTTCATAGGGGTTGAGTGTTCCGGGATCAACGTTAATGTACGGATCCAACTTTTGAATAGTCACGGAATATCCTCTGGCCTGTAATAACTTGGCCAGCGATGCAGCCAATATTCCTTTACCTAGTGAAGAGGTTACACCTCCGGTCACAAAAATATACTTGGTTGTTGACAAAACTAAAAAATTTAATATTTTTTAAAACGCCAAAGTTAAGCAATAAAAACTATTGCGCTTAAAAAATTAAACGATATAATATGACTGTTTCGAACAAGCGGGAACAAAATCAAATTATCCCAGGATGCTAATCTTCATCCTCCATCTCATCAATTATACGTATCTTTTCTTTGAGAAATTCAATCTTCTCCTGTGTACTCCGGATCTTTTTGTTTACATCATCGATCAGCGATTCCGCATTCTTCGTGTTGGCAAAGAAACCGATGTTGTTGTTCAGCAAGGCCAGGTCGTTCTCCATCTGTTTCAAACGGGTTACATACTTTTCCCTTTCAAAACGCATTTTATTCTGCCCCCTCCCGCTTACCGAGAAGTTCGACATTTTGCTCTTGAATTTCAAAAGGTTCCGCTTCTGATCGTCTATCTTCAGATGGTCAAAGTGGGCATTGACAGCATCCCGGAATTCATTCTGTATGGCATCCTTATTTTTAAAGGGCACATGCCCAATATCAGTCCATCTGCGCTGAAATTCGCGCATCTGAGCCATGTCAACGTCCTCATCACGGGTGAGCTGATAATTCTTTACCTCATCGATCAACGCTCTCTTCAAGTCCAGATTTTCATCCTGTTCGTGATCGACCACTGAAAAATGCGTTGATTTCTGATCGAAGAAATAATCACAGGCTGCACGGAAACGCTTCCAGATTGCATCCGATTGTTTCCTCGGTACCGGACCTATTTCCTTCCACCTTTTCTGGATCCGTATAAATTCATCTGTTGTTTTTTTCCAGTCGGTGCTGTCTTTGATTGCTTCAGCCTGTATACACAGATCCGTTTTCATTTGCAGGTTATTCACCTGGAATTCTTTATTCTGTGCATAGAATTCACGCTTGGCATCAAAGAACCGGTCACACGCGATGCGGAAACGTTCATAGATCTTATTATTCTCTTTCCGTGGAGTAAATCCTATTGTTCTCCAGACTTTTTGTAACTCGATCAACTCTCTTGACTGATCATCCCAATCCTTATGTGTTTCCAGTTCCAGCGAAGCAATTTCCTCGGCCTTCTCACAAAGAACCGTTTTAGCTTCCAGATTTTTCTTTTGCTCGTCTTTACGTTCTTCAAAGTACTCCTGGTGCTTCTTGTTGATCGTTGAAGTGGCCGCTTTAAATCTCTCCCATAATTCATCTTTCTTATCCCGCGGAACCGGACCTATCTCTCTCCATTGTTCATGGAATTTCTGCAGAATATTAAAGGCTTTGATGATGGAAGGCTCCAGCAAGAGTTCTTCCGCTTTGGCGCAAAGATTGATCTTGAGCTCCATATTTTTCTTTAGATCAAGATCTCGCAACTCTTTATTTATCTTAATATAATCGTAAAAATTCTCGACATGGTGATGATAAGTTTCCCAAAGGTCCTTGAGCTTCGATTGAGGTACAGGCCCTGTATCACGCCACTTTTGCTGCAGTTCCCTGAATTCCTGAAATGTTCTGTTAATCGACTCCTTCCTGTTCACCAACGATTTGATCTCTTCTATAATATCATATTTAACCTGAAGATTCTGGTCCTTTTCCTCCTCCATCAGCTTAACCTGATCGTTCTTCAACTGTCTGTAATCTTTCAGCAAATTTTTTAAATCTTCTTCATAAAAAAGATTTCCCGAGACAAATTCAGATTCCTCACCACCTTCATCAAGGAATTTCTTTTTCTCCTCCTCGATATTCTCCCGGTGTTTTTTGTAAAAATTAATCTTTATCCGCTCTATCTCGTCTTTTACATCTTCTTCTTTCGATCCCGTGATCAATTCACGAAGCGCATTGATCAACTCAACCTCTGAATAAACAGAATAATCGATCTTCCCTTGAGCGATCACAGCACTGGCAATCTCTTCGTCCAATTCATCTTCTGCCTCCGAACCGATAGATTGATCTTCCTGACCAGCGTCAGTCTCTTGTGTGACAAGCACGTCAGATTCTTCCTGTTCCGGTTCTATTTCTTCATCATCATCCTTCGATTCAACCTCTTCATCAACAGTTGGTTCATCTACAAGTTCATTCGTAATCTGAGTATCCTCCATATTTGGGGGAATCTCTCCCGTTTCAGATTCCGGTTCCTGAATCTTGCCGATTTCAATATCAGAATTCTGGTTTTCCGGATGCATAGGTGCAACTTCATAATTCTCGGAAGTCACGTTTAACTCATCACCTGAGTTTTTCAGATCTTTAGGTTCCATGTGTTCACTTTTTTATAATCACAGTTAGTTTTCAGAGATTTACATCTGATACTACACTACGAAAATATAATTTTCAATACGAATACTCAAAGAAAACAAAAATTAATTCAACAATCGATGTGTTTATTGTTTATTTTTTTAATTCACACGCAATTCATCATAAAAAATGACACCTTCTTAAAGCAGAAAATTCAATGATCTTGTACAGATAACTTTGTTTTAAAAAATCTCTTCCTCTTGTTGCTTATTTTTTACAATAAAAAAGACTGCCTTTTGATTACTTTTGCAAAAAAAAATGCGCATTGATATCTTAACTGTACTTCCCGAGTTGCTCGAAAGCCCATTCAATCATTCCATTATAAAAAGAGCTAAAACAAAGGGATTTGTGGAGATTTATGTCCATAACATCCGGGAGTTTTCTACTGACAAACATAAACGGACCGATGATTATGCATTTAGCGGGGGGGCCGGGATGGTCATGACGATTCAGCCCATTGAAGCAGCTATCGAACATTTAAAAGCGCAGCGCAATTATGACGAAATTATTTATACCAGTCCCGACGGCGAGATCTTCAATCAAAAAACAGCCAATCAACTCTCACTGAAAGAAAATATAATCATCCTTTGCGGGCATTACAAAGGGGTTGATCAACGTGTACGGGACCATTTGATTACGCGCGAAATTTCAATTGGTGATTATGTAATGACCGGCGGAGAACTGGCAGCGGCGGTAATGACCGACTGCATTATCCGCCTGATTCCCGGAGTTATTTCTGACGAGACTTCCGCCCTGACCGATTCATTCCAGGATAATTTACTGAGTCCTCCGGTCTATACCCGGCCGGCCGATTATAAAGGCTGGAAGGTTCCCGACATCCTGATAAGCGGGAATGACCGGCAAATCGATGAGTGGAAGGAGAAACAGGCCTATGAACGGACAAAACGGTTAAGACCGGACTTGCTGGATCAGGAGTAGTATGGTCTCCGGTTTCCGTCCTCCTTTCTCTGCTATACTCTCAGGTGCTCCTCCTACAAATTGAGTTGTAGGGACAAAGCCTGCAATGACTGATGTGACTGGTTTGCTCATATAAATTGTCGGCGCTGAATATTTCTTCCAGCAGGTTTTCAAGGCTTTTAACAAAATCTTCAGCCACGTCCTGATAGGTGACTGCCCGGTCATTTTGCCTGATACCTGGACGAAATTCATCATTGAAAAACTCATCGATTTTATAGATCGCCGGCTGCAGGGGAATACTGCCTTTATTCCGGATGTAAATTTCAGAATAGACCAGCGTCTGAAATATTTCCTTTGGACGTTTATCTTTTCCACGATCATAGAATTCAGAGAATTCTTTAAATTTCAGTAAGAGACTCCGTCCCGTTTTATAATCAATGATCCGGATCCCTTCATTGGTACGGTCGATCCGGTCCACTACCCCTCCTAATTTTATTGACCGTTGTGTTCCGTTCACCTTCACTTCGAAAGTAGCTTCATATCGTCCTTCCAGATCCAAAATAGTGAATGGAGCAAATTGCATATCATTCAGTAGCATTCTCTCAAGATAGGTCTGCAGGTTTTCCGCGATCAGAATATTTTTGCCGGCTATCCTGACTTCTTTCAAATTCTCATCCTTCAGATATTCCCGTGCAAAAGCTGTACGAACCGCTTTCCCGATCAGGTTGGGATTTGAGGCGGCTGCTTCCAGATCTGCTTTCGTCACCTGCAATTTCTCTTTAAAACCGGAATAGATCAATTCAGCAGCATGATGAAATAAATTACCAAATAACCTGGGGTCAATCTCTTCGAGAACCTCATCTGCCTCCCTGAGATTGGCCAGGTATCTGAAATAAAACTTCAACCGGCAGTCAAGATAAGTATTCAGGGCACTCGGGCTCAGCGCTTTTTCAGCATAGCAGTTTAGCAACTGTTGCTGATGAGACTGATTTCCCTGAATGGAAATCGGGCTTGAGCCGGAAGGCTTGAAATCAAAGTCAAAATGATAGAATTCAGGCTTAAGATCGGAATCATATTGCAGTTGAAAAATATACCGGCTCATTTCTCCGGTATTCAATCCGTCGGTCGAAGAATCGTAAACCAGCACCACATCTTCAGCGCGGTGGAGCAACCGGTAAAAGTAATAGGCATACATGGCGTCGTGTTCCTCGTATGCCGGAAGGCCAAATGCTCTTCTCAGATTATACGGGATAAATGAATGGACAACCGACGTTTTAGGCAGTTTGCCCTCATTGACTGAAAACAGGATCACACGCTTAAAATCGAGTGTTCGCGTTTCAAGCACTCCCATCACCTGCAGGCCGGAAAGAGGCTCTCCTTCAAACGGAATAGTAACCCGCTGCAAATGCCGGATAAAAATCCTGTAAAAAAGGGACAGCGTCATTTGTTCCGGCTGATACTTGCTTAAGGTGTCAATCAATCGCTGTAAAGCCAGAAAGACCTGAAAAAAATATTCAGCATCCAATCTGATCGGTTGGTCATCAGTCCTGTGCAAACGAAGAGCCAGTTTTTTAATGACAGATAAAAACCAGTCAGCCGAATCCCGCCAGTTTTCCTGCTTCTGAAAGATCAGTTCAAGCAGATCATCACCCTTCATCTCGGCGGCCCTGACATAAATTTTATTCAGATGGTGGATTTCCCGGACAATTTTCTGTGTACCCGGATCTGCAATAAGCTGGTGATTTAAAACAGCCAGAACAGAGCGATAGTAAAACATATCCTCGCCGTCAATCTTCCTGCAATCCTTATGCAGATCGATCAATTGGCTTATAAGACTGTAAACAGGGGTATCCTGGAGGGGATATCCCATGGTAATATTGATGCTTCGTGACCGGCAACCAGCTGCAGAAACAACCGGAATAAGCAGATTTTCGTCGGCAAGAATCAATGCGGCCGCATCGAACGACCCTTTTTCTGTTTGATCAGGAAAAAATTGCTTTTGATTAATTACCTGGGTTTGAGCAACCTGCCCGGGAACCGAAACAATCTGCAGCCTTTTGGGGTAATCAGGATCAGGATCAGGGAAAAAACCTTCAGGCATTGGAAAACGAGCCAGGTTTTTCCGGATAAACAATCCTGCCTCATGCGAGGCATCGGCCACAAAGCTCTTATCATAATCCCAGAAAAAATCGGCCTTGCCCTTTGACTGCAGCCATCGAAACAATTGATCCTCGCATGAATTCAACGCATTAAATCCAATGAATATGTAGCGGTCTGACTGCAGTGGCAATTTGTCGCCTTTATTGATTGAGTCGATGATACTCCGATAAACCATTCCGCTGTACCCTTCAGCCTCTGAAAGCAATTCAGCCCGTAAACGCCCGTAAACAACAGAAAGTTTATTCCAGATATTCAGAAATTTTTCCCGGTTGACCGAGGCACCTGCTTTGCCGAGGTTCCCCCAAAACATCTCAGCTGCCTTTATTTGCTCCGGCGACAAGTAATCAAACCGTCTTTCTATCTCTTTTAAGTCGGAAATATTCTTAAACAGATCGTTTGCATCCAGCATATACTTGTCGACATCATTAAAATCATTCAACAGGATCTCGCCCCAAAAAAAGAAGTCGTCAAGTTCTTCTGTATGACCTGTTTCTGCGGTATAGATTTTATGAAGTCTCAGGATCAGACTAATCTGGTCCGAAATTTGTAAACCCGACAACCGGGAAATGAGTTCATTAATAGTCAGCACTTCCGGTCCAAGTATAGGTTTACTGACCTGTTCGTTCAGGTAAGCATTAAAAAATACACCTGAACGCCGGCCGGGAAATACAACAGTAACACGGTTAATGTTTTCACCGTATTGATGGTAAAGGAAAGTCGCAACCTGTTTTAAAAATGGATTCATTCGGCTGTTGAAGATAAAAATTTAAAATTAATATCAAAGGACGTAAAAACAAACCTCCCGGTCAAGCAGTTTATAACGATTATTCAATTTTTAAAAATTTACACCATGAAACAAACACGTGTTATCAGTAATCACAGTTATTCAGACGCAGGAAATGAATGTACAGGAATCTTAAACCATTTCGTTTTAAAAGAAGTTGTCAGGTTCCGGGTCGTTACACTTGGGTTATTTCTGTCGTTTCTCTTGTTCAATAGCTATACGCAGGCACAACAACCGGTTAATCCGCTGGAATCAACTCCATATATTGAGGTAACAGGAGAAGGGGAAATGGAGATTGTTCCCGATGAGATTTTTCTCCGCTTCACCCTGAAGGAACACTATGACGGAAAAAACAAAACTGCTTTGGATAAGCTTGAGAAAGAGCTGCGGGAATTGCTGGCTAAAAATAAATTCAGCCTTGAAAACTTGTCACTAGCCAATGCCAATGCAGACTACATTACCATAAAAAGACAAAAAAAAGATGTACTGCAATCAAAGGATTTCATTCTGAAAGTCTCAACGACTACTGAATTAACCAATTTATGGAATATTTTGGATGAAGTAGATGCACAAAACGCCTTTGTGAGTCGCGTTGATCACAGCCGAATGGAAGAATTTGAAAAAGAAGTAAAAATTAAAGCCGTAAAAAATGCAAAGGAAAAAGCCGATTACCTCTTAAGTGCTGTGGGTGAAAAGAGTGGCATGATCCTGTTTTTGCAGGAACGGGAAAATTTCGCGCCGATGTATATGACCAAGAGCATGCAAAGATCAGAAGTGGCCATAGCCGATGATGGATCCGGCACTGCAA
>Ga0074195_1001439_pt1 | contig 33699 bp, 32 predicted proteins | sample EPASupsiteHSE623_FD_64525 | JGI IMG/M metagenome (GOLD analysis project Ga0074195, IMG submission 64525) | Bioremediated contaminated groundwater from EPA Superfund site, New Mexico - Sample HSE6-23 | ecosystem: Environmental > Aquatic > Deep subsurface > Groundwater > Contaminated ... | reverse complement strand
TTAAATCAATGCAGGAAGTTGTTGAACGACGCTACCGCGATGCTGCTGGTCCCTTGCCAGATCTTATTATTATTGACGGCGGCAAAGGGCAGCTTAGCTCGGCACTTGAGGTGATTCGAGGGGTGGGCTTGAGTGAAATTCCTGTAGTAGGTCTTGCCAAAGAGTTTGAGCATATCTTTTGCGAAGGAGAGAGCGATCCGCTTATTCTGCCGCGTCACTCTCAATCGCTATACCTTGTACAGCGCATTCGCGACGAAGCGCATCGCTTTGCTGTGACCTACCACCGAAAACTGCGTTCTAAGCGCAACTTGGTATCGGTGCTTGATCATATTCCAGGTATTGGTCCTAAACGGCGTAAAGCATTATGGGATGAGTTCGGCAGTCTAGCCAAAATTAAGGGGGCTACAATAGAAGAGATGGCGGCAGTCGATGGTATGACAACACCGGCGGCCCAGTCTGTTTACGATTTTTTTAAACAAAAGGGTTAGAGAATGCCACTTATTCCGATAATAGTAATATAATAGAAACTAAGATAACTATCTAAAGTATTCTACGAGGAGGAAGAGTTATACATGAATAAGGCAGTATGGGTGATTATTGCCCTTTTAGTGGTTTTTGTCCTTGGCGGTATCATGAGTTACAACGGCCTGGTCAGCATGAATGAAAATGTCAACGGAAAGTGGAGCCAGATTGAGAACCAGCTTCAGCGCCGGGCTGACTTGATTCCAAACCTAGTAAGTACAGTCAAAGGCTATGCAGCGCATGAACAGCAGGCTATTCAGTCAGTTGCCGATGCCAGAGCTAAGCTGGCCGGAGCGCAGGGACCGGCTGCTAAGGCCCAAGCTAATGCTGATTTGAATAATTCATTAAGCAGATTGCTCGTAATAGCCGAAAACTATCCGGATTTGAAAGCTGATAAGAACTTTCGGGCGCTTATGGATGAGCTGAGCGGGACAGAAAATCGCATTGCCGTCGCCCGTAAGGACTATAATGACGCTGTTCAAATTTATAACACTAAAATTCGCTCGTTCCCAACAACAATTTTCTCTGGGATGATGGGTTTTGGAGCCAAAGAATATTTCAAAGCTGAAGAAGGTGCCCAGCAGGTTCCAAAAGTCCAATTCTAATGCCTAAAAACACGGCGAGAGAGGGATGCCAATGAAAAGATGGCTGTCCTTGCTAGTCTTGATAATCTTTTTGGCAGTGGGCGGAGCAGCATATGCTCAGCCGCAGCTTCCGACCGCGCCGACCTCAAGTATCTATGTGCAGGATTATGCCGGTGTATTGTCAGCCGACACTAAAGCCAGAATTAATAATATAGGCTCACAGTTAGCGGCAAAGACTAAGGCTCAGGTTGTTGTGGTCACCGTTAAGTCTTTAGATGGCGCGGCAATTGATGAATACGCACTGGGTATACTGCGTAAATGGGGGATTGGCGATAAAAACCTCAATAACGGAGTGCTGCTGCTTGTCGCGGTTGATGAGCGAAAGTCACGCGTCGAAGTAGGGTATGGCTTAGAAGGCGCACTGCCTGATGCTAAGACAGGCGAGATTCAAGACGATTATATGATTCCGCACTTTCAGCAGGGAAATTATGATAAAGGAATTTTAAACGGCTATTTGGCGCTGGCAACAGTTGTTGCTAAGGAGTATAACCTTGAACTAAAAACAGACGCTAAGCCGGCAGTTAAGACCAAACAGACCAGCAGCGAATCCGCCTGGGATATGCTGCCCTGGTGGGCCAAGATATTAATTGTAGCCGGATTTTTATTACTGTTTATCGCCGACTGGCTGTTTTTCGGCGGCTCCATTACGTACCTCATTTTGTCACTTCTGCGCTTCCGCGGCGGCGGTGGCGGAGGAGGGAGTGGAGGCGGGTTCGGAGGCGGATCTGGCGGCGGCGGTGGGTCAAATCGAAATTGGTAATATAAAAGCTCCTCCGCAGGGAGGAGCTTTTTATATTTTAAATTAATGTTCAATTTTTGCCAGATGCGGCAGCCAGCCACGATCGAGCATTAACTGGAGGAGACGGTAATCCCAGTCAAGGCCTACGTCAAGCAAGCGCCGATACATCGTTGCAACTTCAAGCTGATAAGATTGGTGCAAGCCAGCAAGAAGCGCCATTTGGGAGGCTTTAGCCATAGAGCCTAGACCAATTGCAATTTCTGAATCCAGCATGCGGGCGTCCATCGGAATATCCATGGCGCGCTCTTGAAGGGTGCGTTTGGAAAAGGTAAGCTTAGGCAATTCGCCGTTGCTGGCGGACAGGATTTTTTCGGAGCGCTCAACAAGTGCAAGTGTGTGATGGTCAATAGCTTCTTTAATAAGGTCGCGAAGCTCAGGGTCTTGTGCATGGTTATACATGACTTCAAGAGCGGCAACATTATATCGGCCTTGAGATATCATGCCGTATAATCCGCCGGCTTCGAGATAATTGAGCGGTTCCTTGTCGAAGACCATGTTAAACATAGCACGCGCTTCAGAATTAACTTTATCCATGATTGTCATAAATCAGCCCCCTATTTTTAGAAAGTATTGTACTAATGTAGTCATAATTAGGATAAACAAATGACCTCAGTTTGATACACTCCAGGTAGTGTTTAATAAGATAATAAATGCTAATTTTCGTCAAGGATATATTGTAGTTTCGCGCCTTTCATGGTAGCATAAATTATGAAATAATTATCCATTATATTGTATTCAAGAATTAATATGCTGAATTTAAATGAAGCAATGAGGGGGATTTTTTTTGATGGCCGAGACAAAGGATATATTCAGTAGGAAGGGCAGTCTAAGGTCAAGGTTTGTTGTTCTATTTGTGCTGTTTGCGCTGTTACCAGCTTGTGTGGTTGGCGCGGTGAGTACCTACATGAACATCAAGACAACAGTTGCCGGTATTACTGAGGCTAATCTTACTGCAGCTAGTTTTATTGCTGACGAGATTATGCTGTTTATGCACGATTCTCAAGGTCTTATTGAAGGGGCAGCTGCTTCGCCTGCAGCAGTTTCCATGGATCCGGTAGCAGTAAAAGATATGATTAGCGCCATTCAAAGCAAAAATCCTCACTATGAACTAGTTTTTGTAATGGATGCCAATGGCATGCAGATTGCAAGAACATCCGGTAAACTAGCTAATCGCGGTGACCGGGCTTATTTTAAAGAAGCCATGCAGGGAAAAACATTCTTTACCGATACATATATCTCGTATTTTACTAATTCACCCACAGTTACGATATCCACACCTATTCGCAATCAGGCCGGGCAAATAGTTGGCGTATTTGCGGCCGATATCAGCCTCAAATCAATGTGGGGAATTACTGATAAGGCTAAAGTTGGACAAGCCGGTTATTTTGACATCGTTGACCATACCGGTAATCTTATCGCCCATCCTGATAAAGAAAAGGTACTAAAAAAAGAGAATATCGCCGGTCTTGATTATGTAGCTAAGGTTATAAATGGTGAAACAGGAAGTGCAAAGACTGTTTCTTCAACTGGCGTTCCAAGCTTGACGGTTTACACCCCGATTAAGGATTTCAAGTGGGGTATTATCAGTTATTTTCCTGACAGCGAAATTCGCAGTATAACTATGAACAGCGTTGGAGCTATGATTGGGCTGATAATTGTTGCTGTGCTTATCGCGGCAGCAACTGCTTTCCGCGTGGCGCGCGGGATTGCAGCTCCGCTGCAGCAGCTGGCTGATTCAGCGGAAAAAATGGCTGATGGTGACTTGACTCATGAAATTAGTGTCAGCGGAGCACAAGAAATTAATCAGTTGGCGCACGCTTTGACAGCTATGCAGCAAAGCTTTAACGAGATAAGCAGGCAGATACTCCAATCTTCCGAGCAGGTAGCGGCTTCCTCGCAGCAGCTTACGGCAAGCTCTGAGCAGTCAGCCCAAGCGGCTAATCAAGTTGCGTCGACAATTACTGAGGTTGCTTCTGGAGCTCAGGACCAATTAAATGCTGTTGATCACACTGTTGCGGTTGTTGAACAAATGTCAGCAGGTATAAAACAAGTCGCAGGTAAGACGAATCATGTTGCAGATGCCACAGGCAGTACTGCTGCAGCAGCTAACCAAGGCGGAGAATCTATAAATACCGCCATGAGCCAGATGGCTAATATTGAAAAGGCTGTAAGCTACTCAGCAGAGGTTGTTTCTAAGCTTGGTCAACGTTCTCAAGAAATCGGCCAAATTGTTGATACTATTTCAGGTATTGCCGGGCAGACAAATCTCTTAGCACTCAACGCTGCTATAGAGGCTGCGCGGGCAGGCGAGCTTGGCCGCGGTTTTGCCGTGGTGGCTGAGGAAGTCCGGAAACTTGCTGAACAGTCGCAAGAGGCTGCTAAACAAATTGCTGAACTGATCGGAGAGGTACAGAGCGATACCGAGAGCGCTATTACTGCTATGAATGAAGGAACTACGCAAGTTCGTCTGGGCAGTGATGTTGTTAATTCCGCAGGCAAAGCCTTCGGCGATGTCGTTGAGCATATAAACAACATTTCAGTCCAGGTTCGTGAAATCTCGCAGGAGATTGAGCAAATGGCAAGCGGCAGTCAGCAGATTGTCTTGTCCGTCAGAGATATTGATGCAATAAGCCGTTCAGCTGTTGATCAAACCCAGACGGTATCGGCAGCTACTGAAGAACAGTCGGCGTCAATGCAGGAAATCGCGGCCTCCAGTCAGAGTCTAGCCAGAATGGCCGAAGAACTGCAAAAAGCGGTAAGACGCTTTAAGACAAAGGCATAGCAATATTTATTCCTCATTAAGGACACAAAGGTTACGAAGCTAATTGCTTCAGACTTTGTGTCCTTTGTTGTACGGTGAATATGCATAGTAATCTCAGACTTTTATTTTCGATGATTATCATATGTTCATACAGGATTTGTGTATACTTTACCGAATATTAAATCTATATTATTATCGAAAGGGGAGTTAATCATTGAGTTTTGACGCTATGTATTACCCCCATCCTTCACGGAGGATTGTGAATTTCGCTCGAAAAGGCATGGTTGCGACATCGCAGGCTCTTGCCGCACAGGCCGGACTTGAAATGCTTAAGAAAGGCGGCAATGCAATTGATGCTGCTATTGCAACGGCGGCATGCTTAACCGTTGTGGAACCCACGCAAAATGGCATTGGCGGTGACGCCTTTGCTTTGATATGGATGAAAAATGAACTGCATGGCTTAAACGCCAGCGGTCCGTCACCTGCCAATATATCTTGTGAAAAGGTACTGGCTGAAGGGCACAAAGAAATGCCTCGTTTTGGTTGGACACCAGTTAATGTTCCTGGGATACCTGGGGCGTGGGCGGCACTTTCAGAGCGGTTTGGCAGGCTTCCGCTAAGCGAGGTAGTTAAACCAGCTGTTGACTATGCAGCTAACGGCTATCCTGTTTCGCCGGTCGTTAGCAAGCACTGGAAGCAGGATGCCGAAACATACCGATCCTTAAAGGGTGAAGAGTTTACTCATTGGTGGGATACCTTTGCGCCAAAGGGTCATGCCCCTGAAAGCGGGGAGATGGTCTATCTGCCCGATCATGCAAAGACGCTGGAAGAGATTGCTTTAACAAAGGCCGAGTCGTTCTACCGAGGTAACTTGGCTGCTAAGATAGATGCCTTTTCACAAAAGCACGGAGGGTATTTGCGGAGCGAAGATTTAGCCCGCTATAAACCAGAGTGGGTTACGCCAATAAAGGTAAACTATCGCGGCTATGATGTATGGGAAATTCCGCCTAACGGCCATGGTTTGGTAAGCTTGATGGCCTTAAATATTCTCAATGGCTTAGAGCTTGACGCTAATAATCCAGTGGAAGCGTACCATCGGCAAATCGAGGCCATGAAGCTTGCTTTTGCGGACGGTAAAAAATATATAACCGATCCTGATAAAATGCAGATTAGGGTGGAAGAGCTGCTGTCAGCGCGATATGCGGCCTCACGCCGTAGTCTAATAGGTGATCAAGCCATATTGCCTGAGGCTGGTGATCCTCGCTCCGGTGGCACCGTCTATTTGGCGACAGCTGACAGTGAGGGCAATATGGTATCTTATATTCAAAGTAACTATAATGGCTTTGGATCGGGGCTGGTTGTGCCCGGAACAGGTATCAGTCTGCATAATCGCGGCTGCAACTTTTCGCTTGACCCTCTCCATGATAATTGCCTTGAGCCCGGTAAACGGCCGTATCACACCATTATACCCGGTTTTCTTACTAAAGACGGCCAAGCGGTCGGTCCTTTCGGCGTAATGGGAGCTTTTATGCAGCCACAGGGACATGTACAGGTTATACTTAACACCGTGGGCGGCAAGCTAAATCCGCAGGCAACGCTTGATGCACCACGCTGGCAGTGGACAGGTGGTAAGACCATTGAGGTTGAACCGCATTTCCCGGCGCACATTGCTGAAGCGCTTGTTCGCCGCGGTCATGATATTAGGATAAATATTGACCCAAGCGGTTTTGGAAGAGGTCAAATTATCTGGCGGGATGAGCATGGAGTCCTGGCAGGCGGAACTGAGCCGCGTGCGGACGGAACTGTCGCTGTATGGTAGGCAAAGGAGGACAGTAGTGGCGAAAGAGAGTGAGATAATAAATTCGATTGACCGCGCCCTGGATATCCTCCTGCTGTTGCAGCAGGAGGGTCAGGAGATGGGGGTTACCCAGATGAGCGGCCGGCTGGGGATGCATAAAAGCACTGTATACCGTACGCTTAATACCCTTGAACAAAAAGGCTTTGTTCAGCAAAATGCAGATACCGGCAAGTACTGGCTGGGGATTAAGCTTTATTCGCTTGGTATGTCAATCAAGGAAAAGCTTGTTTTGACTAAAATTATTTATCCCTATGCCAAAGAGCTGGCGGAGAGATTCAGAGAGGTTGTCCATGTTTCTGTTCTTGATACAGGCGCAGAGAACTATCCTAAACATATCATTATTGATAAAGTCGGACGGCAGGTTTTGAGTTTAACGCCGCCGATTGGTTCGAGTGCTCCTTGCCATTGCTCGGCAGTTGGTAAGTGTCTTCTGGCCTTTAGTTCGCCCGAGTACCTAAATCGCTTTATCGGCAAAGCTTTGCCCGGCTTTACGGCCAAGACTATTGTCGACTGGGATAAGCTTCTCCAGGAACTTGCATGCGTTCGCGAAAAAGGCTATGCCTATGACGATGAGGAACTTGAAATGGGACTTACATGTGTTGCCGCTCCGATTTTCGGTCAAGGCCAAGAGGCTATTGCCGCCCTTAGTTTGTCAGGACCATCTTCAAGAGTTTCTGAGCATTTTGACGAGCTTATCGCTGAACTAGGGAAGACAACAAGGATTATTTCATCACTGATGAGATAATAATGAATACATTCTAATAGTGCAAGGAACCTGCCGCTCTATGCGGAATTATTTATTGTAGTGTTTTAGGAACGCTGTTCCTTTGGATGGAACGTAATTAATATGGATTGATTAAGGTATCTAAAGTTTTTTTATAGCGTAATATATAGTAATGTTTTTTGGATTAACCCACTGGTATATCATGTTGGCGAGAAGCCGAAGCGATGTAGTCATATTGGGTTTTACAGGAACGGTGTTCCGACTAGCAGAACGTATTGGAGGTCTATATGAACAGCAGCAATGAATTAATTCTTACAATCAATCCAGGAGCGACTTCAACGAAGGTTGCTGTCTTTAATGGTGAACAGCCGGTATTTAAAACAACTGTCGAGCACTCGGTTGAAGACCTGAAGCACTTTGAGCGGATTTTCGATCAGTATCAGTATCGCCTTGATTTAGTAATAGAAGCGATGGCGAAAGCCGGTATTGATCAGAAAGATTTAAAAGCTATAGTCGGGCGTGGCGGACTGCTTAAGCCGGTAAAAGGCGGGGTCTATTTAGTGAGTGAACAAATGCTAGAAGATATGAAAAAGGCTGAACGGGGTGAGCACGCTTCCAACCTGGGATGTGTCATGGCCTACAATATGGCAAGTAAGCTGGGCGTACCGGCATTCATTGTTGATCCTGTTTCGGTTGACGAGATGGAAGATGTCGCGCGAGTCTCGGGGCACCCTGAAATGGCCAGAGCTAGTTTTGCCCATACTCTTAATATGAAGGCAGTTGCCCGTAAAGTAGCTATAGAGATGGGCAAAAGATACGAAGAGGTCAATTTCATTGTGGTCCACTTGGGAACAGGAGTATCGGTTGCTCCGCACAGACAGGGTCAGATGATTGACGTCAGCAATGGTAAAGATGAGGGAGCTTTTGCTCCTGACCGCTGCGGAACGCTGCCAGTAGGTCAGCTTGTCAAGTTGTGCTACTCGGGTAAGTATACCTGTAGTCAAATGCAGCAAATGATTTTCGGCAAGGGAGGAATATTTGCCTACCTGGGAACAACGGACATTCGCGTCGTGGAAGCCAAGGCTGCCGAAGGAGATGATCAGGCCAACCTGATACTTAATGCGCTATCATACCAAGTTGCTAAAGAAATCGGCGCGATGAGTGCCGTGCTTGCAGGCGAGGTAGATCGTATTATCCTAACAGGGGGAATTGCTCATTCTAAACGAATAACGGGAGAAATCTCCCGCAGGGTAAGTTTTATCGCACCGGTTGTTCTTGTACCGGGCGAAGAGGAATTGGAATCGCTTGCGCTTGGCGCACTTAGAGTGCTAAGAGGCGAAGAACAAGCACGAAACTACTGTTAGTGAGGAGGGGAAAGAGTGTATCATAGTTTTCAAGAAATTCTCGAAAGAGTCAAAAGCCGTGGCAAGGTCACTGTTAGTGTAGCTGCCGCTCAAGACTTGGAAGTGCTGGAGGCTATAAAGCTGGCACATGAGGCAGGTATAGCGAACGCCATTTTAGTTGGTGATGAGGCACAAATTAAGCCTATGCTTGACAAGGCTGGTTTGCCTGCCAACACCCCAATAATTAACGAACCGGATACTTCTCAAGCGGCCCTCAAAGCAGTCTCGCTGGTGCATAAGGGTGAAGCGCAAGTGCTGATGAAAGGACTTGTCAATAGCAGTGACTTTCTCAGGGCTGTACTTAATAAGGAAGAAGGGCTCCGAACTGGGCGCCTTCTTAGTCACTTGGCAGCCTTTGAAATTCCAGGTCAGCATAAGCTGCTGTTTGTTACCGACGGCGGTATGAACATAGCACCTAATCTTCAAGAGAAAAAGGACATTTTAATTAGCTCCATGCTTACACTTAATGCAATGGGTATTGATATGCCGAGAGTGGCAATATTAACGGCCAATGAAATTGTTAATCCCAAGATGCCAGCTACGGTAGATGCAAAGGCCTTAGCAGATATGAGCGCTGCAGGAGAGCTTCCGCCCGGTATTGTCGAAGGCCCGATTGCCTTTGATGTGGCAGTAAGCAGTGAAGCGGCTAAACATAAGAAGATTAAAAGTCAGGTTGCAGGACAGGTCGATTTGATTGTGGCACCTAATATTGAAACAGGCAATAGTATTGGTAAGACGCTGATTTATTACGCCGGGGCTAAAATGGCAGGGCTTGTGCTTGGCGCAGCTAATCCGATTGTTATGACTTCGCGCGCTGAGACCGCTGAAGGCAAGCTGAACTCTATTGCGCTGGCTTGTCTCGGTTTACCACAGTAATCAAACAGCTAGGGAGGATTTCTTATGGCAAAGGTAATCGTTTTAAGTGAATACTGCAAAAGCTGCGGCTTGTGCGTTAACATTTGTCCCAAAAAGGTACTGGCAATTGGCGACAAGCCTAATGCCAAGGGGTATTATGCCGCAGTCGTTACCGATGAGTCAAAGTGTATAGGCTGCGCACTGTGCGGTACTGTATGTCCTGATTTGGCGCTAGAGGTTTATAAAAAAAGGAGCTGATTATATGAGCAAGGTACTTATGAAAGGTAATGAAGCAATAGCCGAAGCAGCCATCCGCTCGGACTGCAGACTGTTCTTCGGTTACCCCATTACACCTTCAACTGAGATAGTTGAGTATCTGTCCAAGCATTTGCCCAAAGCGGGTGGTACCGTTCTTCAAGGCGAGGATGAAGTGGCATCAATAAACATGTGTTACGGCGCCGCTACAACTGGCGCTCGTGTAATGACAGCTTCTTCAAGTCCAGGTTTTAGCCTCAAGCAGGAAGGAATGTCCTATCTTGCTGCTGCCGAATTACCGGTGGTAGTTGTCAATATTAATCGCACCGGCCCAGGACTTGGCGGTTTGGGACCTGCTCAGTCCGACTATTTTCAAAGTACCAAGGGCGGCGGCCATGGTGATTATCGGCTTATTGTGCTGGCACCATCAAAAGGGCAGGAAATGTACGACTTTACCATGCAGGCATTCGATCTTGCTGATAAATATCGTAACCCTGTGCTCATTCTAGCTGACGGTTTTTTAGGGCAGATGATGGAGCCTGTGGAACTGAAAGAACGTCCGCCTGCAGAGCTTCCTAAAAAGGATTGGGCGGTCGGCGGCTGCCGCGGCCGAGCAAAGCGCAAAATTGCCAGCTATGCCTTAACAAACGAAGTGGGCGAAGCACACTGCAAGCATTGGGAGGCGAAATATGCCGATATCCGAGACAAAGAGCAGTATTGGGAGAATTTTTACACTGACGATGCTGAGTACTTGCTTGTCGGTTACGGTACCTGCGGTCGTATTGCCAAAAGCGTTGTACTGAATGCCCGCCGTCAAGGCATCAAACTAGGGCTTATCAGGCCGATAAGTTTGTGGCCTTTCCCGGAAAAAGCATTTGCGGATGTTAAAAATAAAGTTAAAGGTATTGTGACTGTTGAAATGAATGCCGGGCAGATGATTGAAGACGTGAAGCTGGCGGTAGAATGCCGGGTGCCTGTCCATCTCTGCCATAGACAAGGCGGTATGCTGCCGAGTGAGACCGAGATATTGAATTTTACCGCACAAGCCTTTAACTTGGCTTTGCCGGAGGAGGTCTAAATATGGAAAGAGTATTTGGCAGACCTAAAGGGCTGACGGAGCTTCCGTTTCACTACTGTCCGGGCTGTACGCATGGCGTTATTCATCGCCTCATTGGCGAGGTGCTTGAAGAGCTTGATATTATTGAAGAAACAATCGGTGTTGCACCAGTAGGCTGTGCTGGTTTTTCACTCGACTTTTTCAGCTGTGACTTTGTTGGCGCGGCGCACGGCCGGGCTCAAGCGGTTGCGACCGGTATTAAAAGGGCAATGCCTGATAAAATGGTCTTTACCTATCAAGGCGACGGCGATATAGCGGCAATCGGCACTGCCCATGCCATCCATGCTGCAGCTAGAGGTGAGAAAATCACTGCAATCATGGTAAATAATGCTGTCTTTGGCATGACAGGCGGCCAGATGGCACCGACAACGCTGAGTGGGCAGGTAACAACAACAAGTCCTTATGGACGCGACTGTGATATTTTTGGAGCACCGATTGATTTTCCAAAGACGATTGCCACTCTTAATGGTGCTGTTTATGTTGCGGCAGTGTCGGTGGACTCGCCTAAGAATATTGTTCAAGCGAAAAAAGCTATAAAAAAGGCCTTTCAAGTTCAGCAGAAAGGGCTGGGTTTTGCCCTTGTCAGCGTATTATCAACCTGCCCTACTAACTGGGGGCTTTCGCCTGCTGATAGTATAAAATGGCTGCAGGATAATATGATACCTATCTATCAAATGGGAGAACTTAAAGCTACTGAGGAGGTAAAAGCCTTATGATGGACAAAGTTCTGCTAGCTGGATTTGGCGGCCAAGGTGTAATGTTTATTGGCAAGGTTATGGCTTATGCAGGTATGATGGGTAAGCTTGAGGTGTGCTGGATTCCATCCTATGGACCGGAAATGAGAGGTGGAACAGCCAACTGTTCAGTAATTATTTCTAATGAGGAAATTAATTCGCCAGTAATTGAACAGGCCGACTGCGGCATTGTGCTCAACCAGCCCTCGTATGAAAAGTTTCTGGAACGCATTAAGCCGGGCGGCGCACTTGTTGTTAACAGTTCAATTGTGCAGATCGAGGCAAAACGCAATGATATCGAAATAATTGCCATCCCCGCCGGCGATATAGCCAATGAGCTAGGCAACGCCAATTTGGCAAATATGGTTTGCCTTGGCGCATTAATTGGCAAAATGAAGCTTATCAATATGGAGCAGATCGAAAAGGCTATGGAAGCTATTGTCGGTAAGAAAAAGCCTGAAATGTATGAAATTAATATCATGGCTATTAAAAGAGGACTTATGTACTGCTAGGTAACCATCTTGTTATATCCCAGCCCGGTTCGACATATATTTTCTCGAGAACTAGGCTGGGGGGATAACATAATGAAAGTATCTAGCTTCATAAATACATCTAATAAGGTATATTTTGCTATAACATCACTACTTATGCTTAGTCTGATTATCGCTATAATGGGGTTTGAGTATTGGGACGAGACTGAGTTGGCGGCCATTCCTGGTCAGACGGCAGTTGCCCCTGCAGGAAAAGTATCAATAGTTATTAAAATTCCTGCCAGAATATTAGAAGTATATAATGATGGAATCTTGTATAAAAAATATCGCATTGCGGTTGGGAGGCAGGATACACCTACGCCGATAGGCGATTGGACAGTTACTTGGAAGGCCTACCGATCGGGCGACATCATGGGGACGCGCTTTATAGCTTTAGACGTACCGTGGGGCGGTTATGGGATTCACGGAACAAGTAGGCCATGGAGTATAGGTCAGTTTGCCAGCCAAGGCTGTATCAGACTTCGTAATCAGGATGTTGAAGAACTTTTCGAGTGGGTTCCGGTAGGTACCCCCGTTCGAATAGAGGATAGGAATTTACGTGTAAAGCGTATTCTTAGTTATGAAGCAATTGGGCCGGACGTCGTACGGCTTCAAGTCAAGCTGCGCAAGCTAGGCTATTTAGAAGGCCGCGCAGATGGCTTTTTCAATCGTGATACCGAATTGGCTGTCAAAAGGTTTCAGCATGACAGGGGACTTAAAGCCACTGGAACTGCTGACCAGAAGACGCTTGAATTATTAGGTCTATAAGCTTTTAGCAGAAGGTCACACTTCGCTGCGCTATGTACGCAATGACAATTAATGGGCGGTACGCTCCATTAGAATGTCTTCGCAAGCCTTGGCGCGGCGAATTTTGTTCTAGAGGCTATAAGCATATTTAGATTTATAAAAAAACAGGAAGAAAATGTTTGACAGAAGGAAAGTCTTGACACTATAATGTAATTAATACTATACCAGTATGGTATACATTTGAGGTGGGAAATGCAATTAAATCAGGCAACCGACTATGCGTTTCGTCTAGTGCTGCATCTAGCTGGAATGCCGACTGGAGAAATTGTTAATGGCCAGACAATTTCCGACCAGCAAAATATTCCGCCTCGATTTTTGCTGAAGATTGTCCGCTTTCTGACACAGGCGGGACTTGTAAAATCCTATCGGGGCGTGGATGGTGGCTTTACTTTAGCCAGGAAGCCTGAGGAAATAACTCTGGCTGATGTGATTATAGCGATGGAAGGACCGATTTCTATTCATAAGTGCCTGGCAGATAAGGATTCTTGCAGCAAGCAATGTGCCAAAGTTTGTCCGGTCCATGCGGCCCTAGCTGGTATTCAATCCGAGCTGGAGGCATCGCTTAGTAAGGTTAGTTTTGCTCAGTTAGCAAACAAAACAAAGATTGGAGGCGAAAAGACTTGAATGAATTACTTTTAGCTCGTCTGCAGTTTGGTGTAACTACGGTTTATCATTTTTTATTTGTGCCGCTTACCTTGGGGTTATCCTTATTAATTGCAATAATGGAAACAATGTATGTTCGCACAGGTAATGAGATGTATAAAAAAATGGCTCAGTTTTGGGGAAAACTTTTCCTTGTCAACTTTGCCATGGGCGTTGTTACAGGCATTGTTCAAGAATTTCACTTTGGCATGAATTGGTCGGAGTACTCACGGTTTATGGGTGATATTTTTGGCGCACCGCTGGCAATGGAAGCATTGACTGCGTTCTTTCTAGAATCAACTTTCCTAGGGTTATGGATATTTGGCTGGGATAAACTTTCTAAAAAGCTGCATGCGGCCACTATTTGGATTGTAGCTATCGCTAGTAATCTGTCGGCCTTTTGGATTCTTGTAGCTAATTCGTTTATGCAGTCGCCGACAGGTTATGTTCTGCGGAATGGCCGTGCTGAGATGGTTGACTTTGCAGCACTGCTAACCAATCCTTATGTTGCAGTGCAATTTCCTCATACGATAGCTTCCGGGCTTGCGACCGCTGGTTTTTTTGTAATGGCAATCAGTGCGTATCATTTGATCCGCGAGAGCAACCGTAAGTTTTTCCGCGAATCATTTAAGATAGCTGTTATCTGTGCCTTTGTCAGTGCTTTAGCAGTAGGCGGAACGGGTCATATGCAGGCGCAGTACTTAGCAAAGGCTCAGCCTATGAAGCTGGCCGCGACCGAGGCTTTGTGGGATAGCGCTAATCCAGCTCCGTTTGCTATTTATGCAGCGGTAGATGAATCGAACAAAAAAAATACGGCAGAGGTTGCTGTTCCCGGTGCTTTAAGCTTCCTAGTATACAATGATTTTGCCGGGGAGGTTAGAGGCCTTAATGACTTGCAGGCTGAATATGCTGCTAAATATGGCCCCGGCGAATATATCCCTCCGGTAACCCCATTGTTCTGGAGTTTTAGGATTATGGCTGCTGCGGGCGGTTGGCTGGTTGGTATTGCCAGTATCTGCGCTCTGCTATTGGTGACAAATAGATTAGAATCGCAAAAATTCGTACTGAAGGCTGCGCTGTGGACACTACCGGTGCCTTACATAGCTAACTCTGCTGGATGGCTTGTCACTGAGCTTGGCCGTCAGCCTTGGATTGTATTCGGTTTGCTTAGAGTGGATCAGGGCGTTTCACCCAATGTTCCGGCGGCCAGTATCTTGACTTCTCTGATCGGTTTTACTCTCCTATATGCGGTGCTGATTGTGGCGGCTGTATACTTAATGAGTAAGTTTGCCCGCAAGGGTCCGATCGATGTCGACCATACCAAGTCAAGCACTGTTGTGAAGGAGGCGACATTATGGAGCTAAATGTATTGTGGTTTATCCTGGTTACTGTGCTCTTTACAGGTTTCTTCTTTCTGGAGGGTTTTGATTACGGCGTTGGCATTCTGATGCCGTTTTTAGGGAAAAATGATGTTGAGCGGCGCATGATTATCAATACAATCGGCCCGGTATGGGATGGCAACGAAGTATGGATGATTACCGCGGGCGGAGCACTATTTGCCGCTTTCCCATCCGTTTATGCCACCTTGTTCAGCGGTTTTTATCTCGCACTGTTTATTATGCTGGTTGGTCTAATAGTGCGCGGCGTGGCTTTTGAGTTTCGCAGCAAGGACGACAGTCCTTTGTGGCGCAGTGCTTGGGATTGGATGATTTTTATCGGTAGTCTGCTGCCTGCAGTTTTATGGGGCGTTGCTGTTACTAATCTAATTAAGGGTGTTCCTATTAACGGCAATATGCAGTATGCCGGTACGTTTTTTGATCTCTTGAGTCCATACACGCTCCTAGGCGGCGTGGCCTTTATGGCGGTATTTATCTTCCATGGCGCTCTCTTCCTAAGTTTGAAAATCGAAAAAGGACCGCTGGTGGAGCGGGCGCACAAAGCCGCCTTGGGATTTGGTATTCTTGCGGCTGTCGCTTGTCTGGGGCTAGTTGCCATGACCTACAGCAATACAGATCTGTTTAAAAGTGCTGGCGCAGGCACGGCATTGTGGGGAGCAATACTCACCTTTGTTATAGCATATATTCTTGCTTTAAAGGCTAAGTTTGGCTGGGCGTTTGCTTTCAGCGGTCTGACAGTTGCTTTGACAACGGTGGCTTTCTTCTGGGGTTTATTCCCGCGTCTTATGGTTTCCAGTCTCAATCCGGCATGGAGTCTGACAATTCATAATGCTTCCTCTACGCCTTATACGCTCAAAATAATGACGATAGCTGCTTTAGCGACAGTACCAATAATTCTTGGTTACCAAATATGGACTTATTGGGTTTTTAGAAAGAGGATTACGGCACGTGATTTGGAATATTAGTAAATAACTAGGGCAGTACTAAGTAATAAGAAATAGTGGAAATTAAAAATTGTTTAGTAAAAATAGAAATGAAAAGGTGGTATTAGAATGGAAAAGTGGGAATGTACAGTTTGCGGTTATGTTTATAATGAAGAAGCCGGGGATCCAGAGCATGGTATAGCTCCTGGCACTAAGTTTGCCGATATTCCGGCTGATTGGGTATGCCCGGTTTGCGGTGTGGGCAAGGACGACTTTCAAAAGCAATAATGTTAGAAGGGGCGGCGAATAACCGCCCCGTTTTTAATAGTTAGGAGTGCTGCAGCGTGATTGATAGACGGTTGCTGCGTGAGGCTTTCAACAGCAGAGTTAGGCTGGCAATTTTAATTGGATTTGGTTTGGCTGGCGGCTTATTTGCTGTGCTTCAAGCCAGTTATTTAAGCAAAATAATTAATGGAGTTTTTTTGGAAGAACGAGATGTAGCATCAATGTATAGCTGGTTTGCACTATTTTTAATGGTCATTGTTGCGAGGGCTGCGTCGGTGTATGCTGCCGAGTCATGCGCCCAATCACTTTCTATAGGTATCAAAAGAGAAGTACGGCAGAGGCTTATCAACCATCTGTTTTCCTTAGGTCCTGTTAAAACAAGCTCTGAGCAGACAGGCGAACTTGTCAGTATTATTGTTCAAGGTGTAGATAATTTGGAGGCGTATTTTGCCAGATATATACCACAAATGGCAACGGCTGCACTTATTCCCTTACTAGTTTTGACGGTAGTTTTTCCACTTGACATAATCTCAGCATTGATCATGCTTGGTACGGCACCGCTTATTCCTGTATTTATGACGCTTATTGGAAGGCTAGCTCAGCGGCTTAATGAACGGCAGTGGGAAAGGCTTTCCCAGCTAAGTGCCCACTTTCTCGATGTTATTCGCGGTCTGACAACACTAAAGGTTTTTGGACGCAGCAAGGAGCAGATTGTGGTAATTGCCCGCCTTAGTGAACAGTTTCGCGATACGACGCTCGGTGTCTTGAAGGTGGCCTTTTTGTCCAGCATGGTGCTTGAACTCCTTACCACCATCAGCATTGCTATTGTGGCGGTCACTATTGGTCTTAGACTTCTGTATGGGCAAATGGAGTTTGAGCAAGCCTTTTTCTTGTTGCTTTTAGCTCCGGAATTTTATCTGCCGCTCCGGCAGCTGGGTAGTCACTTTCATGCCGGTATGGCGGGAACAGCGGCAGCTCAGAGTATATATCGGCTACTGGAGATACCCGCTGAACCCAAAGGGGCAGCAGCAATGCCCTTTACAAATCAAGGTGAAATTACCATTGATTTTAAGAAAGTTCATTATGGCTATGACAACGGTAAGCGGCCCGCTTTAAACGGACTATCATTTAACCTGCAGCCGGGAACAAAGGCTGCTTTGGTTGGGCCAAGCGGAGCAGGCAAAAGTACGGTAATAAATTTACTGTTAGGCTTTATAAGCCCTCAACAAGGGTGCATTAGTGTAAATGGCGTGCCGCTTAATAGCGTCAGCCGCGAGGATTGGCTTAATCATATTGCGTATGTGCCCCAATTTCCGCATCTTTTTTACGGTACGGTTGCCGATAATATCTGTTTTGGCAAAGAAAAAGCTACCTTAGAGGAGATTTCAGCGGCTGCGCAGGCTTCGGGAGCACATGATTTTATTTGCTGCCTGCCTGAAGGTTATCAGACGGTGGTAGGTGAAGGCGGCTATGGTTTAAGCGGGGGAGAGCGACAGCGCATAGCGATTGCCCGGGCGTTTCTGCGCAACGCTCCTCTATTGATCCTGGATGAGGCGACGGCCAGTCTTGACCCGCAAACTGAGGCTGTTGTGGCACATGCGGTAGATCGTTTAATGTCAGGCCGCACTGTGCTTGTTATCGCTCATCGGCTTACAACTGTTGCTAAGTCAGATGTAATTATTGTAATTAAAAATGGGCAAGCCGCCGAAATGGGAACGCATGCCGAACTAGTGCATAACGAAGGACTGTACGCTCAGATGGTGTCAGCCTTGCAGAGCGGGGTGTAAAATGGGGCGTTTATTAAAACTTATGCTGCCAGCTTGGCCATGGATGGTTACAGCAATTGTCTTTAGTGTACTGACTGTTTTCAGCAATATTGGACTTATGGGTATGTCGGCTTTTCTGATTGCTACCGCTGCACTTCACCCGCCTGTTATGGCACTTTCAATAGCAATTGTTGGAGTTCGCTCTTTCGGACTATCACGTGCAATACTGCGCTATGTTGAAAGATATATTTCACATGATGCTACATTTCGACTGCTCAGCCGGTTGCGCGTTTGGTTCTATAAGTCAATCGAACCCCTTGCTCCAGCTGGGCTTATGAAATACCGGACAGGTGACCTTTTAAGCCGTATTGCCGGCGATGTTGACTCCTTGCAGTTTTTTTATCTGCGGGTTTTAGCTCCGCCCTTTGTCGCAATACTGGTCTTGCTCGGTATGGTCTATCTATTGAAGCTATACTCTTTTAAATTTATTTTACTCCTTGTCGGCGGTTTTGCCGCTTCCGGACTGGTGCTGCCACTTGTTGTGCATAGGATGAATAATAGCTGTCAGGATGATTTAAGTCAGGCTAGAGGCCAACTGAATGCCCTTGTTGTTGATAGTATTCAGGGTATGGCTGAACTTGCTGCGTTTAATCAGATACCAAAGCAGGCCGAAAAACTTTTTGATATCAGCGAGAGACTTTATAAGCTGCAGAAGCGATCAGGTCAGGCAATTGCCGTAGCAGATTCAATGAATAGCCTTATTATGCAGATAACTGTATGGCTGCTGCTTGTAATTGGTGTACCTATGGTTCGGGAAGGTATTCTGAGCGGAGTGGATTTAGCAGTAGCGGCGCTAGTTGTCCAAAGCAGCTTTGAAGCAGTCCAGCCTCTGGCGACTGTATCTCCGCACTTACGCGACAGCAAGGAAGCCGCTGCTCGCCTGTTTGAACTGCTTGACGACCGACCGAATGTGCCTCTAAAGTCGCATATATCAGAGCCGGTAGAGATTGACCTTAGTTTTGAAAAGGTGAGCTTTAGTTATGGTAAGCAGGGCTGCGTGCTGCAAGATGTATCTTTTACGCTGCCTGCAGGAAAAAGGCTGGCTATTGTTGGGGAAAGCGGCGCGGGTAAAAGCAGTATTGTTTCGCTGCTGCTGCGATTTTGGGATTATCAGCAAGGTTCGATCAAATTGGGCGGAGCTGAACTTAAGGAGTGCCAGCCAGAGTCGCTGCAGCGTATAATTGGTGTCGTTCCGCAGAGTACCTATCTTTTTAATGCGAGTATCAAGGATAATATTCTGCTTGCGAAACCTGATGCCGATGAAAAAGAACTTCAGGAGGCGTTAGAGGGAGCCTCGCTGTCAGCCGTCATCGATAGACTCCCCCTTGGTTATGATACAAAAGTGGGCGAAAACGGTCATTCATTGTCAGGCGGTCAGCGTCAACGGGTAGCAATAGCCCGAGCACTTTTGAAAAATTCTCCGCTATTAATCCTGGATGAGCCGACCGTCGGACTTGACGCCGTCACTGAGCTGGAGATAATGGAGTCCATTAAGTCAGCTATGGCTGGTCGGACAACTATCCTGATAACCCATCGTCTTATCGGCTTGGAAATGATGGATGATATAATTGTTTTAGATAAAGGGCAGATTATTGAAAGAGGAACACAATCCCAGCTTCTATCACAAAAGGGCCTGTTTTTCCGCATGTGGACGCTGCAGAATGACAGGCTGCCAGATAATATGTGTTAATAATGGAGAAAGTTTCCAATAAAAAATAATATCGTCACGCGGCCTGCCGCTGTGGCGATTTTTTTATTACCATAACAAGGTAATTGGGCAGGAATTGATAATAAAATGACGAATAATGAAAAAATATAGGACTTTATACCTAATTTGCTAGAATTTTTAATAAAGGAGTATGTTGGTGAATTTAAAAAAATTTACAATTGCACTTGCTGCAATGGTCTTTTTTTGCACAGCTAATACTATTTATGCTGAGCCTTTACAGGTGTATGGCGATGTCAGGATACGTTATCAAGACCGCACAGGTGATGTTGAACCTGCTAAGGCCCCTGGCTCACATACCATTACCCGAATCCGTGTAAATATGGAGGCACCGTTAGCCGATAAATTTAGTGTGTACGGACGTTTAGCTGTTGAGCAGGCAGCCGGGTTGCAGCATAATAACGGATTGTATGATACTGCTGGCGTATTTGATCGATGGGGTGCCGAATATAAATTTAGCAGTGGTTCAGTCAAACTTGGTAAACAGGACATTGTGCTTGGTCAGGATGGACTTGTACTTATGACGCTAATTGATGCTGTTGGTAAAGATAATCAACTGACCGGCGCTACAGTTACGCTGAAGACAGACAAGAATACTACCATTCAATTAATTGGCGGGAGGCTTGGGTCAGGGCTTTTTCAGCCTGCAGAAGCGGTAAAGGCTAACCTTTACGCAGTCCAAGTCAGCAACCGCATTGACCGCCGACTATCGGTAGGTGCTACCTGGCGTCGTATAGCTGCGATAGACGATTATTCGGCTCTGATTGCAAAGTTGATCGGCTATAATACCGAATTTGATACATATTCACTCTCTGGTAACTACTATTTAGGCAATAAGACTGTTGTTTACACCGAGGTTGGCCAGTCAAATGCTGATAAGTTTAACAAGGCTTTCTCCATTGGTATTGCTCATATGTTTGATAAGAAAAACAGTATGAGCGTCAATTATTTTAAACAAGATGTCCAGGCTATAATGCTTGGCAACTGGGGAGCCCCGGATTTTACCGTCCGAAATGGCAGTACAACCTGGAAAGGTTATGCTAACTATTATCGCCACCAAATGGATAAATCGACTCTTCTTGAGATAAGCGATTACTATGAAAAAGGTAATAACACTAAGTCAGCTAATCAGTTCCGGCTTAATGTCATTAAAAGCTTTTAATACTAATCTCCCTGTGGCACAGGGAGATTTCTACTAATTTACTTCGGCAGGTGAATGCGGTGAAGGTATTAAACAATCAATATATAATTAAACACTTTCCCGTTGCAGCGCTTGCAGTCTTGTTAGTGATATTTCTTGCAGCAATTGGGAACGGTTCAGACAATAAGAACTTTGTCAAAAAGATAGCGCCCCAAGCAGTTCAAGGGGTAATCGACTTATCCGACTGGAACTTAAGAGAGGATGGGCTGGTTGCAATTGACGGAGAGTGGGAATTTTATTGGAAGCGATTGCTGACTCCAGCTGATTTTGCAAATGATCTCTCCGGAGCGAAGAGCCTTGTCGTGGTGCCTAATCAATGGAATAATTATGCCGCCAGCGATGATGTACAAGGCGGGGCGGGGTATGCGACATATCGTTTGACATTGAAATTACAGCAGCCACATATGAAGTTAGGTCTTAAGCTGCCTGATGTATCAACTTCATATAATATCTGGATAGATGGCAAGTTTTTGGACTCAACTGGGGTTGTTGGCTCGAATGCTGAGCTGTGTTGGCCTGCCTATCAGCCTAAAGTGCTATACTTTGAGAATTTTGGCAACACTGCCGAAGTAGTTATCCAAGTTGCTAATTTCGTGCATCATAAAGGTGGTTTGAAATCAAGTCTTCAGTTTGGCACTGACAAAGAGATTAGGCAATTGCGTGAAAAGAAGCTGGCTCTCGATGTCTTTCTTTTTGGTGTTTTTCTTATTATGGCTTGTTATCATTTCGGCTTATTTTGCTTGCGGCGCAAAGAGAAGTCAACTCTGTATTTTGGATTGTTCTGCCTTCTGGTTGCAATTCGTACAACAGTCACCGGAGAAATTCTGGTGGTTGAAGTTTTGCCTAATATAGATTGGCAGCTAATACTCAAGGTGGAATATTTGACTTACTATTTAGGCCTGCCTACCTTTTTAGGCTTTATCTATTATCTGTTTCCCCAAGAAACTTCAATACGGGTATTAAAAACTGTAAATGTCATAGGTATAGCATTTGGTATGGTAGTCTTGCTGTTACCGCTGAAGGTGTTTGCATACACGCTAATGTTCTATAACTTTCTCACTGTTGCTGCTTCAGTGCATATGCTTTATGCTATGTATAAGGCGGCAGCTGCAAATAAAGAGGGGGCGTTTCTGTTTAGCCTTGGTATTGGGGTTATTGCTGTTTCAGCAGTTAACGATATGCTCTACAACAATAATTTAATAAATACCGGTAATATAGTGCCAACAGGTTTATTTATTTTCATCTTTATTCAATCTTTTGTGCTGTCCGCGCGCTTTTCTTATGCCATGTCGGCCGTTGAGCAGATGTCGGATAAGCTGCGTAAGTCACATGTCGAAATTGCCGGATGGAATAAAAAACTTGAAAAGACAGTTGATCAGCGAACAGCGGCTGTAAGAAATCTGCTCAATAATGCCGGGCAGGGTTTTTTGACTTTTGGCTATGACTTGCTGATAAGAGGCGAGTATAGCAACGAATGTGTAAAATTATTTGAACAGGATATTAAAAATAAAAACTTCGCAAAATTGCTTTTTCCGAACAATGACCAAGAACAGAGTTTTACAACGGAAGCTCTTCAGCAGGTTTTGGACGAAGAAGATGCTGCTATGCAGAAGATATATCTATCGCTCTTACCGGAAGAAGCGCTTATAAACGACAAGAATGTTAAAATTGAGTATAAGGTTTTAGGTTCAGATAAGAATGATCAGGTTCTAATGGTTATTTTAACTGACATAACTGAAAAAAGACTTATTGAGCGGCAAATGGAACAAGAACGGCTTATTTTGAAAATGGTGGTAAGAGTAATCCAGTCCAGGCGTGATTTCATAAATTGCATCAAGGAATATCGCCAGTTTTGTCATGAAGGGCTTAAGAGTATTATTGAATCTGACTTGGAAACAGATGAAATGATTTTTGAAGTTTTTCGTAAGACACATACATTCAAAGGGATTTTTAGCCAGTTTGGCATGGGTAATATAACCGAATCACTTAACGTTATGGAGACAGAATTATCGGCGCTCGGCAAAAACTCAGTCACTCCGATGACGGTAAAAGAACTTATAGAGTTTCTAGACGGTTTTGATATGCTAACATGGCTGGACAAGGATATTGTAATTTTGAAGGAAGTCATTGGCGAAGATGTTTTGTTAGATGAAAATGGAGTTGTTATTAGTCATTCACAGCTTGCCGAATTTGAGAGAAAGGTGTCCGAGCTCATTCAGCAGCCGGAACGAGCTAAGCTGCTTGCTGAAATAAGCAAACTAAAGTTTGTCTTATTTCGCGATTTATTTAAAAGATATCCTGACTTAACCCTGCAGCTAGCGGAAAAAGAAGGGAAATTTATAAACCCTTTCGTCATTAGCGGAGGACGTTTCCCTGTTGATGCCGATCAATATTATGATCTAGCAAAGTCGGTTATTCATTTATTTATCAATAGTGTAAACCACGGGATTGAGTCTGTTGAAGAAAGATTGGCATATGGTAAGAACCAGTATGGGGAGATTACCTGCAGTATTGAATTGTCAGATGGTAAAATAGCAGTTGTTATAACCGATGACGGCAGCGGCATTGATTTCAATAAGGTAAGGGAAAAGGTAGTCAGTAAAGGCCTATACTCACCGGAGCAAGCAGCTGTTCTTACCGAAGCTGAACTATTGAAGTTTATATTTGAGGCCCGGTTCTCAACTAGGGATGACATAACTATGCTGTCGGGCTGCGGAGTTGGCATGGCAGTGGTAAAGCGTGAGGCTGAGAAGCTCGGTGGAACAATCAGCATAACTACTGAGGCTGGACAAGGTACTGCTTATATAATTACAATCCCTTATCATGAACGCTAGGGGATCAGGGGGTAAAGTAATTGGCGCGAATAATGATAGTAGATGATGCAGCAATAATGCGGCGTAATATTCAGCTGATGCTGGAACGAGCCGGACATACGATAGTAGCTGAAGCCGGGAATGGTGCGCAAGCTTTTCACGAATATCAGGTGCATAAACCGGATCTAGTAACAATGGATATAACTATGCCGGGAATCAACGGTGTGGAGACAGTTAAGAATATTGTCGCCGAATTTCCGGACGCGTTAATAATTATGATCAGCGCGTTGAGCTCTAAACATTTGGTACTGCAGGCAATAAAAAACGGCGCAAAACATTATATAATAAAACCGATAAGCGCTGAAAAACTTTTGGTGGTAGTGAATGATGTGCTTGTGCGGTACCAAAATAAGAAGATGTGTGCGGGCGATAGACAATGGGATTAGCAGGTGTATACATATTGTTTACTATTGATTTATTTGCCATGTTTTGCTATACTGAAACGTGATGACAAGTACTGTGGTTGTCATTTGATAACCTTTGACGGTACTATTATGAATACTTTTCCGGGGTTTTGGTACATATTTAATGTTATCTAAATAAGAGGAGGCATTGTTTATTATGGCTAAAATTACTGTTGTTGGAGCCGGTAATGTCGGCGCTACTTGTGCAAATGTGCTCGCTATGAGAGAAATAGCTAGCGAAGTTGTTTTGCTTGATATCAAAGAAGGCGTTTCCGAAGGTAAATCAATTGATATGATGCAAACTTCGAATATGCTCGGTTTTGACACCACTGTTGTGGGCAGTACTAACGATTACAGCAAGACTGCTGGTTCTGACGTTGTTGTTGTTACTTCCGGTCTTCCACGTAAACCTGGCATGACCCGCGAAGAACTTATTGGAACTAATGCTGGTATTGTTAAAGGTGTAGTTGAAAACATTCTTAAGTACTCGCCTGAGGCTATTTTTGTAATCATCAGCAATCCGATGGATACAATGACTTACCTTGCTCTCAAAGCAAGCGGACTGCCTAAAAACCGCGTAATCGGCATGGGCGGCATGCTTGACAGCAACCGTTTCAAATTCTATCTCAGCCAAGCTCTCGGCTGCACTCCTACTGACGTTCAAGGCCTCGTAATTGGTGGTCATGGCGATACTACTATGATTCCGCTTGCTCGTTTGGCTACATACATGGGTGTTCCTGTTTCTGAGCTTGTTGACGCAGAAACACTGCAAAAAGTAGTTGCTGACACTATGGTTGGCGGCGCTACCCTCACTAAGTTCCTCGGAACTTCTGCTTGGTACGCTCCTGGTGCTGCTGGCGCTATGGTTGCTGAAGCAATTGTTCGCGACGAGAAAAAAGTTATTCCTTCCTGCGTATACCTGGAGGGTGAATACGGCCAAAAAGATATCTGCATCGGTGTTCCTGCAGTAATCGGCAAAAATGGCTGTGAAAAAATTCTTGACTACAAATTAAACGCTGAGGAGCAAGAACTCTTCAATAAGAGCGCTGACGCAGTTCGCAAAATGAACAGCGTACTCGCTGACATGAAACTCGTTTAATTCAAATAAGCAGTAAAGGGCAGCTCATCGATGGGCTGCCCTTTTTATTGCAAATTTTTGGATATAATTTTAATGTTTTTAGGGCAACAGGAAAAAGCATGTCCATAACGAATTTGATGTAAGAAGATTTAGATTATACATTACCCTGAGGAGGAGAATCATGGATTTTAAAGCATTGCGCAATTCTGCACGTCAAAAGTACACTGGGTCTTGCCGCGTATGTCCTGTTTGTAATGGTAATACTTGCGCCGGTGAGGTACCCGGAATGGGCGGACTAGGTTCTGGAGCTAGTTTTAAAAATAATTTTCAAGCGTTGGCTGCCTACAGCCTAAACCTGCGGACTGTACATAATGTTAGCCAGCCTAAACTATCTTGCAAGATACTTGGTCTTGATTTGGCAATGCCTATCCTTGGCGCTCCAATCGGTGGTATTGCAATAAATATGAATGCCGCATTAACTGAAGGTGAGCACACGGCGGCCATAGTATCAGGCTGTCGCCAAGCGGGAACAATTGGTATGACTGGTGATGGTCCCAAAGCTGAGTGGTACATAGACGGTATTAATGCTATTGTTGCTGAAGAAGGCTATGGGATTCCGATTATTAAGCCACGTGAAACTGATAAAATTATTGAGCTGGCCAATAAGGCCGCTGCAGCTGGCGCAAAGGCGTTCGGAATAGATATTGACGCCGCTTCGCTTATCAATATGACTAATGCTGGTCAGCCTGTTGGTCCTAAAACACAAGCCGACCTGGAATATATTAAGAAGAATACTACAATACCCTTTATCGTAAAAGGAATTATGACGCCTGATGAAGCTGAGCTTTGCGCTGCAGCAGGGGTTGATGCTATTGTTGTATCCAATCATGGCGGCCGGGCACTTGATTCGACACCTGGTACAGCAGAAGTGCTGCCGCATATTGCAGAAGCAGTAAAGGGTAAAATAACTATACTTGTTGATGGGGGTATCCGCAGTGGGGCCGATGTTCTAAAGATGCTTGCTCTCGGCGCTGACGCTGTTCTGATTGGCAGACCGCTTTCTTGGGGCGCAGTCGGCGCAGGGGCAGAAGGTGTTGCGGCAACCTTGACCAAATTGGCCGGCGAACTTCGGGCCGCGATGGTGCTTACAGGCACGGCAGATGTTGCTGATGTATCGGAGGATATTATCTGGTAATGCAAGTACAAACTACTTATAGTGTTTTTTCAACTGATTGGGGTCATATGATAGCAGTATGGTCGGATAGGGGGCTGTGGGAGCTTAGTTTCCCTCGGCCCTATATCGAAGAAGCACGTGCTGATATCGTATCAACTTTGGATAAAGCTGCCGACAGTATGTTCGATGAACAGCTAAAGCAGGAGTAAAACCTGTATTTCAAGGGTTTTAACCTGCCGTTCAGTGTGCCGATAGATTGGCGTAAATATACCCCTTTTCAAGAACGTGTTCTTAAATATACAGCGGCTATACCTTATGGACGTCTTATGACATATGGCACTGTCGCCGAAACAATTGGTTCACCTAAGGCGGCGCGGGCTGTAGGTGGTGCATTGCATATCAACCGTACTCCAATAGTTGTGCCTTGTCATAGAGTTATAGGTTCAAACGGTAAGCTTACAGGGTTTGGCGGTGGTATCGAAATGAAAAAAGCTTTGTTAATGTTGGAAAAAAATATTGCCAGTGATTTGTCCGACAGGATATAATATATTCTATATGGCAGTTTAATCTAAAGGAGGCCTGGCGCGGTGTGTGGTTTTTTGTTGCGTATAATAATTAATGCGCTAGTGCTGTTCTGGGTAATGGCAGAGCTGCCGGGGATTTTTGTTGATACTTTAGGGTGTACCTTACTTGGCGTCACAATTGTTGGTATAGCTAACGCCGCTGTAAGGCCTATTCTAATGCTGGCTTCTATGCCTTTTACTTGGCTGACAGTTGGGGGTCTGACCTTTTTTACTAATATAATTGCCCCACTAATGGTTATTAAGGCGCTGCCGGGATTTCAGATATCCAGTTTTATTGCACCCATGGCCGGAGTACTGCTGATGACTGTTTGCAGTGCCGCCCTGTCAAAAGTAATTCAGGACCGATAATGAGAATTTTGCCTAAGCAAGGTTCTCTTTTTTTTGGTTTTCTTTTGTTTTACTCAGCCTTCCTGGCATTTTGCGGTAAGGGCAAAAGTATGATAGAGATTTTTAGGTTAAAATAGATTGTTTATTCAAATTATGGAGGTTATTATGGCTATAAAACTCGTTGCAGTAGATTTGGATGATACTTTGCTTGATAAAACCACTTCCGTTTCACCGCGCGCTCGCGCAGCCATTCGTGAGGCCGTCAAGCAGGGCGTTACCGTAACAATCTCTACCGGCCGCATGTATCAATCGGCGGTTCGCTATGCCCGTCAGCTTGAACTTGATGTACCAATTATTACTTATAACGGGGCGCTCATTAAGTCCTGTTTTTCAGAAGAAACGTTTTTTCAGCGGCCAATTGAACAAGAGACCGCCACTAAGGTGCTGACGCTTTTTCGTGAGCGCGGCTGGTATATTCAGTCATACATTAATGATGTGCTATATGTCGATGAGATAAATAATAGAGCCCAAAACTATGAAAAACTGGCAAGTGTCAAGGCTTATGCAATAGGTGAAAAGCTTTATACGCCACAGGAAGGACCGCTTAAAATGCTGGCCATTGCCGAACCTAAAGAAATTGATTGTATACGTGAAACGCTTAAAAGCACGTTTAACGGAAGCATCTGTGTCGCTAATTCTAAGCCTACTTATCTTGAAATAATTGACCCTACTGTCAATAAAGGCCGGGCGCTCAGTTTTTTGGCTCAAAAACTTAATATTGGCCAGCAGGAAATAATGGCGGTGGGCGATTCAAACAACGACCTTGATATGATACAGTTTGCGGGTTTCGGTGTTGCCATGGGTAACGCTTCAGACAATGTAAAGGCTGCCGCGCAGGCGGTAACGCTGCGTAATGACGAAGACGGCGTGGCAGAGGCAATTGAGAAGTATGTCTTGCGGTAAAAGTACCAACTATATATTAAAAAAATAACTTAGCAGCAGGAATATAGAATATTTATGCTAATATTCTTATAATAACGTAAAATGTAATTATTGCTGAATTTATAGAATATAGGGGAGGATTTACTAATGCGTATTGTAGTAGCTCCAGATTCATTTAAAGGCAGTGTTTCAGCATTAGGTGTTGCGAATGCCATGGAGAAGGGCATTTTAACTGTTTTTCCTGAAGCAGAAGTTTTGAAGGTGCCTATTGCCGATGGCGGTGAAGGAACTGTTGAGGCTTTAGTTGATGCTACTGGCGGCCAAATGATTTATGAAGATGTAATGGGGCCGCTTGGTGAAAGGGTAAAGGCCTATTGGGGTATTTTAGGCGACAATGAAACAGCAGTAATGGAAATGGCAGCAGCATCAGGTTTACCGCTGGTGCCAAAGGATAAGCGCGATCCGCGGATAACAACTACCTACGGTACAGGTGAACTTATTAAGTCAGCGCTTGATAAGGGGATTCGAAAAATAATAATTGGTATCGGCGGCAGCGCTACTAATGATGGCGGCATGGGCATGGCACGGGCACTTGGAGTTCTTTTCCTTGATGCCGAAGGCAACGAATTGCCTCATGGCGGGGCCGCGCTTGCTAAACTTGCCGAGATTGATATGGAAAATATCGACCCGCGGCTAAATGAGACTGAGATAATGGTTGCCTGCGATGTTGACAATCCTTTATGCGGACCGCGCGGAGCTTCAGCAGTTTATGGACCGCAGAAGGGTGCTACTCCTGAGATGGTAACTGAACTGGATAGAGCACTGTGTGTGTACGCAGAGATTGCCGCCAAAGTTACCGGTAAAGATTTGATTAATTATCCTGGTGCGGGTGCTGCAGGCGGGCTTGGAGCTGGACTGCTGTTTTTCACCAATGCTGAGCTTCGTCCCGGTGTGGAGATTGTTCTTGAAACACTAGGTGTGTCTACTTTGGTGGAAGGCTGTGATCTTGTAATAACTGGAGAAGGACGGACTGATTTCCAGACAGCCTATGGCAAAGCTCCCGTTGGTTTAGCAAAAGTGGCAAAACTTTGGAATATACCGGTCATCTGCATTGCCGGAGGGTTAGGAAAAGGAGCGGATGATGTTCTTGCCCAGGGCGTTGATGGTCTTGCAAGCACTGTGCCTCATCCCATGACGCTGGAAGAATGTATGGAGGCAGGCGACGGGATGATTGAAGACGCCACCGCCAGAGTGTGCAGGATGGTTAAGGTTGGAATGAGTATGAATAAATAGGTCTATGCCCGGCAGCTTAAACTGTCGGGTTTTCAATTTTTTTACCTTATTTTGTTATTTGTATAAATGCCTATTCATACAATCTAATAACATACCAGCTGTGGGAGTTTAACAGCTGCTCCTGCCGGAATGTATAATAGCAAGCGCCTAGGCAGAGGGGGGAGGTTATTAGTATGATGAGGTTTATAAAGGTGGAATGGAAGTTCTTTGTTATCTTATTTCTTATTGTTGCAGCTCTTGGGATCGGCTATTACGAATACAAGCAATACAAGGCTTCGAATCAGACGCAAGTTTTGACAACACCCAATATTACGATTAATACTTCCGGTGAAAAGTCAAAACCCGGTGAGTCGCAAGTGGTGTACTTACAAGGTGCAACCACACATACTCAAGAAATTGTATATGTGCCAAAGGAAGTAGATCCGAAAACTGGGCAGACAGAGAAAACCGATGTACAGTTTGAACGTCAGAAAGGCAAGGTCTATGTAAAAGTTAACGGCAAGCAGTTTGAAGTTCCGGCTGAGGTTAAGGAAGATACCAAGTTCGAGAATGGCAAGCTGGTCGTTACCGAACAAACCGAAATGCGTATAAATATTACTGCGCCTAAGCCATCCTTCAATCTAGGTTTAGGGTGGTCAAAGGAAGGTCCGGCCGCCCAAATTAATGGCCCGCTTTACAAAAGTGTATCGTGGTGGGCGTACGGTGATAAGAAAAATGTAGCTGGCGGCTTGCAATTTCCCATTATGAAGTAAAGGCTAAAGAGCCTTTTTGCTTTTTTATGGAATTTGCCATATAATTATTACCAAAAGGGCTTATAATCTAAATTATTGAGCCAAATGACCAATTAATATAATCGCCCGGGGGTGTTAGATATGGAAGACTTTCGATTAGTTATAGTTACAGGAATGTCTGGAGCAGGGAAGACTCAGGTCATCCGGGCTATGGAGGATTTAGGCTACTTTTGCGTAGACAATCTGCCGCCGGCTCTTATTCCAAAGTTTGCTGAACTTTGCTCACAGTCAGCGGGCCGGGTAAGTAAAATTGCTCTTGTTGTAGATATTCGCGGCCGTGAATTTTTTGATACGCTCATTCAAGTTCTTGAGGGTATGGAAAAACAGGGTGAAATGTATGAAATGCTGTTTTTGGAAGCATCGGATGAGACCTTGATACGCCGCTATAAGGAAAGTCGCCGCCGTCACCCTATGGCTCCTCACGGACGCATCAGTGAAGGTATTGCCCGCGAGCGCGACAGAGTGGAGCATGTTCGCGGGCGTGCAACTCACATTATCGATACCTCAGATTTGTCAACAGCTAAACTAAAAGAAAAGATATATACCTTGTTCAGCGGGGAAAAAGAGACTGAACGAATGACCGTTACGGTTGTGTCTTTCGGGTTTAAATTTGGTATTCCGCTTGATGCTGATATGGTGTTCGATGTTCGCTTTCTCCCCAACCCGTTCTATGTAGAGTCGCTGCGCCGCAAAAGCGGAATTGTCCCGGAAGTCAGTGAGTATATCTGGAAATGGCCGATAACCCAGCAGTTTATGGAGCGGCTGGGCGGGCTTGTTGATTTCCTTGTTCCAAACTATATCAGAGAAGGTAAAAGCCAGCTTATAATTGCGATTGGCTGTACTGGAGGGCTGCACCGCTCGGTATTCGTAGCCCATAAGATTTATGAAGGTCTCAGAACAAAAGGATACAAGGTAAATATTGAGCACCGTGATGTCAAGCATAACGACGTAGAAGTTCATCCTGAATGCTAACAACGTATAACTTGCGGGAATACCAGATGTTCTCGCTGAAGCGGGTGTGATTAATGCACTTTCTTAAATGGATGTATCCCGGCATGAAGCTAAAACGCTGGCTGCTGCTTTTTTCAATGGGCGTAATAACAGCTAGTATCGGTCTTGCCATCGTATTTAACTATAAGTACGTTGGTGCTATTGAAGAAGCAATTTTCCGGATGGCTTATCTAATGACAGGTAACTTTTATTACACTGTTACCACTGTTGTGGGTATTTCTATTATAGTTGGCGGCCTTATCGTCATGACTTTTGCTACAAGGCAGATTATCCGATCGGTGATAAGCGTTATTATTCCTGAAGGTGCCGATCGGCTTATTGAGATAATCTTTGAAAAACGCAAACTTAACCGTGGCCCGGCGGTAGCGGTTATCGGCGGAGGAACGGGCTTATCAGTACTGCTGCGAGGTATTAAAAGCATCTCAAGCAATATTACCGCTATTGTGACAGTTGCAGATGATGGCGGTTCATCTGGTCGCATACGGGAGGATCTTGGCATTATCCCGCCGGGTGACCTTAGAAATTGTTTGGTAGCGCTAGCTGATACCGAGCCCCTGATGGAAAAACTTTTTCAGCATCGGTTTGGCGGAGCGGGCGGTTTAGCTGGGCATAGCTTTGGAAACTTATTTATTGCCGCCATGACAGAGGTTTTGGGCGATGTAGAAAAAGCGCTGAAAGAATCAAGTAAGGTTCTGGCGGTTCGCGGGCAGGTGCTCCCTGCTTCTACGCAGACAGTGCGCCTAGTGGCTGAGATGCAGGACGGTACTATAGTTGAGGGAGAATCTCAGATTCCACTGGTGCGCAAAGCTATAAAGCGGGTTTTTCTGAGACCGGAAGAAACCGAGCCGGTACGAAGCGTAATCGAAGCCATTCGCGATGCCGACGCGATAATTCTTGGTCCGGGCAGCTTATATACAAGTGTACTGCCTAACTTGATTGTAAAGGGTGTTGCAGAAGCACTGCGAGAATCTCAGGCAGTCAAAATATACATATGCAATGTAATGACCCAGCCGGGTGAGACCGACGGTTACACGGCCGCCCAGCACGTTAAAGCAATCTTTGACCATACCGGCCCTGGTATTATCGACTATGTAGTAGTAAACTCTCAGGATGTTGCGAAAAGCTTGCGCAGCACCTATGCCAGCCAGGGTGCTTATCCCGTTATGGCTGATACCGAGAGTATTGAGGCCATGGGGGTAAAGGTTGTAGAAGCAAACATTATCAGTGAAACCAACCTAGTGCGCCATGATCCAGTGAAATTATCCCGAACAATAATTTCGATGATTTATAATCTTAAAGCTAATTCTGAGCGGATGCGTCTGCTGGATTACTATCTGGTTGCTGACAATATCAAAAAGCTAAAAGACTTAGAGGATTAAAACCGGAGGAATTAAGTTGTCTTCATATTCTACTGAAGTACGAAATGAACTGGCTCGCATAAGCGGCGATAAAAGCTGCTGTCACCTTGCAGAACTGGCGTCCCTGATGCGTATGGGCGGCACTATGCTTATTGGCGGCAACCGTAGTCTAGGAATTAACTTTACAACGGAAAACGCGGCTGTTGCGCGCAAGGTGCTGAGTTTAATTAAAAGCGGTTTTAAACTAAAAACCGAAGTGGTTGTTACGAGAGGCCGGAGGCTGAAAAAGAGCAATAGCTATCTCATAAAGGTAGTGCCTTCTCCAGTTGTTACCGAGCTGCTTTCAGCTCTTGGCATAATGAATGGAGAAGAATTTAACATCAGGAGCGATTCAGGCATTTTGCGCAAGGCCTGCTGCCGGCGGGCTTATTTGCGAGGCGCCTTTTTGGGCGGCGGGTCAGTAAGCCGCCCGGAGGGAGAATATCACCTTGAACTGGTAACTTCCAATATTGATTTTGCCAAAACCTTGGTTAGGCTGCTGAAAAACTTTAAGCTGCCTGTTGGTATGACCAGCCGCAAAAAGGACTTTATCGTCTATTTAAAAGATGGTGACGCCATAACGACATTTCTGCGGGTTATCGGTGCACATGGCGCGTTGCTGGCTTTTGAAAATGTTAGAGTTGTTAAAGATATGGGTAATCAGGTGAACCGCCTGGTAAACTGCGAAACTGCCAACCTGCAAAAAACGGTAGATGCCGCTGTTCGCCAGGTTGAGGCAATCAAATTTATTGACAGTATCATGGGTCTGGAAAAACTGCCTGCTACCCTGCGGGCGGCGGCTGAGATAAGGCTTTC
>Ga0074195_1001438_pt1 | contig 33717 bp, 27 predicted proteins | sample EPASupsiteHSE623_FD_64525 | JGI IMG/M metagenome (GOLD analysis project Ga0074195, IMG submission 64525) | Bioremediated contaminated groundwater from EPA Superfund site, New Mexico - Sample HSE6-23 | ecosystem: Environmental > Aquatic > Deep subsurface > Groundwater > Contaminated ... | reverse complement strand
CCATCACCTGCATCAAGACGACCGCAGTGTTCGTGGTCATCGCCACGTACTACATGACGGGCATCGTTTAATACAGCCTTATCAGCCGGCACAGCAGGCGATCCCTGCTGTGCCGGTTTTTTTCAGACATCATACCAATAACATATTTGGCACTATGGCAGTTATTGTGACGAAGAATTAATAAAGAAATATGCGCAAAAAACAAGTTGGGCTGGTGGGTTGGCGCGGCATGGTGGGTTCGGTGCTGATGCGACGCATGCGCGATGAAGACGATTTTTCGCTGATTGACCCCATCTTCTTCTCGACATCGAACATTGGCGGCAAGGGGCCGGATTTTTTTCAAACTGGCGGCGAGACCCCACCGCTAAAGAATGCAAAAAGCATTGAAGCGCTGGCGCAGACGGAAATCATTATTTCCTGTCAAGGTGGAGACTACACCACCGAAATCTTTCCGCAACTACGCGCCTCTGGCTGGAACGGCTACTGGATAGACGCCGCATCCATGTTGCGCATGAAAGATGACGCAATTATCATCCTCGACCCGGTCAATCTCGATGTTATCAAGAGCGGCCTGAGCCGGGGCGTAAAGAACTACATCGGTGGCAACTGCACCGTCAGCCTGATGCTAATGGCCTTAGGCGGCCTGTTCAAGGCCGATCTCGTCGAGTGGATGACATCGATGACCTATCAGGCAGCATCTGGGGCGGGAGCGCAGAATATGCGCGAACTGCTACAGCAAATGGGTGAAGCACATCGTGTCGCGCAACAGTTGTTGAGCGATCCAGCCTCGGCGATACTCGATATTGATCGAGAAGTAGCTGGCATCCTGCGCGATGAGAAATTTCCCACGGCAAATTTCGGCGTGCCGCTGGCCGGCAGCCTGATTCCGTGGATCGACAAAGATATGGGCAACGGTCAAAGCCGCGAAGAATGGAAAGGGCAGGCAGAAACCAACAAGATATTGGGACGCGAATCCTCGCCGGTTCCGATAGATGGCCTGTGCGTACGCATTGGCGCGATGCGTTGCCATTCCCAGGCGCTGACCATAAAGCTCAAACACGATGTGTCACTGGACGAGCTCAGCGGAATGCTTGCCGCGCATAACGGCTGGGTCAAGGTGGTACCGAATCAGCGAGATATTTCCATGAAAGAGCTAACGCCAGCGGCTGTCACTGGCTCGCTGACGGTGCCGGTCGGTCGCCTGCGCAAGCTTTCGATGGGGCCTGAATACTTGTCCGCGTTCACGGTCGGCGATCAATTGCTATGGGGTGCAGCAGAACCACTGCGGCGCATGTTGCGTATTTTGCTCGATTGAGTATAAAGGCGATATATTCAGGATCACCAAGAATATAAGGCGGATCGCGCAAAGCCCGGATTGATCCAGCACCTTTCTGAACCAAGCCTCATAGCCTTGGTTATGTGTATAACATAGTGCAAATCGGGTGGGCCTGAATCAACTGAGCCCCTCGTGAAATACCCAAGTCTGGCTACTTTATGAACATAATATGAAGGTTGAGCTTGCATAGCTAACGTCTTGATGTTATGTTAGTTGTTATAGGACTCTAAACCAGGAGGCGTGGTGACTAAAACAACTATGCGAATGAAACTCAGGGTTTCCGCAGTTGCCGTGGCATTGGCGATATTGCCATTGGGTGCTGGTGCTGCCGGATTGGGTAAGCTCACGGTGCTTTCTTCACTTGGGCAACCCCTGCGTGCCGAACTGGATATTTCCGCCAATCGTGACGAACTGTCGTCGCTGTCGGCGCGACTGGGTTCGCCAGATGCCTTCAAAAAAGCTGGTGTTGAATACGCTCCGATATTAGCCAACATTCAATTTACGGTGGATAAACGCGCTGGTGGGCAACCTTATCTGCGCCTGACGACGGCTCGTCCTCTCAACGAGCCGTTTCTCGATATGTTGGTTGAACTTAACTGGGCTTCTGGCCGGTTGGTTCGCGAATATACATTCCTGCTTGACCCCCCCGATCTGTTGCAGAAGCCCACTACGGCAAGGCAGGTTTCTGTAACTGTCCCAGTTACGTCAGCAGAAGACAAGCCTGAAGCACAGCCGCCGGTGACGATGCAGAAACAACCCGAAATTCGGACCAGTGTAGCCGCCGAAACCGTCCCGCAAAAAAAACCACTTGCAACCACTGACGAAGCCAAACCCGCAAAGAAGGAAAAGCATCAGACAGAACCAGCAACAACGCGCCGCGTTAAGCAGGGAGACACGCTCTCGAAAATCGCATCCGAGACCAAGCCCGAGGGAGTCAGCCTCGACCAGATGTTGATCGCGCTTTTTCGCAGTAACAAGGACGCCTTTGAGGGCGATAACATCAATCGGCTCAAGGCCGGGAAAATCATCAACCTTCCGGACAATGAAGCGGTTGCTTCGGTAAGCAAGAGCGAGGCTCGCAAGATCGTCGTCGCCCATTCGGCCGATTTCGATGCCTACCGCAAGAAGCTTGCGACCGCAGCAGGGGCGGAAGCACCGCAGGAAAGCACCGCCAAGCAATCGGTTAGCGGCAAGATCACACCGAAGGTCGAAGATAAGGCGCCAGCACCCGTTGCTGGAAAAGACAAACTCGAGGTTTCCAAGTCGGAGGCGCCAAAAGGCATCAAGGGCACCGATGGCAAAGTCGTGCCAGCCCAGGTCAAATCGCTCGAGGAAGATATTGTCGCTCGCGACAAGGCAATCAAGGAAGCCAATAGCCGCATCGCCGATCTCGAGAGAAATTTGAACGACTTGCGCAAGCTGATCGAGTTGAAGAATCAAGGCATGGCCGGCTTGCAGAAACAGGCTGAAGTCACAAAGCCTGCGGCTGAGGCAAAGAAGCCCGATGCCGCTCCGGCTATCGCTGAAAAACAGCCAGTTAAGCCCACAGACACATCTGTTGCTGCGGCACAGCCTGTTCAGCCATCTCAACCTTCTGCACAACCAACTCCACCAGCCCCCCCCATTCAACCACCTCAAACTGCTGCACCGAAAGCACCGCTCCCCCTGCCACCGGAACCGGGTTTTGTCGAGGCTAATCCCGCCATCGTTTTTGGAGGCGGTGGCATCATTGCATTGCTGCTTGGATATATGGGCTACTCAGCTTGGCGTAGAAAACGCAAGGACGTTGAAGAAGGCACAGCGTCGGTCAGCCTTGTCGAACGCGATGCGCCAAGAAGTTCATCGATTGGCGCCAAGGACAGCGAACGTCTTGATATTGTTAACAAATCAATAGAGTCCGACTTCAGTCAATCCGGCATGGGTGGTATTGATACCAACGAAGGGGTTGACCCAGTTGCCGAAGCAGATGTGTATATCGCCTATGGCCGCGACACCCAAGCCGAGGAAATACTCCTTGAGGCGCTTAAGACCGATTCCTCTCGCCTCGCAATTCATCTCAAGCTACTTGAGATATATGCATCCCGCAAGAATGCAAAACAATTTGAAACGGTGGCACGTGACCTGCATGCCCAGACCGCAGGCAGTGGCGAAGATTGGGAAAAAGCGGTAGTAATGGGCCGCAAGCTAGATCCTGACAATCCGCTATATGGAAAGAAATCGCCGGAAGCAGTTCCTGTTGAAGATTTTTCGGCTACCGTCATGATCTCGTCAAATGACAATAAGTTTGCCGAAAGCTCTGCTGCTCCGGTTGCCCAGCCACAGATTGAGGAGCCGATTGAGGCTACCTCGCTCGATTTCGATCTCGACATCGGGGCTCCTCAACCGACGACGCCAGCAACAACTGAATCTGTACAACCTGCTGAAGAAACTGCGGCAAGCCTTGATTTCGATTTCGATATTGGTGGCGAAGCACAACAGCAAGCTGCGGTAGAAGTTATTGATATTGCAGAACCTGACCAAATTGTTTCTACTCCACCATTGGATGTCACTGAAGCGCAACCAGAAATACCAGCTTCGTCTCAGCCGGCAGAGCTAACTGATTCCAGTCATCTTATCGATTTCGAATTCCAGTTACCCGAAACTCAAGCGCCAGCAACGTCAGATGCCGAAACACCGATTCAGCTGGAACAGACTGAAGCAGGCAAGGATGTCGATTTTGGCCTTGATCTTGGTGTAGCTGAGCCGGTCAAGGAACAGCCTACGGCCATCGAGCAAGTTAGCGAAGCGGGAGAAGCCCCGTCTCTCGTTGCATCTGACTTCGATCTTGGCGAAATACCTGCAGCGCTTCAACAGGCACCTGAAACTGCGCTTGAAGATATGGGCATTCCCCTCGGAAAATTGGACGAATTGCCCGATCTGACTGAGGAAACAGCAGCAGCCGCTCCTATGGCATCTGCGCCTTTCAACGTCGATCTGTCGTCGATCAGCCTCGACCTGAATGAGCCGCTTTCCGAAGTCAAGCCGGATGCGGCAACAGGGATGGAAATCGGATTTGAGACTGAACCATCCATAGAGCTGCCAGTGGAACCTGCTACTGTGTCAGAACCTGAAGAACCAGCCTTGCCGGAAGTAGCGACCAAGCTCGAATTAGCTCTGGCCTACGAAGAAATGGGCGATCTGGAAGGAGCACGAGAACTGCTGGGAGAAGTTATCAACGAAGGTAATGCCACGCAACGGGCAACTGCCCAGGCTAAACTCGACAAGCTCGGCAAACGCTGATTCATGAACCACGCTGTGGCGCCTTTCGGGGCGCCACATTTCCTGCCCGGCCTTGAGGTTTTTCCTTGCGCCGTTTCAAGTTTTCATTTTTTGTAAACCTGCATCCCGCCAGTTTGATGATGGGCTGGACGGCATTTGCGCTGGTATTGCAATGGCTACAGATCAACACCCTGGCATGGGTGGCAATTGTCGTATTGCCAGCGTCCCTGTTTTATTCTCGTCAGCAATACCTGCTTCTGTTGCGCCGTACGCTTTGGTTGCTAATCACCCTGGCACTGGTGTTTGCGCTGGCAACCCCAGGTGAGAACTTGCCAGGACTGGCTTCTGCCACCGGAATCGCGCGAGAGGGCGCGCTATTAGCGGCAACACACATACTAAGACTGGTTTTGTTGCTGGGGTTGCTTGCCTTATTGCTCGAATGGCTTAATGCCGCGGCGCTGGTATCCGGGTTGTACCTGTTGCTTGCTCCTTTGGTTTTCCTTGGCGTGGATCGTTGCCGGGTGGCAGTAAGACTGTTGCTGGTACTCGAATATGTTGAATTCGGCGAACGCAGTGGCGAAAACATCGACTGGCGCGAATGGCTCAACCGTACCGACCCGCCCGCATCGCTGGCTGACAATGAAAAGATCGCGCTGACGGTGGCACCATTTTCGCCCGCTGATTATGCAATCATGGCTGTCCTTGCCGCAGCGGTTTATTGTGGAGCGGTATTGGCTTGAGAATCGCGCTCGGCCTTGAATACGACGGCGCCGCCTTCCACGGCTGGCAGTCGCAGCCGGACGACAATACCGTACAGGATGCGCTGGAACATGCCCTATCTGCCATCGCAGGCGAAGCAACGCGCGTCACCTGCGCCGGGCGTACCGATGCCAGCGTGCATGCACTGTCCCAAGTCGTTCATTTCGATACTTCTGCCGGCCGGCAGAGTAGCGCATGGGTACGCGGCACGAATTCTCATTTGCCGGAAAGCATCGCAGTGCGCTGGGCACAGCCAGTCAGCGACGAATTCCATGCCCGCTTTTCGGCGCGTTCGCGTAGCTACCGATACCTGCTCTACAACCATCCCGTGCGACCAGCCTTCAATCATGGCCGGGTCGGCTGGTTTCATCATCCGCTGGATGTCGGGGCGATGCGTGAAGCGACTCGGTATTTTCTTGGCGAACACGATTTCTCGGCCTTCCGCTGCGCCGAATGCCAAGCTAAGTCTCCCGTCAAAACTATGTACCAGGCTGATATTGCGCGGCACGGCGACCTGATTGTCTTCGATTTCCGCGCCAGCGCCTTTCTGCACCACATGGTGCGCAACCTCGTCGGCGCGCTGGTGTTCGTCGGCAAGCACAAACACGCGCCGGAATGGCTGGCTGAACTGATCGCCGGACGCGACCGCACCGTTGCCGCGCCGACGTTTTCGCCAGCCGGACTGTATTTCTGCGGCGTCGAATACGACCCGCGCTGGCAGTTGCCGAACGAGGGACGTATCATCGCGCCATTGCCGGTTTTTTTGGGATAAGCCGTGTCTACTATTTTTCATCGTACCCGCATCAAGATTTGCGGCCTGACACGCAACAAGGACGTGTGCGCTGCTGTCGAGCTTGGCGCCGACGCCATCGGATTGGTTTTCTATCCGCCCAGTCCACGCAATGTTTCCATCAACCAAGCACTGGCCCTAGCGGCACTGGTTCCACCATTCGTTACCTTGGTCGGCCTGTTCGTCAATGAAGCACCCGCCAACGTAAGAAACGTACTGGCTGCGGTTCCCCTGCAACTCCTGCAATTCCATGGCGACGAGGATGCCGCCTACTGTAAACAGTTCGGTTTACCTTATATCAAGGCGGCACGGGTCAAGCCCGGCCTCGATTTGGTAGAATACGCAAAGCAGTATCCCGACGCGAGTGGCTTGTTACTCGACGCATTCGTCGATGGCTACGGCGGCGGCGGCAAGACTTTCGACTGGAACCTGATTCCGGACTCTCTGCCGCTGCCTTTGATACTTTCCGGTGGTCTTGACGCCAGCAACGTGACGGCGGCAATTCGCGCCATCAAACCCTGGGCGGTGGATGTCAGCAGTGGCGTCGAATCGAACAAAGGAATCAAGGATGCGCAAAAAATGGCCGCGTTCATAGCCGGAGTAAGAAATGCAGAAGTATGATTTACCTGATGCTAGCGGCCACTTCGGCATCTATGGTGGCGTATTCGTTGCCGAGACCCTGATTCCGGCGCTCGACGAGCTGAAAGCAGCCTATGCCGAGGCACAACGCGATCCCACCTTCCGCGCCGAATACGAATACGAGCTGAAGCACTACGTCGGCCGTCCCTCGCCGATCTACCACGCCAAACGCTGGTCCAATCTGCTCGGCGGGGCGCAGATATTCCTCAAGCGCGAAGACCTCAACCACACCGGCGCGCACAAAATCAACAACTGCATCGGCCAGGCTTTGCTGGCGCGGCGCATGGCCAAGCCGCGGGTGATCGCCGAAACCGGCGCAGGGCAGCACGGCGTCGCCACAGCCACGATTGCGGCGCGTTACGGCATGGAATGCGTGGTCTACATGGGCAGTGAGGACATCCGGCGGCAGGCGGCCAACGTCTATCGCATGAAACTGCTCGGTGCAACCGTCGTGCCGGTCGAAAGCGGCTCGAAAACGCTCAAAGATGCCTTGAACGAGGCCATGCGCGATTGGGTGACCAACATCGGCAACACCTTTTACATCATCGGCACCGTCGCCGGGCCGCACCCTTACCCGATGATGGTGCGCGACTTCCAAGCAGTGATCGGCGAGGAATGCAAAACCCAGATGCCGGAACTTGCCGGACGTCAACCGGATGCGGTGATTGCCTGTGTCGGCGGTGGCTCCAACGCGATGGGCATTTTTTATCCTTACATCACCGTCGACGGCGTCAAGCTGATCGGCGTCGAAGCGGCGGGTTACGGCCTGGACAGCGGAAAGCATGCCGCGTCGATCACCGCCGGACGCTCCGGTGTACTGCACGGCAACCGCACCTATCTGTTGCAGGACGAGAACGGCCAGATCATCGAAACCCATTCGGTTTCGGCCGGCCTCGACTACCCCGGCGTCGGCCCGGAACACGCCTGGCTCAAGGATTCCGGCCGCGCCGAGTATGTCACCATCACCGACGACGAGGCCTTGCAGGCTTTTCACGACCTGTGCCGCTACGAGGGCATCATCCCGGCGCTGGAATCAGCGCATGCGCTGGCCTATGCCGCCAAACTCGCGCCGACGCTGCCCACCGACAAGCTGCTGCTAGTCAATCTTTCCGGTCGCGGCGACAAGGACATCCATACCGTCGCCGAGAAGTCGGGCTTAGAGTTTTGAGGGCGATGCATTACTGACAAGAATGATATGAGCAGAATTTCAACTAGCTTCGCCAATCTCAAGACCCAGGGCCGCTGCGCGCTGATTCCCTTCATTACAGCAGGCGATCCCGATCCTGAACTGACACTGCCGCTGATGCAGGCGCTGGTCGAAGGCGGCGCGGACATCATCGAGCTGGGCGTGCCGTTTTCCGATCCGATGGCCGACGGGCCGACCATCCAGCGCGCCTCGGAGCGTGCGCTCAAGCATGGCATGAGCCTGCGCCGCGTGCTCGACATCGTGCGAACCTTCCGGGCTAAAGATAATGCCACGCCAATCGTGCTGATGGGCTATGCCAATCCGGTCGAAGCCTATGGCATCGCAGCCTTTGTTCACGACGCCAAGGCAGTAGGCGTCGATGGCGTGCTGATCGTCGACTATCCGCCGGAGGAATGCGCCGAATTCGCTACCGCGCTACGCGTCGCGCAACTCGATCCGATTTTCCTGCTGGCGCCGACTTCGACCGAAAAACGCATCGACGAGGTTGCGGCGACCGGCAGCGGCTACATTTATTACGTATCGCTCAAGGGCGTAACGGGCGCCGGTCATGTCGACTTCAACGAGGTGGCGCGGCGCATTCCGGCGATACGCGCCAAGGCCGGCATACCGGTCGGCGTCGGCTTCGGCATTCGCGATGCCGACACAGCCAGGGAAATAGCAAAACATGCCGATGCCGTCGTAATCGGTAGCCGTATCATTGAAGAAATCGAGAACTCGCCGCGCGAAGCAGCGCCAGCACGTGTAGCTGCGTTCCTGCGAACTATCCGCGCGGCGCTTGACGAATCGGTTAACCAGGGGAATTAGCATGAGCTGGATACAAAAATTGCTGCCGCCGAAGATCAATCGCGCCGAGGGCGTGAAGAAAACCATTCCCGAAGGCCTCTGGTGCAAGTGTCCGGCTTGCGAATCGGTGCTTTACTGTTCCGATTTGGAGAACAACCACAGCGTCTGCCCCAAGTGCGGACATCATCATCGTCTACGGGCGCGAGAACGACTGGATCAGTTGCTGGATGAGGAAGGTCAATTCGAAATCGGCGCCGAGGTGCTCCCCACCGATCCACTCAAGTTCAAGGACAGCAAGAATTATCTCGACCGGGTTGCCGCCGCCCAGGAGGAAACCGGCGAAACCGACGCGCTGGTGGTCATGCAGGGCGCCATCAAGAGCTTGCCGGTGGTCGTTGCCAGCTTCGAATTCGATTTTCTCGGAGGCTCCATGGCATCGGTCGTCGGCGAACGTTTTGTGCGTGGCGTAAAGGTTGCGATCGATCAGCAGATTCCATTCATCTGCATTACCGCCTCGGGCGGCGCCCGCATGCAGGAAGGATTATTCTCGTTGATGCAAATGGCCAAAACCACGGCTGCGGTGGCCCTGCTGGCACAGAAGCGTCTGCCATTCATCACGCTGCTAACCGACCCGACCATGGGCGGCGTATCGGCCAGCTTTGCCTTTGTCAGCGACATCGTGATTGCCGAACCTGGGGCGCTGATTGGCTTCGCCGGCCCGCGCGTGATTGAGCAGACAGTCGGACAAACACTGCCGGAAGGCTTTCAACGCGCCGAGTTCCTGCAAGAAAAGGGAGCGGTCGACATGATTATCGACCGTCGCGAATTGCGCGACAAGCTTGCCGCGCTGCTGGCAATGCTGCAACGCGCGCCAGCGCCCAACTGACACTTGAGAAAGCCGGCTTATTTGCCCCGGAGGGTATGCTGGCAACCATGAACTGTAGCCTTCCCGACTGGCTCGCCCATCTCGATGCACTGCATCCCTTGGGCGCGGCAGGGATCGAACTTGGCCTAGAACGGGTGCGGGAAATCAGCCGAATTCTCGGTCAAACGCATACTGTTCCCGTAATCACCGTCGGCGGCACCAACGGCAAGGGCTCGACTTGTGCCATGCTGGAACGGATTCTGCAGTGCGCCGGCTATCGCGTCGGTCTGTATACCTCGCCGCATTTGCTCGAATACAACGAGCGTGTGCGCATCGACGGCATGGTGGCGAGCGACGAAGCCTTGTGCGCCGCTTTCTCTCGGGTGGAAGCAGCCAGGAAAACAGCCCTCCCATTGACCTATTTCGAGTTTGGCACGCTGGCGGCGTGGGAATGTTTTGCCGCTGCCAAGCTCGACGCAATCATCCTCGAAGTCGGGTTGGGCGGACGGCTCGACGCGGTGAATATTTACGATGCCGATTGCGCCATTGTCACCGGCATCGCCATCGATCACACAGATCATCTGGGGCTTACCCGCGACGACATCAGCTTCGAAAAGGCAGGCATATTTCGCGCCGGACATCCCGCCATCTGCGCCGACCCCGCGCCGCCACAACGGTTGCTCGATCATGCGTCAGCCATAGGCGCCGACTTGCGCCGGATTGGCAAAGATTTCGGCTATGCGCGGGAGAAGCACCAATGGCGGTATTGGGGTTCTCAAGGTGAACGAACTGACCTACCGTTGCCCAGTTTACGCGGCAAGTTCCAGTTGCAGAACGCCAGCGCAGCCTTGGCGGCGCTCGATGCACTACGCGAACTTCTGCCCGTGACCACCCAAGACATTTGCCGCGGCCTGACGGAAGCCGAATTGATGGGCCGCTTCCAGGTACTGCCGGGCAAACCGGCAGTAATACTCGACGTTGCCCACAACCCGCAGGCGGCTGAAATGCTGGCCGAAAATCTTGACAACATGCCTTCCCATGCCGAAACCTGGGCAGTGTTCGGCATGCTGCGCGACAAGGACATTGCCGCCGTGGCAAGAGCCTTGCGTGGCCGGGTAACGCGCTGGTTGCCCTGTTCGCTGGCGGGGCCGCGCGCAACGAACGCGGTTGAACTGGGGCAAATTCTGACGTGTGAAGGCATCGACGGATCGCCGCTGCAATTTGATTCGCCTGGAGCTGCCTTCCGTTATGCGCGAAACAATGCGGGCGAAGATGATAGAATCCTCGTCTTCGGTTCTTTCCTTACTGTTGCAGAAATACTGCGGAGCGTCCCGCAATTACCGCGGACGGCATGAAAGCGATGGCGGAAAACGACATACCTATCAATTCGTCGCCAGACGAACAACTCGGTTTCAAGAAGCGCGCACGTCGGCGCTTGGTGGGAGCAATTGCGCTGGCGCTGCTAGCCGTGATCGTTCTGCCCATGGTAATGGAACATGACCCCAAACCGCTGACGCAAGACATCCAGATTCGCATTCCCAGCCAGGAAAAGGCTTCCGTTCCTGGGGTTGCCGCTGCCCTTCCCGCTCCTGCCAAGGGATTAGCGCCACAGCAGCCAGCTTCCGTCGAGAGCAAGCCCGTTGCACCACTATCTGCCAACCCGGAAACAAAACCACAAGACAAACCCGATGCGCAAGCTGCCGTAAAAACGGAGGCCAAACCGGAGCAGAAAACCGCGCTAGTCAAGGTTGAACCGCCAAAAGCTGTAATATCGGCGCAGCCACCGAGTACGCCCAATACCGCTAGCGAGACCGCTGCAAAGGCTCCGGCCAAGCCGGCTGAAAACGCTCAGCCCAATCCAGTCAAAAAATCCGAATCCAAATCCGACAACGCGCGCCCCCCAGCCGGAGAACAGTGGGTACTCCAACTCGGCGCATATCAAGATCAGGCAAATGTGAGATTGCTCCAGTCGAAAATCAAGGAACTCGGTTATGTGTTCTATACCGAAAAGGTTGATACGCCGCAGGGCGCGCGCATCCGGGTACGCGCCGGACCGTTCGCAACGCGCGAGGCTGCGGAGAGAGCGCAGGCACGATTGAAAAAAATTGGCGCCGGCGGCCCGCCCGGCGGAGTAGTGGCAAAGAAGTAACGCAGGATCACGCATGACCGGCTTCGATTACGCCGTGTTTACGGTTGTCATGTTGTCATTGCTGGTGGGCTTTTGGCGCGGTGTGGTGAGTGAGTTATTAGCGTTGGCGGCATGGGTGGTAGCATTTATTGCCGCGCGAAACTGGTCCGGAATCGCGGCAAGCATGCTGACGGAGTACATCGCCGACGCCACCATGCGCCAATTGGCGGGCTTTGCGGCAGTGCTGGTAACCACGCTGTTGCTGTTTTCGGTGGCGCGCTTTGTTATCACCCACTTGCTGCGCGCGGTTGGGCTGGGACTGGTGGATCGTTTTTTCGGCGCGCTATTTGGCATTGCCAGAGGTGCGCTGGTAGTACTGGTAGGTGTATTGGTAGCAGGGCTGACGGATTTTCCTCGTCAGACATGGTGGCGCAACGCATGGTTGGCTCCGCCGCTGGAAACCGTCGTCTTGGCTGGTAAGCCATGGTTGCCGGTTTCACTGGCGCAACGGATTCGATACAGATAGCAATAAGGTGACGCAATGTGTGGAATTATCGGCGTAGTAGCTACATCGGCCGTTGGCCAATTGCTCTATGACGGCCTCCAGGTACTGCAACATCGCGGCCAGGATGCAGCGGGCATCGCCACGGCAGAAAACGGCCATTTCTATATGCACAAAGGTTCGGGGCTGGTGCGTGACGTGTTCCGCACCCGCAACATGCGCAGCCTTATCGGTAATTGGGGCATTGGCCATTGCCGCTATCCGACAGCCGGTTCCGCATACAACTCGGCCGAGGCGCAACCATTCTATGTGAACTCGCCATTCGGCCTGATGCTGGCGCACAACGGCAATCTAACCAATGCCGAGCAATTGAAGCAGGATATGTTCCTGCAGGATTTGCGTCATATCAACACCAATTCCGATTCCGAAGTCCTGCTGAATGTGCTGGCGCACGAACTGCAAGCTGCCACGACCAAGTATCAAGTCGATGCCGAAACCATCTTCAAGGCGGTTATCGGATTGCAGCGCCGCGTGCGTGGCGCTTATGCCGTGGTTGCAATGATTGCCGGGTACGGCCTGCTCGCCTTTCGCGATCCATATGGCATTCGTCCGCTGATTATTGGCTACAACGAAACAGACGAAGGCACGGAATATATCGTTGCCTCTGAAAGCGTCGCCGTCGACACGCTGGGTTTCAAGATTCTGCGCGACGTGGCGCCGGGCGAAGCGGTATTGATCGATACTTATGGCAACTTTGAAAGCCGTCAGTGCGCAGAACGCAGCACTCACGCGCCCTGCATGTTCGAGTTCGTATACCTGGCCAGGCCGGATTCGCTGATCGATGGTATCTCGGTATACGAAACGCGGCTCAAGATGGGTGAATTCCTGGCCGAAAAGATCAAGCACACCATGCCGCACCTGCATATCGACACGGTAATGCCGATTCCCGACTCAAGCCGGCCATCGGCCATGGAACTGGCCAAGCGCCTGAATCTTCCCTATCGCGAAGGCTTCGTCAAGAACCGCTACATTGGCCGCACTTTCATCATGCCAGGGCAAGTGCAAAGGCGTAAATCGGTGCGGCAGAAACTCAACGCGATTGCCCAGGAATTCAAGGGTAAAAATGTCTTGCTGGTCGACGATTCCATCGTGCGCGGCACGACCAGCCGCGAAATCGTGCTGATGGCGCGCGAAGCGGGGGCGCGCCAAGTTTATTTCGCCTCTGCCGCGCCGCCTGTGCGCTACCCTAATGTTTATGGGATCGACATGCCGACGCGCGGCGAGTTGATTGCAAGCGGCCGGTCTCATGAGGAAATTCGCCGCGAGCTCGGCTGCGATGCGCTGATATATCAGGATATCGAAGCCCTGAAAGCTGCATTGCGGGCAGTCAGCCCGAGCATCACCCAATTCGAAACATCATGCTTCGATGGTCATTACATCACCGGCGATGTCACTCTCGAATATCTGTCGAGTGTCGAGCTAGCCAGATATCATAGCGATAAGCGAAAATCCATCTATGCCGAAGACGATAGCGATGGCGCCCAGCTCGATCTGAACCTCGTCACTGCGGAGTAGTCTCCGGTTTTCCGGGAATGTCGCGAAAAGCGCTACGCAGGTTACGCAAACTGTCATCGAATGGCCGCTGTTCAGCGTTAATCAAAGATGACCCTATTGGAGGATATAAAAATGCGTAAGTCGCTTCGCGCCCTTTCTCTAAGTCTTCTGTTGATCCTGTCTTTTGCCGCCTGGTCTGCGGAAACCGCCGTGTTGCGACAACGTGCCGAACTAAAGTCGGAACAGTACATCGATGCAGCGACGATCAATACCCTGGAAAAGGATACCCGGGTTGAAATCATCCGGCGTCAGGGCGGATGGGTGCTCGTGCAAGCAGGCAAGCGCCAGGGCTGGCTGCGAGCGGAAACCCTGGCGCTTTCTTCGTCGGCAACAGCGGCGCCAGTCGCAGGCGTTCTTGCCATGGACAACGGCCGGGCCGGACGTAGCGACCTGATTGCCACCACCGGCGTGCGTGCCATTGAAAAGCCAAGCTCACAACAAATTCATGCCTTGATCATGACCGTTGGCGCTTACGAAGAAGGCATCCCACCGCTTAAAGGCGTCAAGTATGATGCCGAAAATGCTCGTGCTATTGCCCTGCGCATGGGCATTCCTGAGAGCAACATCATGGTTTTCCGGGACCAGGAATTAACTCTCGACGGAATGCGCCGCGCTTTCGATGGTCTTGAATCCCGCTTGCAGGAAAACGATCAGGTCTTCATTTACTACTCGGGCCACGGCGGTCGTCAGCGCGTGGTCGAGCCGACGACTGGAGAACGCTGCGCCGAATCGATGATCACCGTGGATGGCCAATATTTCCTCGATTCCGATGTTGAGGCGCGTCTGAAACGCATGTCGACAAAGGCCAGAAAACTGGTGATGTTCCTGGATGCCTGCCACTCTGGCGGCGTGACCACACGGGCCATCGGGGCAGTCAGCAACAGCGCCGAACCGGCCTACACTCCCAAATACTGGTATGGCAAGGGTGTGGCCACGGATGCCTGCGCCAAGCCTGCCAATGTTCTTACCCGCAGCATCAACATGGCTGCCAAATCGCCAGGCAGCGGTGGCGCCAATTACGTTTATATTGCCGCAGCCAAGGACAACGAAATTTCCCTGGATCAGCCGGGGCGTGGCGGCGTGGCTTCGCAAGCGTGGCTGGCCTGCATGGCTGGCGCGGCCAAGGATCTCGATGGCAGCGGCGGCCTTAGCGCCGAGGAAATCCGTACCTGCGCCCAGGAAAGGATCGACCAGCAGTTACGGAATGTGCCTGGCTTTCTTCCCCACCATGTTTCCATTACAGGCAATTCAAATATGGTGTTGAGTTATGTCGGCAAGGGGGATACCGGCACTATGCCTGCAGTGGCTGCCAACACAGTTGCTGTACCTGCGCCGAGCACTCCCACGATTCCCGTGCCGACCCCCACAGTTAGTTCCGTGCCAACAACTCCTCCGGTTGCCGCTCCGCAACCGATACGCAATGCATCTCCAATAGCGGCGCTGAACGATATCTACAACAGCCGCGATGACCGTCGTTTAGTGACACTTAACACCAGCAAGCCCGCCCTTCGCATCGGCCAAGATAATGTCGAATTTACGCTGAGTTCGCGTGAAGGCGGCTATATATATTTGCTGATGGTCGGAACCGACGGGAACAGCTTCGATCTGATCTTTCCCAATCAACTGGACCGCAACAACCTGATCCGCCCCGGAGAAACACTGCAACTGCCGCGCGCCAGTTGGCAGCTTGTGCCGCAGGGACCCATCGGCAAGGATACGATCCTCGCCATTGTTACCGATGCGCCGCGCGATTTCTCGAAGGTCGGACTCAAGCCGGTTGGACCGTTTTCGTTGATCGATGCCGTGGCGGCCAAAGATATCCAACTGGTGACGGCAAACTCGGAAAATGCGGGCAGCGATGAATGCAGCAATGCGCGTAAGACGCGCGACCTTGCAGTGCAACGCCGTTGTTCGACCGCCTATGGCGCCGCGTTGTTGACCATCGAGGAACGCGACAAGTAAGCAGCATCGCTTATCACTTCTATACACCTTGCTTTGAGGACAGCCATGAACACCTCCAGCAGTCAGCGTCACATGAGCCGCACAGGCTTCTTCTCGCGCGTTATCGCCATGTTTGTCGCCGCCGTATTTTCTTTCCATGTCTTGGCCCAGGCGCCAGCAACGCCAAACAATGACAATCCTGAGGATCTGCAACCAAAATTTGTATGGGGGGTATTGCTGATCAACATCGCCACCAAGATGGTGACTTCGCTATTCATGAACTGGCTGACAAGCAAGCTTACTACCGATATTTCACCGCTTTCGATCGGGAAACTTCTGTTCAACAGCAAATCCGTCTCCATTGTTCCCCTGGACAGCGCCACCAATACTGCCGTCAGCGCAAAAGCAGCTGGAGCGCCCGAGAATACGGTGGCTGGAGAACCGTCCGACACCGTCAAGGTCAAAGATGGTCGTGAGAACTATCAGGGTGTCCATGCAGCCCTGATCGCTTTCGATCGTGATGGCAATGCCCTTGGTTTCCGCCCCGTCACCTCCGGTTTTCGTACTGGCGAACGCTTCAAGCTTCGGGTACTGCCGACGTTCGATGGCTTGCTGGTAATCGACAACATCAACCCGAAAGGCGAGCGCCGCCAGATTTATCCTCCCAGAGGCGGCGATGTTGCCAAGATCAAGACTGGCGTGGAAATCCTGATCCCGCTCGCCAAGGATCAGTATTTTGAGTTCGTCGGCGCCACGGGCGAAGAACAACTTGTGCTGACGGTCCGCGATCCGCGCGCCTTTGGCGCAGCCGCTGCCACAACCAAGGTCTATCGGCGCGATGAAAGCAATGGCTCGAATTTCGTCCAGGAGGTCAGCACCGATACCTATCCACTGATTTCGCAAGGAATGCGCCTGCAACACGATTGATACGGCTTGGCAAATTTCCGGATGTGGCTGTTACAAAACAGTCGGTCAGTAGCCACATAGATAAACTGAGGAAAACCTTTTGTCCTGGATAAAAATTAAAGAAGACAACAATACTCAAGATCAGCAGCGACTGATGGTAAAGCTTGCCGAACGCGTAAAGGTGTTCAAGGGGTTTACCACGGGCGAGCTGGCGGAACTGCTATGCAACGCGCAGAAAAGCATCTTTGCCACCGACGCTTCCATCATCAAGGAAGAAAGCGCTTGTACTCACATGTACATTATCCTCGAAGGCGAAGTAGCGGTAACCAAAAAGGTCATGAAAAGAAAAGTGGAACTGGCGCGACTGCACGTAGGCGACAGCTTCGGCGAGATGTCGATGGTTGACAACAATCTTCGCAGTGCAACCGTGATCGCCCTGTCGCCCTGCGTAATGCTGCGCATTGGCAGTGATTTGATGAACCTCAGACCGGAAACCGCCATGAAGTTCTATCGCAACATCACCAAAATACTCACGGACCGGCTGCGTAAAACGTCAGATCAACTCGTCTGGCGGATATAGTCCGGATTTTCCCATGAGTGTTTGTTCGCCGAACGAACAACGGATACTGCAAGCTTGGTGAGGCATTTGTAATGTGGACAAATATCCATGATGAATTCAAATCACTGGAACAGCAGCGGCTGATGACCAAGCTCGCCGGCTACGTAAAGGCGCTAAACGGATTAACCCCGGCGGAATTAGCGGAACTGCTAAGCCATGCCCAGAAATGCACATTTGCCGTCGGCGCAACCATCATCAAGGAAGGCAGCAATTGTCATCACATGTACATCATCATTGAAGGCGAGGTTGTGGTATCCAAGAAGGGAGCGAAAGGCAAAGCAGAATTGGCGCGATTGAAAACAGCCGATAGTTTTGGCGAGATGGCCTTGGCTGACAGAAAATTTCGCTGTGCGACAGTAACAGCGCTTTCACCTTGCATACTGATTCGAGTTGGCGATGAAGCGATGGCAAACAGGCCAGAAACCGGGATGAAGATTTATCGCAATATTTCGCGGGTGCTGTCGGAGCGATTGCGCGTAAGCTCCGATCAGTTGGCCTGGCGAATATAAGCGTGACATCGCTGTATTAGTTCGTACGCAGGTTAAAGGTGTACTGACTCAGCTTTGACCTGCCCCCCTCCTGCCATACCAACGTAAAGTAGAGAAGCCCGTCAAATCATGGCTGATAACGTATTGAATAATAAGACCTTCAAATATATTTTCAGGATCAAAGAGGATCTTGAAATTGTTTTCGGCCTGACGATTGATCCAGTAAAGATGCAACTGATCGTTGATCCCACACAGAACAACCTACCCCACTGGACAGAACTCAATACTCACCAATGCCCGCACTGCCCTCTGCAAGTGAATGAGAATCCGCATTGCCCTATAGCTATTCAACTTGTTCCCTTGGTCAAAAATTTCGATCATCTTGTTTCTTATGACGAGATTAGTGTAACTGTTGAAGATGGCTCAAGAACGGTCTCCCAGAAAACCACTGCGCAAAGGGGCATCAGTTCCATGATGGGCCTAATCATTGCCGCAAGCGGTTGCCCTCATACTGACTTCTTCAAGACTATGGTGTGGTTTCATCTTCCTTTTTCCACTAGCGAAGAAACCCTGTGGCGGGTAACGTCCTCTTATATGCTTGCGCAATACTTCAAGGTGCAAAAGCAACAATCGCCTGATTTCGCCTTTGAAGGACTGAAAAAAATATATGCGGATATCAAGATGGTGAACCACTATATGGCCAAGAGACTGACCGAGGCCTGTAAAAACGATTCCTCAACTAATGCACTGGTTATCCTTAATCTATACACATCCGCGATTCCCAGAGTAATCGACAAATCTCTGAGCAAGATCCAATTTATGTTCCCCCCCTTCAACTGAGCTATGCTAAGGGCATACGAAGCATACTTACGTTCAACAATGGGAAAGTAGCGTCTGAAGAAGGCTAATGAAAAATGGAACTTGATGAAAAAAAAGAACTTTTAGAATTGGTCTCCAAAGGGATCAACATTCCGCTGCAACCGCGGGTGCTCAATGAATTGCGGACGCGAATGATGAAGGGGAACGAGGACATTCGCGGGCTCGCCCAAATAATCGCCCAGGATCCGGGTATTACAGCCATGCTGTTCCGGGTGGCGCGTTCCCCCATGTTCGGAGGCAAGCGGCTTGAGACGCTCAATCAGGTGCTGACGACAATTGGCGTCAAGAATACCTACAACCTGGTGTGGGCGGCGGCGCTGACCACGACCATTACCAGCGACAAACGTAAAGCGTTCGAAGTCTTCTGGGAACGCTCCGAGGAAGTTGCTCAGCTCTGCGCCCTCATTGCCAAGGATCGCGTTTACGTCTGCAATGTGTTTCAAGAGCAGGCCTATCTGGCCGGGAAGTTTTATATGTGTGGCATACCTGTGTTGATGCTGCGTTTTAACGACTATTGCAGTGTGCTGAACTTGGAGGGATCTTTGGCTTGGCCAAATCTGACCGAGGAGGATGCGCGTTTCAACGTTGATCATGGAACCATCGGTTACCTGGTGGCACGCCATTGGCAGCTGCCGGACTTCATTTGCAACGCGATCCGTTATCACTACGAGCTGCCGCCGGTAAACGAAGTGGACACCACCCGCGCTTTGACCGCCATTCTGATATTGGGAAGTCATTATTACCATCAAAGGAATCTCATTCCCGAACCGCTCTGGCCCGACATCCGGGCCGAGGTGCTGGCCGAATTGGGAATCGATGACGAGGATGAGGAAGAGAACTTCCAGACAAAAATAATCGGATTTTACGAGCAGTTTTGAAGCGAATGAACAGTGACCTGCGATTGACAACAATCAAGCAGTAAACAATCATCCGATATGTTTTGGCATATTGCAGCAACGCGTCGATAAGGTGAGTTCCTGTGCTCCGGAAGCTGTCTTTCGCATGGATTATGATTGACTACTACCTGGAATTCACACTCTCGGCCAAGTGCAGGTATAGAGGTAACCTCGCCTAAGCTGCCATTCATACCGCCCCCCCCAATTATTGGGGGTATAGAGACACAAAAAAACATAAAGTCATTGAGAATTATATAGTTACTGTAGGATAATGCCTGCCATCATTATTAATTGATATACGGACGTTGCTGTCTGTGTAAACAACACATGTTAGGAACTTTCATGACTGATGGCGCTATCGACGAGCGGAAAAAGCTATTTTCGGAACTCAAGTCTGAGTTGCTGAAGCGCCAATTATCGAATTCAGATAATTTCGACAAAGCGATTCTTGCATATTCCACAGCAGGCCTTGGTGTTTCACTCGCGTTCCTGAAGGATTTCATCCCATTCTCAAAGGCTGCTTATGGCTGGCTTCTACATCTGTCGTGGACCGCTTTCTTGGTTGCAGTAATAGCTACCATCGTTTCATTCATATCAAGTCAACTTGGAATAGCGAAGCAACTCAAACTGAGCGAGCGGTACTATTTGGAGTTTGATGAAAGTGCCATAATCGAACGTAACTTCTTTGCGCGCCTTACGGATTGGCTTGCGTATTTATCTGGTATTGCGTTTATTGCAGCGGTAATCTGTACGACGCTTTTCGTGTCAACCAACTTGGAAAGGGCAGCAATCATGGCTGAGGAAAAGAACGCTCCATTGCGAAAAGGGTCGCCAGTGCCAGAGATTCAACCAGTTGCGCCGAACAGCGGCAAATTTGGGGCTCCAGTTCCTAACATCCAAAAAGTCCCTCAACAACAGCAGCCCGCGCAGAATTCGACAACAACGCCAAGTTCGGGTGGCATCGGTGGCCCCACAAAAGGTGGCACCTAACCCTTCGTCGCGGGCGCGCACCACCTATCGACAGTACGCCCCTGAACTCGAACGTTGAACGTCCATTTTTCGAATCGGACTACTTTCGCTTTGGTCGAAAGCGTCAGTTTGCACAATGTCTGCACAAGATCAATAAATTTCCACAGCCAAGGCATGGTGACTGCCCTGCCCTCCATTGCTTATCAAATTGGCGCAAATAGCGTTGGCTGCCGGCCAGGAGGTGTAGCACCAGCGCGGCGCAATTAGCGTCGGTTCGCGCGCGGTGGCGGTAACGCGATGGAAAATGACCTCGCGCGGTGTACGGCGGATGATTTCAGCAGCTGTCGTCGTGTATTCCCCAAGCGTTGGGGGAAGAACTGTGTTGCGCTCATAGTCGATCGCCATGCGGCTGCCTTTCACTATCATCAGCGGATGCAGCTTGATCCCTTCGACACCAATATCGAGTACTCGCGCATGCGTCTCGAAATTCATGGCAGGCGACTCTCCCGGCAGGCCGATAATCAGGTGGGTACAGACGGGCACCCGGTAGCGCCGGGCGCGTGCAACCGCATCGACATACGCGGCAAAGTCATGGCCGCGATTGATGCGCTCCAGGGTTTCGTCGTGGGCGCTTTGCAAGCCCAGTTCCAGCCACACTTCCTGTCCCTGCTCACGATAAGCTGCGAGAATTTCCAGCACAGAATCCGGGACACAGTCGGGGCGGGTGCCCACGCACAGGCCGACAATATCTGCCTGCGCCATGGCCTCAGCATACAGGCGGCGCAGTTCATCGACTTCGGCGTAGGTACAGGTATAAGCTTGGAAATAGGCGAGATAGAGCCGGGCGCGGTTCAGTTGGCTTTTGCGCGTGGCAATTTGCTCGCTGACCGAAGCTTGCGGATCATCTTCGCTGAAGGACGACACGCTGCAGAAATCGCAACCGCCACGTCCGAGCGTACCATCGCGGTTCGGGCAGGTGAATCCAACATGCAGCGACAGCTTGCGCACCCGTTCGCCAAAGCGGCTTTTGAGGTGGTTGCCGAGGGTATTGACGTAGCGGTCCAGATGCACAGGGGAATGGGCCGGCTTAACCGGTCACTACCACGGTTCGAAATGATACCGGGCTATCGCTGAGGAACGACAGCGGATCGTTTAGCCAAGGAATTGAGCAAGGCAATATGTGCTTCCCGGATGGTTTTTTCCGTGGTCGGCCAGTCGATGCAGGCATCGGTGATCGAACAGCCGTATTTCAATTGCGACAAATCGGCGGGAATCGGCTGATTGCCGGCTTCGATGAAGCTTTCGAGCATCAGGCCGACGATGGAGCGGTTGCCCTTGGCGATCTGATTGACGCAATCGGTCATCACCAGCGGCTGCATGGCCGGATTCTTGTGGCTGTTGGAGTGCGAACAATCGACCACCAAATTTTGTGGCAGCTTGGCTTTGGCGAGCACTTGCTCGGCGATAGCGATGCTGACCGAGTCATAGTTCGGCCGGCCGCCGCCGCCGCGAAGGACGATGTGGCCGTAGCGATTGCCGCGCGTGCGCACGATGGCGGCGTGGCCTTGCGCATTGATGCCGAGAAAACAGTGTGGATTGGAAGCGGAAATAATGGCATTGACCGCCACGTCAAGATCGCCGTCGGTGGCGTTCTTGAAACCGACCGAGGTCGACAGGCCACTCGACATTTCGCGGTGCGTCTGGGATTCGGAAGTGCGCGCGCCGATGGCCGTCCAGGTAATCAGGTCGCCGATATATTGCGGCGTGATCGGGTCGAGCGCCTCAGTACCCGCGGGCAGGCCGATTTCATTGACGCGCAGCAGGAATTCGCGCCCCTTGTAGATTCCTTCCTCGATATGGAAGGAATCGTCCAGATAGGGATCGTTGATAAAACCTTTCCAACCGGTGGAAGTGCGCGGCTTCTCGAAATACACGCGCATCACCAACACCATCGTATCCGCCACCTCATCGGCCAGCTTCTTCAGACGGTGCGCATAATCAAGACCGGCGACCGGATCGTGAATGGAGCAGGGGCCGACAACAACGAACAGGCGCTTATCCTTCCGGTCGAGGATGTTCTGGATGGTGGCGCGACCTTTGGCGACGGTTCCGGCGGCCGCTTCGGATAGCGGCAGACGCGCCTGCACCAATTCCGGCGGCGGCATCAGCTTGAAGGATTCGACATTGAGGTTATCGAGTTGGATGTGGGGCATGGTTAGTCTTTGAGTTTCTTCAGCAATTCGCGTACGGCGTTGGCGCGTTCGCGCAGGTTGGTCGTTTCCCGTTTCCAGTTCAACTTGTCCGGGCCAGCAAATCTTAGATTACGGTCTTTCTGGATCAGTTCAATAATACGCGCCGGGTCGATAGGCGGATTCGGCACGAATTGCAATTGTATCGCGCTTGGCGTGGCGTCGATCTTGATAATGCCGAAGGGACGGGCGGTAATGCGCAACCGATGGGTTTCAAGCAAGGCCTGCGCCTGCGGCGGCAGTTCGCCGAAACGGTCGATCAATTCCTCCTGCATCGCTTGCAGGTCTTCCAGCGCGTGTTCACCATCGCAGTTGGCCAGCCGCTTGTAGAGCGTCAGCCGTTCATGCACGTCCGGCGCGTAATCGTTGGGCAATAGCGCCGGTTCGCGCAGGTTGATTTCCGAAGCGATGCCGAGCGGCTGCGTCAGATCGGGCAGTTGCTTGCCTTCCTTCAACGCCTTGACCGCCGTGTCGAGCATCGAGGTGTACAGCGAAAAACCGATCTCGTGAATCTCGCCGCTCTGATTTTCGCCCAGCACCTCGCCCGCGCCGCGGATCTCCAGGTCGTGCATGGCGAGATAGAAACCGGAACCGAGTTCCTCCATCATCTGGATCGCCTCCAACCGCTTTTTGGCGCTGGCGGACGGCTTGGCATCCTCGTGCGTCAGGAGGTAGGCATAGGCCTGGTGGTGCGAGCGGCCGACGCGGCCGCGCAACTGATGCAACTGCGCCAGGCCGAAGCGGTCGGCGCGGTTGATGACGATGGTGTTGGCATGCGGATTGTCGATGCCGGTCTCGATGATAGTGGTGCATAGCAAAAGGTTGTGCTTCTGCTGCGTGAATTCGCGCATCACCCGCTCCAGCTCGCGTTCCGGCAACTGGCCGTGGCCGACCACGATGCGCGCTTCCGGCAGCAGCTTGATAAGCCGCTCGCGCATGTTCTCGATGGTATCCACCTCGTTGTGCAGGAAATACACTTGGCCGCCGCGCTTGAACTCACGCAGGCAGGCTTCGCGCACTTGGCCGCTGGAATAATTGGCGACAAAGGTCTTGATCGCCAGTCGCTTCTGCGGCGCAGTGGCGATCACCGAGAAATCACGCAGCCCTTCCAGTGACAAACCCAGCGTGCGTGGAATCGGCGTGGCAGTCAGGGTCAGCACATCCACCTCGGCGCGCAGCGCCTTCAGCGTCTCCTTCTGGCGCACGCCGAAACGGTGTTCCTCGTCAATGATGACGAGGCCCAGGCGCGAGAACGCCACGTCCTTCTGCAACAGCCGATGAGTGCCGATGAGAATGTCGATCTTGCCGGAGGCCAAGTCGGCGATGGCCTGCTTTTGCTCCTTCTCGCTCCTGAAACGCGAGATTTCAGCCACCTTGATCGGCCAGTCGGCAAAGCGATCGGAGAACGTGTTGAAATGCTGCTCGGCCAACAAGGTGGTCGGACACAGCACAGCCACCTGCTTGCCGTCTGCCACCGCAACGAAAGAGGCGCGTAGCGCCACTTCCGTCTTGCCGAAGCCAACATCGCCGCAAACCAGCCGATCCATCGGCTTGCCGGATTTCATGTCCTCGACCGTGGCATTGATGGCAGCTTGCTGGTCCGGTGTTTCCTCAAACTCGAAACCATCGGCAAAAGCTTCCAGATCGTGCTGCTTGAAGTCGAAACGATGCCCTTGGCGCGCGGCGCGTTGGGCGTAGAGATGCAGCAACTCGGCGGCGGTGTCATGCACCTGCTGGGCGGCCTTCTTCTTCGCCTTTTCCCACTGGCCGCTGCCGAGCCGGTGCAGTTCAATCGCTTCCGGATCGGCTCCACTGTAGCGGCTGATGACCTGCAACTGCGACACCGGCACATAGAGCGTGTCGCCGCCTGCGTATTCGAGATGCAAAAACTCGCTTTTCTCGCCCGGTTGGCCCTCGCCAAGATCGAGCAGGGCAAGGCCGAGATAACGCCCGATGCCGTGGCTTTCATGCACCACCGGATCACCGATCTTGAGCTCGGACAAGTCGCGCAGCCAGCCTTCGAGACTGGCGTGGCGCCCGCCGCGATGTTTCCCACGAGGCCGGGCATTAGCGGCATACAACTCGTTTTCGGTGATGAAGGCGAGATTCTGCTGCGGCAGGATGAAACCGCCCGAGAGCGGGCCAACGCCCAACATGAGCCCTTCGGCGCTGCCGAAAAAAGCCGCGAAGTCGGCGCAGGACGCTGGGTTCAGGCCGTATTCGACAAAGTATTCGAGCATCGTCTCGCGCCGCCCGGCGGATTCCGCGAGCAAAAGCACACGGCCTGGGAAACCGGCAAGCCAGATCTTCAGCTTCAGCAACGGATCGTCGGCGCGGCGTTCGACCGCAAGCGGCGGCAATATCACAGCCTCCCTAGAATCCATCTCCACCAGCTTGCTGGGAGTGAGGGGAGTAAATTTCTTTGCCTCTATAAAGAAACTCTCATCGCTCAAAAACAATTCCGTAGGCGATAGCAAAGGCCGGTTCGCGTCACCCTTGAGCAGATCGAAGCGCGAGCGGGTATCGCGCCAGAATTCGCCGATGGCCGCCGAAATGTCGCCATGCAAGCAGAGCAGAGTGTCGGCAGGCAGATAATCGAAAATCGTCGCGGTGCATTCGAAGAACAGCGGCAGGTAATACTCGATCCCGGCAGGCGGCACGCCGTTCGACACGTCCTTGTAAATTCGCGAACGCGAGGCGTCGCCCTCGAAAGCATCGCGGAAACGACCGCGGAAATAGGCGCGACCCGCATCGTCGAGAGGAAATTCGCGTGCTGGCAGCAGACGAATCTCCGGCACAGGATAAAGGGTGCGCTGGGTATCGACATCGAAAGTCAGGATTTTCTCGATCTCATCGTCGAACAGGTCGAGGCGGAAGGGCAGCGCCGTTCCCATCGGAAACAGGTCGATCAGCCCGCCGCGGACGCTGTATTCGCCGGGCGAGACGACTTGCGTCACATGCTGGTAACCGGCCAGCGTCAGTTGCGTCCGTAGCGCATCGACATCGAGGCGATCGCCGCGCTTGAGGAAAAACGTGTGCGCCGCCAGATATTCCTGCGGCGGCAATTGCCCGATGGCGGTAGAGGCGGCCAAAAGCGCCACATCGCAACGGTTCTGGGTGATTTCGTAGAGCGTCGCCAGCCGTTCCGAAATTAAATCCTGATGCGGCGAAAAATTGTCGTAGGGCAACGTCTCCCAGTCCGGCAACAAATGCACGCGCAGTTGCGGCGCAAACCAGCGCAACTCCTCCTGCAAGCGCTGGGCATCGAGCGGACTAGCCGTGACCACCGCCAGGGTGCGCCCGGTAGCGTTAGCCGCAACCCGCGCCAGCATCAGCGCATCAGATGATCCGGCAGTGGCGGGTAAATCGAGTCGGAAGGCCATGTGGAAGAAGTGTTGTTGGCGCGGCACCCTCGCCGCAGTACCGCAATTCCTCGCATTCCATGAGGAGTGCGAGGCTAAGGCACGGGAGAGAGGAACAAAGTCAGCGCGGGAAAGTCCTCGCCGAGTACGGCGTTCCTGCGGGTTCCAGCGATAATCAATGGCGGAATTTTACCACCGTGGGCAATACAAGCGTCAGGGCGAAGTTCTTTCAAGGCGTTTGAGAGTGGGAAACCAGTGAGTTACAGCAGTTCCCCCCCCAAGACCGACGGAACGTCGGATCATGTAAGGGTTACAATAACAACAATAAAGGTGGTTAAATACTCAGGTGGCGATAAGACAACTTTCCCCAGACGATCTATCGGTCGGTAGCAAGCTGCCGTGGAACGTTTTCGACTTGCACGGGCGGTTGCTGCTGAGAATAGGGCAAGTGCTAGAAAGCCAGCGCCAAATCGACGGCTTGTGCGAGCGAGGGCTTTTCACCGATGGAAAAACCACTCGGATCGAAGAAGCTGAAGCCACGCCTCCTCCGGATCGAATATCAGCTTTTTCGCTGATATTGGAAGCCCGGCACCGGCTGGAACTGGCCTGCGCTCCAAATGCATCCAGGGATAATTTCGCCGACCATATTGCGCGAGTCTGTGCGCTGATCGGGCAAGCGCTCAAATTGAACAAGGACGCCGCCATGGCGACCATGCTGCTCAATCGTGAAGTTCGCTATTCAATCAGGCACTCGGTTGACGCAGCAATGATCACCCAAATTGTCGCTTCCTTCGTGGGCATGCAAGAGTCCGAACTGGCGTCCATCACAGCGGCAGCGCTAACAATGAACATCAGCATGCTCGCCAAGCAGGACGAATTGCAGCACCACCAGCAGCCATTAACGGATGAAGAACGCCAGATTATTCACCACCACCCGCTGGAAAGCAGGAACCTTTTGCTGCAGTTCGACGTTTCGGATGAACTATGGCTGAATATCGTGCAGGATCACCACGAAGCAATTGATGGAAGTGGCTACCCGGCGAAGAAAACCGGCGACGACATTCTTCTTCCCACCCGTATCGTTTCATTGTCGGACATATACTGCGCACGCGTAACCGGCCGGGACTATCGCCCGCCGTTACGCCCCAATGCAGCCCTGAGGGCAATATTTCTTGGTCAAGGCGCGGTAGAAAAATTCCTCTCGGTGCAGTTTATCAAGGCGCTTGGTGTTTTCCCTCCGGGGACACCGGTACGGCTGACCAACGGTGAAATTGCCATAGTCACCCATCAAGGCGAGAAGGCAAATGCTCCTTTGGTTGCTTCCGTAATCGGCCCACGTGGCGTCCCCTTTGCCTCGCCGATTAAAAGGGATACCAGCCTATCGCTGTACTCGGTACGAGAAGCAGTAGATTTCAGCGAACTCGGTGGAACCGCGAACATACAGGCTATCTGGAAACAATAGCCGCTTAACCGACCAAGCTAAATTCCGCAATTGCATTCCTCTGAAAATTTAGGGATAATTCGTGCCTCCCTTGTTCCGTACTATCGATTCATCGAACTTGTCACGGATCATGCAACACAGAATGGAAGAACCAAGCATGAAAGATGGCATTCACCCGAAGTACGTCGAAATCGACGTTACCTGCAGCTGCGGCAACACGTTCAAGACCCGTTCGACCAGCGGCAAGCCTTTGCACATTGAAGTCTGCTCTTCCTGCCACCCGTTCTATACCGGGAAGCAGAAAATTGTCGATACGGCCGGCCGCGTAGAGCGCTTCCGCCAGAAGTTCGGCAATGTCCAGCGTTCAGCCTGAGCAAATCTACGGATTGAAGGAATGCAGGTTTTTATTTTGAAAAAGGCAGCCTCGGCTGCCTTTTTCATTTGAATCCGCTCACGTCGATGCCTTCCATCCGACTGCCAGTTTTCCCCGAGATGTTGCGCTTCCCGGTCGAACTACCGTTGCGCGGCCTGGCGTTGATTGGTTTGTGCGCCCTCTATCTGCTAGCAGGACTGTTCGGACACGACCCATGGAAAAGCGATGACGCCATTCACTTCGGCGTTGCATACGGTTTCCTCAACGGCGACGGCTTGCAAGGTGGCTGGCTGGTGCCTCACCTTGCCGGCGAGCCTTTCCTGGAAGCGCCTCCCCCGCTCTACTATTGGGTTGCCGCAGCTTGCGCCAAGCTGCTGGGCTGGTTACTGACCCCACCCGATGCGACACGCCTCGCATCTGCCCTGTTCGGCGCGGCATTCCTCGGCCTTCTCGCCGCTGCCAGCCGTGTCCTGTATGCCAATTCCAGCAGCAATCGTGACATCGTATCCGAGGAAGGCAATGTTGCGCCACTGATCGCGATCGGCTGTCTCGGCCTGCTTGTACCCATCCATGATACCCAGCCGCTAATCGCATTGCTGGCAGCCAGCGCCGCTACCTACCTGGGACTCGCCGTGCTTCCCCAGCGCCCCCTTGCCGGTGGCATTCAAGCCGGCCTGGGTTTGGGCCTAGGCTTTCTCGCGGCTGGTTCCATCGCCGTCATCACGCTTGCGCCACTATTGCTGCTTGCGCCGCTTCATCGCCATTGGCGTAGTAGCGCCAGCCTGCGCGGTATCGCCCTGGCGCTACTGGTTGCCGCTCCGCTAATTGCCATCTGGCCAATCATGCTCGCGTGGCAAGCGCCACATTTTTTCTCTGCGTGGTGGTCGCACTCCGCTAACAGCCTGGTTTTCCAGACTGGCTGGCGACAGTCGCTGCTGCCCCTCGCCGAACTGATGGGCTGGTTCACTTGGCCAGCGCTGCCATTGGCGCTATATACCCTATGGATACAACGGCATCGCCTTAACCAACCGGGAATAGTACTACCGCTGATCGGCTTGGCAGCATTGCTGCTCGAACTCGTCTTCATCTTCGGGCCGCGCCCTCTCTTTGCACTACCGCTGCTGCTACCGCTCATACTGCTGGCGACGGTGGGTGCCGGACGTCTGCGACGCGGCGCGGCCAATGCCTTCGACTGGTTCGGCATGATGACCTTAACGCTGGTGGCAGGACTATTGTGGCTCGGTGGTTCCGCATTGACCTTGGGCATCCCTACCCGTCTTGCAGTTCGCGCCACGGTACTCGAACCAGGCTTTGTCAGTACTTTTTCGCCACTGCCATTTATCATCGCCGTGGCGCTGTTGCTGGCCTGGCTCTGGTTCATTTTCGCCAGCCCGCGTTCGCCCTGGCGCGCCACTACCCATTGGGCCGCAGGCGTAACTTTGATGTGGGCGCTGGTCGCCACACTCTGGCTACCGTGGATTGATTACGGAAAAAGCTACCGCAATGTGGTCTTAGACTTGAAGCGGGTGATTTCCAGCAGTCATGGATGTATCGCAGGTCACGATATTGGCGGCGCGCAGCGCCTGTCGCTGCAATACTTTGCCGGGATCGTGACTGTCCGCACCAACACGCGCACAGCAACCACTTGCCCGCTTCTTTTAGAGCAAGGCGCAGTACGCGGCGCTACGAGTTTGCCTCCACCAGGCTGGCGCAAGATTTGGGAAGGCCACCGCCCCAGTGATCGTAGCGAACGCCTGCGCCTCTTTCAGCGCAACAGTGACTAGCTTCATATTCATTACCCAATGGAGACATCGAATTCGCTATGCGCACCATCCCAGAAAATGCCTTGGCTTCGAAACACCCTACGAAGTTTTACGAAACAGTTACACTTGCGTCATAAGAACGTTGGACTTCAGACTTGAATCTGTGAAATAAAGTTAATGAATAAAATCAGGGTTAAACCGACTAAACCGTATAAATCTGCATTGAAATATGCTACGCAGAAGGGGAAGAAACCAAGCACTCAAGAGATAGATGCACTGGTGAACCTGTTCAACTATGGGCTATACGCAGAAGCAATGTTTCTCGCCCAAGCAATGACGTTGCGCTTCCCTCAGTGCGGGTTTGGTTGGAAGGTGTTGGGTACAGTGCTCAAGCAAATGGGGCGAACTGTGGACGCGTTGGCCCCCATGCAGAAAGCGGCAGAGCTGTCGCCAAGTGACGCTAATGCATACTGCAACCTGGGCGTCACCCTCCATGATCTGGGCAGACTAAACGAGGCGAAAGCTAGTTACCGCCGCGCACTACAGATTAGTCCAGATTATGCCGAAGCACACAACAACCTAGGCAATACTCTCCACTATCTGGGCAGGCTAGATGAGGCCGAAGCTAGTTACCGCCGTGCGCTACAAATCAAGCCAGATTACGCCGAGGCGCACAGCAACCTGGGCAATACTCTGCGATATATCTGGCGACTTGATGATGCAGTGGCAAGCTGTTGCCGGGCGCTGGAGATCAAACCGGATTACGCCGAGGCACACAACAACCTGGGCAATACTCTGAAAGACCTCGGGCAACTTGACGAGGCCGAGGCTAGTTACCGCCGTGCGCTACAGATCAAGCTGGATTACGCCGAGGCGCACAACAACCTGGGCAACACCCGCCACTATCTGGGCCGACTAGATGAGGCCGAGGCCAGTTACCGCCGTGCGCTACAGATCAAGCCAGATTACGCCGAAGCATATAATAACCTTGGGGCTACGCTGAAAGACCTCGGGCGACTTGATGATTCGGTGACGAGCTACCGTCGGGCGACGGAGATCAAACCAGATTTTGCTGAGGCGCACAACAACCTGGGCAATGTCCTGAAAGATCTCGGGCGACTCGATGACGCGGTGGCGAGCTATCACCGAGCAATGGAGATCAAACCCGATTTTGTCGAGGTACACAGCAATCTACTCTTCATCCATAACTACCTGTCCGACCTGCCTGCAGCGTTGTTGCTAGCCGAAGCCCGTCACTTTGGCGATCTAGTAGCGCGCCAAGCCCACCCTTATAGAGACTGGCGCAACATTTCCGAGTCTGACCGATGCTTGCGCGTAGGCTTAGTGTCGGGTGATTTGTGCAATCACCCGGTGGGCTACTTTGTCGAAAGCGTACTTAATGCACTCGCATCCAATGCCGCTGGCCGGCTGGAACTCATTGGTTACCCCTGTCATTTTCGCTTCGACAAGCTAACCGAACGGATCAAAGCCTACTGCCATGACTGGCATTCGGCGGTGGGACTTTCTGACGAAAACCTTGCTCGGCAGATACACGAAGATGGCATTCATATCCTGATCGACCTATCGGGGCATACAGCTCACAACCGCCTACCCATGTTCGCCTGGAAACCAGCGCCGGTTCAAGTCGGTTGGTTGGGCTATTTTGCTACTACCGGTGTAAACGAGATGGACTATGTGCTAGGGGATCCGTATGTCACACCACTAAAGGAAGAAGATCAATTTTCGGAAATTGTATGGCGTTTGCCAGAAAGTTATCTGTGTTTTACCCCCCCAGATGTAGCGCTGAACGTGGGGCAGTTGCCCACCCTGAGTACAGGCAGCATCACCTTTGGTTGTTTCAACAATCTGACAAAGATGAACGATGCCGTGGTAGCTCTGTGGGGGCGGGTACTCCAGGCCGTGCCTAGTTCGCGCCTGTTTCTCAAGACGAGACAACTAAACGACCCAGCAGTTTGTGAAACTACACGCCAGCGTTTCGCTGAACACAGAATCCCCTCTAACCGACTGATGTTGGAAGGTTTTTCACCACGAGCTGACTTATTGGCAGCTTACAACCGGGTTGATATTGCCCTAGACCCCTTTCCTTATCCAGGTGGCACCACAAGCGTCGAAGGACTCTGGATGGGAGTACCGGTCGTTACTCGCCGAGGTGAGCGTTTTCTGTCTCACTTGGGGGAAAGTATTGTCCAAAATGCCGGGTTGGCCGACTGGGTTGCGGCAAACGATGATGACTATGTTGCTAAAGCAGTGGCCTTTGCCTCGGATTTGGATATGCTTACTAAATTACGATCAGGCTTGCGTCAACAAGTGCTAGCCTCGCCGATCTTTGATGCGTCTCGCTTTGCCCACCACTTCGAGGCAGCAATGCGGGGAATGTGGCAGCGCTGGCAGAAAAAACAAGGAGTCCATACATGACCCATAACACTACTCGGCAGGGTCTTGTAGCAGAGACGCAATTGACTATTGATCAGGCTAAAAACCTTACCAATACGCTCCTCAAACAAGGGCGGCTGAGGGACGCGCAAGCATTGATTCAGCAATTACAACTGGCGCAACCCATGGACGCAGAGGTGGACCTTTTGGCGGCAGAATGTGAATTCTATGGTGGCCATCCGAATATTGCACGCAGTTTGGTACTTAAAGCCAGTCATACCAGCCCCGATCTGGATAAAGTTAAGGCCGCTTTGGCTGAAATTGAAGCGCTAGACCGTACTCTCGCCAGCAACGATTACCGCAATTCATTCCTCATTCTGAGGAACCGACACATGGACTACCCCATGAACATCCAACTGGAAACGGTAGGTCGCTGTAATGCCAAGTGCGACTTTTGCCCGCACAGCAAACTAGAAAGAAAGTTTGCTGTCATGGGCGATGAGTTGTTCGAGAAAATAGTCAATGAGGCTAGCGTCATCCCACCAAGTAGCCAGCTAAATTTTTACATGAACGTGGTCAACGAGCCCTTCATGGACAAGAAGATTTTTTCAAGAATGCGGATGCTGAACGATAAAATCGATCATGCCACTATCGGCATCTACACCAATATGAACATAATGCCGCCGCACTTTTTTGAAAGGCTGGCGGAAATAAGGCAGATTACCTACTGGAACGTATCTTTCAATGCCGCGAACAAGAAGGAATACGAAGAATCTATGGGAATCAATTTTGAGCGTACCGTTACCAACATTAGAAGTTTTCTTAGCGAAAATCGAAAGAATAATTATGTAAGAGACCCTGTATATCTCTCACGCATCGCTACCGGTAGTGAGGCTGACTCGCGGTTCATAGAGGAATGCAAGTCTCTCTTCGCCGGATATAACTGCAATGAGGAATTTGTCCCCGTTTGCAAGAATCGAGCTGACTGGCTCGGCCAAGTCCAGGTGACAAGGCAAAGTACAATACCGGTGTTGTTGCCGTGTAATCAGTGGTTCAATATCAGCATATTATGCAACGGCATAGTGCCGCACTGTTGCATGGATGCCAAGGGCGCATTCCCGCTCGGGGATGTTAACAAGCAATCCATCCTGGAAATTTATAATAGCCCACATTTCCGTAATTTACGCGAAAACGCGATTAGCCGCGATGTGATCTATCCTTGTAATACTTGCGCTTTGCTGTAATAGGAAGGTAAAAAAAGCCCCAGCTTCTTGTCAAGTACCCTTCAGATTAAACGCCTAGGCGCTGACGGGGAACTCCGATACTAAAATGTCCGCCCACTTAGATATTTAGTCCCACGGTGTGCTGGTGTAAGTTATAGCCAGCTACGGAGGGAAGACCTATGGGACAAGTACTACACGGATGCGCCCGCACAACAGAGGCAGTGCGTCGAGCGATACAACATAGTCAAACGAGCCTGATCAAACTGGCATCCCAGTACGGAGTCAATCCCAAGACGGTTGCGAAATGGCGTCAGAGAGAGAGCATCCAGGACG
>Ga0074195_1001437_pt1 | contig 33726 bp, 35 predicted proteins | sample EPASupsiteHSE623_FD_64525 | JGI IMG/M metagenome (GOLD analysis project Ga0074195, IMG submission 64525) | Bioremediated contaminated groundwater from EPA Superfund site, New Mexico - Sample HSE6-23 | ecosystem: Environmental > Aquatic > Deep subsurface > Groundwater > Contaminated ... | reverse complement strand
ATGTATATTGATCAATATAAACGAGGAATGGGTAACTGGTAAAACCTATTTATCTATGGACGAGGAGTAATGGCTTCTGGATACAGGGCATCTACGAAATTACAGCATTTATGGGACACTGCCCAGACAGCTGGCGTGATCTCAGCAAGAGCCGTAATGAGCTACATCATCATGGCATGAAAGAGGACGAAGTAGTCATAAAAAACAGAGATCAAAATGCTTCAACGATTGTTGATATTTGGGCAACTTTAAAGGAGCATCTCGAAGACGATGATTTCTGGAATCCTGCTTTTGGTGGAGGTTCTGGCAAGGTACTTGTATCTTCATTAGGGCTTTCTCCGGGTTTGCTATATTCCGCATTGAAGAACGTTGAGCCAGAACAATGTCTACTTATAACCTCTGAGAAGGCATTATTTTCACTTGAGGGGGTAATAAGGCGTTCTGAATATACTGGGACCTATACTACTTTGACCATGAATGATCCGTGGTCCGGCTTTGGAGAAGCAAACGATTTAGTTATCAGGGCAAGGGATTGTTTAGTTTCTGCAGATGAGGTGATCTGTAATGCTACTGGAGGGACGACAGCTATGCAGTATGCTATCCAACAGCTTGCGGAATCTGCAAAGAGTCTAGGTCGAGATGTTAGATGGGTCGCAATGATTGATAGACGGCCGCCTGAGAATCAAAGAGCTGAGCCATATGTCGTTGGAGAAATGATGGACCTTAAGAGGGGAACTAGCTATGATTGAACTTGTGGCAAGATTCCGGATCGTGACTCCTTTATTCATGTCAGGATCGGATAAATCAAAAGCAGAGCTTAGAGTGCCAAGCATAAAAGGAGTTCTGCGATTTTGGTGGCGTGCTCTCGCACTTGGAAGACTAGGTTCGGTTGATAAGGTACGAGAGGAAGAGTCGCGTATTTTCGGAAGCGCAGGAAACGATGTTGGTCAAGCGAGGGTGCATCTTAGACTAAAGCTGCCTAAGAACGTAGACCAATATAAAGACCAAATACTCAGTTACTCCGATGGGGAGGTAGTCGGTCCTGGGGCTCGATACCTAGGATATGGCGTAATAGAGGCGGTCCCAAGCAAGAAAAGGAATACTAGAGAAGGCCAGGTTCTTCGTTCGTGCTTGAAATACCCGTTTGAAGGGAGTTTGAACATCCTCATCAAGCCTAACACTAGTGAAGATGATATCAAAAACATAGCTTCGGCACTAATTGCCATGAGCCTTTTTGGAGGATTAGGCTCTCGGTCACGCAAAGGCTATGGATCATTTAACCTCTTGGAGCTGAAACTTGGAGATAGAATACTCTTTACGATGCCCAAAGACATCGAAGAGCTAAAATCAAGAATTGAATCGCTATTTAAAGATTATAATATAAAGGCTCAATCGGGGCTACCTCCATACACAGCATATAGCATTTTGACCCGAGTGGATATCATCGATAAGGGGTCAGATCCTCTGCGGTTACTTAACTCCATTGGGGAAATGATGCAGCTGTATCGAAGTTGGGGAAGAAATGGCAAAGTAAATGAAATGCCTTCGGAAAGAAATTTCAAATTTGACCACGACCTTGCTGCGGAAGCCATCACAAAGACCGTTGAAACTCATCCGCGACGAGTAGTTTTTGGTCTTCCTCATAACTATTATTTCTCAAGTTATCAGGAAAAGGTAGATGTAAAGCCGGCAAAACGAGAACGTCGTGCAAGTCCATTGTTTATCCATATCCAGGGGCTGGCCAATGGTCAATATGTAGCGGTGACTATGGTTATGCCCGCTGAGTTCCTTCCAAAAGGAGAGAAAATTAAGGTCAATAAATCCCTTGTATCTCTGAGCATCGATTTCAAGGTTATTGATGACTTTTTGGATGGCAAGAGAAGATCAGGTCATTCTCGATTTCCAAATATAGTGAATGCAATTCGGCCTAAGATACCGGCAGCAGTCGGGGCGATAAAATGAACGATAAAATTTACTTCAGCCTAGGGCCCGTACAGGGGTTCGTAGCCCAAGCCCGGCGAACTCGTGATCTTTGGAGCGGATCATTTCTATTATCATACCTGGCAGGATGTGCTATCAACGAGGTTCTTACAAAAGGCGGGAAAATCACAGTTCCAGATGTCAACGAGGATGAACTGCTCGCTTGGATAGGCGGATCAAGAAAGGGAGATGCCCCCATGATCGGATCTCTACCAAACCGGTTCGAGGCAATTGCCAGCAATCCAAAGGATGTAGCAGATTCTGCCGCTAAGGTAGTACAGCAAAAATGGGAACAGATCGCCCAAGCCGTATGGGATGAATTCCTGACCGGTGTAGCAGAGAATGGAAGAAATACCAAAGTCATCTGGGACCGTCAGATAAAGGGATTCTGGGAGATATCTTGGGTTATTGGTCCCAATATCTCATTGATGAACTCCAGAAAGAACTGGAGGACATGTAGACCTTCCGAAGAGGGTGGCGATCACTGTACCATGATGGGTGATTGGCAGGAGCTTTCAGGTTTTATCCGGTCCCATGAAAGGATAAAACAAAATGGATTCTGGAACCGGGTCCAATCCAGGGTTGGCAAACTTGATCTGCGAGAAAACGAGCGACTCTGCGCTATGGCCTTAATAAAGCGGCTATTCCCAAAGGTTTCAGGGGATGCAATAGGCTGGAAAATCGAAGCAGAAAATTGGCCATCTACTCCCTATATAGCTGCAGTTCCATGGTTGAATCAGGTTATGGGTATTGCTGCGAGTGATGCAAATAATTATGCAAGTGATGTTTTAAAAACCGCTCAAGGTGCGAAACGAAAGGGGATTTCAGGAAAGATTGGATTGCTAAGCGATCGGAAAGCTGAGCCTTTCCTAAACCTCGATGGCAATTTCTACTTTGAGAGTGCGCTGGCCGATAGTGGGAGAACACCTCTCGATGGCACGCCATTAGCTCTCGATATTAATGGTGAAGAACCTGCAGAGGTTAAAAAGAAGCGAGAAGAACTCCTGCGTCTGCTCAATAGATTGGGAGACAAGGTTGGCAGCAGGCCGTTTTCATTCTATGCCATGCTCCTGATGGATGGAGATAATATGGGGAAGCTGATCGGGGAAAAAGGCGGAGAACCAATCAGCAAAGCCCTTTCCATATTCACGGGAGCTGTCCGCAATACTGTGCAAAAGCATAACGGTGTCACCATCTATGCAGGAGGTGATGATGTTTTAGCCATGCTACCTATGCCTGATGCTATAGGCTGCGCCTTAGCTCTTTCTAAGAAGTACGTGGATTCCTTTAAAGAATCGATTCCGGAAGTCGATGCAACGATCTCAGCGGGACTCGTATTCTCGCATTATCATATTCCGTTGAGATCGGTGATGGAAGAGGCCCACCATATACTGGACGACGTTGCCAAAGATCAGAATGGTCGTGCCAGCATAGCTGTCAGCGTCTTGAAGCCCAGTGGAAAGTATTGTCAGTGGACAGCAACCTGGGATCGTCTGATAGGAGAGAATGGAACAATGCCCGTAGATGACCTTGTATCCCGCGTTCAGGCTGGAGATAAGAAGCAGTTCTCTACTTCGTTCTTTTACAGCCTCAGGGATGACCTATCAATACTCTCAGAAGACCCTCTTTGGAAACCAGGTAGTTATGGAGAGCTGGTAGAGGGTCTTGACCCAGTTCGTTTGCTGACTGCTGAATACATGAAATCGAGAGAACGAACAGTAACCAGAGAAGAGGCAGAAGAACGAGTAAAAGCTCTTCTGGAGCTGAGCTACAAGTCCCATAGAGCAACAGGTCCCAAAAGTAATATTCTGAATGCCGATGCGGCGATGTTGATCAAGTTCCTTTCTCAAACCGCAGATGGAGGGATGGAATGAGTTTTAAGATGTACAAGCTGACTCCTGTAGATACCCTGTTTTTCCGTGACGGCAGGCCTTACAACCAGGGGGAATCCAGTTCGACCGATGTAAAAAGCCTATTTCCTCCCTTTGCCGTAACAATGGTTGGAGCTTTGAGGGCCTCGCTTTCAAGAGGATTGGGCTGGAATGGAAAAGGCAATTGGTCTTCTGAGATCAAGAAGAAGCTGGGAGACGGCCAGGACTTAGGGCCGATGAAGTTTAAAGGACCATATTTGATCAAAGGCCAGGAGGTTCTTTTCCCAGCCCCATTGAACCTCCTAGGAAAAGTATCCGAGACTGAAAAAGGCAAATGGTCTCAGCTTAACCTTTTGCATCCTGGAGAAGAAGTTGATTGTGATATAGGCGATAAGGTTCGGTTGCCCGCTTTAAAAAACGCTATAGGAATGAAATCTCTTGATGGATATTACCTAACATCCTGGGATTTAGGAGTTGTGCTAGAGGGAGGCGATCCAAGCAAAGTGTATGTGTTTAACTGGAATAGGATTCCAGGAAAGGACGACGGACGACTCAGAGAATTTCTAATGAATAAATTTAGCTTTGAGTGGGCAAAAACCGCACTAATTGGAAAAAGCAGCAATGGTAAGACTATCAAAATATCTACCGGTGAAAAGTCCCTTTTACTAGAACTCGATGACAAAAAAACTAAAGTAACCTTGGAAATCGATGGCAGTATTATTGAGGAATTCACAGTAATGATTGAAAATGGTGAGCTAAACATATACAGCAAAGTTAATCCAATAAAGGGGAGTGATCTCTGGGATTTCGAATATCTTGTAGGCATTCAGAGGAATTTTGAGACCAGGACAACTGAAGAAGGTTTGATGTATTCCAGGTCAAGGGTCAGATTGAGTTCAGGAGTTGGTCTGGCTGTAGGAATCGAAGGATTGGCAGATGGCATGGAGCTTCTATCGCCATTACCATTTGGGGGCGATGGAGGTTTGGCTTATGCAGATCCCATCAATATTTCAATCAAGATCCCAGACGCACCTAATTTAGAGGCTTCAAGCGATGGGAAGATTCAGTTCACGGTTACCCATCTTACGCCTGCTTATTTTGAAGGCAAATGGCCTGGACCAGGAGATGAACTGCCAGGCATCTCTGGTTCTCAGGTTGTTTCAGCCTGCTTGGAACGTCCGGTCAGAATAGGTGGATGGGACTCGGTTAAGAGAGAGCCGTTGCCACTTAAACCATTCTTGCCAGGAGGTTCGATCTGGTTCTGCGAGGCTCATAAGGACAATGCTGAGAAGATAAGGCAGTGCAATGGTCAGCATTTAGGAAAATATAGCGAGTACGGTTTTGGCGAGATCGCTATTGGTCAATGGATAAATGAGAACTAATGGGTGATCATATGAAGAGTATTATCATTGGAATGCTAGCAGAAACACCAGTTCATCCTGGTGCAGGCCGATCAACAGGTTTTGTTGATTTGCCTGTGGCGCGGGAATCGATTACCGAGTATCCTGTGATTGTAGGATCAAGCCTCAAAGGAGCTTTGAAAGATAGAGCCAGAGAGATGTGGCCAGGAGAAAAGGGCGAGAATGGGAAAGCAAAAGCCCAAAGCGACCAGGTAGCAAAGGCATTTGGTCAGCAGGACGGTGCTGGAAACCTAATAGTTTCAGACGCACGCTTGCTGCTGCTCCCAGTTCGCAGTCTCACAGGACAATATAAATGGGCGACCTGCCCCTACCTGCTGGAAAGGTTAAGCAGGGATATTCAACGATCTGGAAAAGGAACCAAGTTCAAGACCCCCAAGACCGATAAGAAGCCTCTGAAGGGGCATGTGCAGGCAGGTGGAACCGGAAACCTCTTCCTGGAAGAGAGAGAGTTCAAAATAGATGGAAAAGCAGATGGCTCTATCATAGAATCAATCAGCCAGCTAGTTCTTCATAAGGCGGCAATAGAGAGACTGGCAGAACAGCTGATTGTGTTAAGCGATGATGACTTCAAGTGGTTTGCCAGCTATGGCCTTCCCATCAATGCACGTAATGTCCTGGATGAGGATACAAAGACCAGCCTGAACCTCTGGTATGAGGAGACATTGCCCCAGGACAGTCTATTCTATACCCTCTTCTTAGAGCGTGGAATCGGGGCTATTGACCTGGTTAAAACCATGGTAAATGACAGATCTTATCTGCAAGTCGGCGGAAACGAGACCGTTGGGCACGGCTGGTTTGCATTGAAACTACTGGAGGAGTAAGATGCCTGACCAAACCCTGGGACAAAGGCGAGCTGCTCATGCTTTAAAGGCGATAAATGCATTAGCGGAAAAGAAAGATTACGGCAACTTCGGGAGCTACGTTCAGCGTCTGCCAGCAACTATAGTGATGAATGGTCTTGGTCAGGCCATGGCCGGGGAGCTGGCAGCAGCAAGACTTGGCAAAGGGGCCGGTATGAGCGTTGATGAAAGATCTCATAAAACCCTCTTTGATTTAGTAGGGGGCTGGCTTAAAGAGAGCGGCGTTTATTCCAAGGATAAGGACCTCATGGCGTCTATTGTTCAGAGCAACCAGGAAATGTATGTTCTGGCTCAAGCTGAGGCCCTCGCCTATCTCGATTGGCTCAAAAAGTTTAGCCAGGCTTATTTGAATGGTGGTTAAAGGATGGTTCGTCCCTTATTTAGAACAGAGACTAAGCTGGCTGATAGACCGCCTCAGAGCAACGCAGGCCTCTGGTATGATAAGTTCTGTGACCAGTGGTTAGAGAACTGGGACGGCCTGGGCGACAGTGGAAAGAGGAACTGGATCAATGGAGTGACCAATGGATCTGTGGGGGATGATCGCCAGATCAATGAGGCTGTGGGACGTCGCATAGAGCTGCTAAATAAGTGCGGCGGGATCGCCCTTCATCTAGAAACTGAAGGGCCGTTTGTCACAGGTCTTGGAAGAAATCATCCGGTGGAAAACGGATTTGCCTGGCATCAGACTCTTGGAACGCCTTACCTTCCAGGCTCTTCGGTTAAAGGTATCGTGCGATCCTGGGCAAAGGTCTGGAAGGAAGAGACGGAAGAGAACATAAACAGGATATTTGGTCCCAGAGGTTCGGATACCACTTCGGCTGGTTCTGTTATCTTTCTGGATGCTATACCTGTGGGTTCGATACAGCTCAAGGCGGATGTTATGACACCTCACTATGGACCTTATTATCAGGGCAACGAGCCGCCTGCTGACTGGCATAATCCCGTTCCTGTTCCGTTCTTGGTAGTTGATGCCGGACAGGAATTCCTCTTTGGCATGATGCCCAGGCGACCTCAGGACCAAGAAGACTGCAAGACTGCATCGGAATGGCTCAAAGATGCATTATCGTATATTGGAGGCGGAGCCAAGACTGCCACGGGATATGGCAGGTTTGAGTATTTTGTACCCAGGTCCCCATGCATGGATTGGTTAGATAAGGAGCTTGAACGGCTGGCAAAAGAATATAATAAATCTGCTTCCGAGGTCCTGACTAAGGTGCCGATGAAGGTTGCTGAGACCTGGAATAAGATTGGTGATTCCAAGCTCAAGGAGGAGGTACTCGGGGATATCAAGAGCCGATATGGCGAACTATGGGACCATCCACCAGGTGGACTTAAGAAGGCTAAAAAGATATATGAAGCAAAACCAACAGGAGGCTCTTAGCTAAGAAGACATTGCTCTGTTAGCAGAAGAAAGGTTGCAGAGATCTTTGATAGTTCTGGGAGCAGGCCCCCTATAGTCCAGGGCCATCCGGACCAGACGGATGGATAGGGCCAGATGTAAATGAGCTGATGTGATGCACTGGCCTTAGACCGTGGTCTTTACCATGTCTGAAAGGACGTGGCTCCATTGAAACCAGATGCTGTTTTTATTATAATCGATGTGTTGAACGGCTTACCATGACTGGAAAGTCGTGGCTCCATTGAAACAGGAGGACACTGGATGGCTCTGGATGTCAATGATTTTATTACCATGGCTGAAAAGTCGTGGCTCCATTGAAACGCCAATATGAGGGGTTCATCGGCTTGGGTTTGAGATCCATTACCATGGCTGAAAAGTCGTGGCTCCATTGAAACGCCAATATGAGGGGTTCATCGGCTTGGGTTTGAGATCCATTACCATGGCTGAAAAGTCGTGGCTCCATTGAAACTCCAGGTATTGATCACATCACTATTCAAGAAAGCAGTATTACCATGGCTGAAAAGTCGTGGCTCCATTGAAACTAATCGTTTCTTTTTTAATCAATCTCTCCAGGATGACATTACCATGGCTGAAAAGTCGTGGCTCCATTGAAACATGGAAGCCAAACGTAGGCACCTGGTAGAATTTTTCTATTACCATGGCTGAAAAGTCGTGGCTCCATTGAAACCAGGGGGCGAAGCAAAGAACTACAAGACTACTACGATTACCATGGCTGAAAAGTCGTGGCTCCATTGAAACTCGTGACCGGTTTCCCGATCATCAGATCTATCCGAACCTTACCATGACTGAAAAGTCGTGGCTCCATTGAAACGCCGATAAGACCCAGAATCTCTTCATTCTTCCCGTGATTACCATGGCTGAAAAGTCGTGGCTCCATTGAAACTCCATCTGGAATTCCGAAAACTACTATTCCAAACAATATTACCATGGCTGAAAAATCGTGGCTCCATTGAAACTTATCAGCAAAGTAAATATAAAGCAAGAATGATATATTACCATGGCTGAAAAGTCGTGGCTCCATTGAAACCCGAAATACCGGCCAAAAAAATTATTCAGTATGTTATTATTACCATGGCTGAAAAGTCGTGGCTCCATTGAAACTCCATTTACTCCAGCCTCTGCGCCAAGCATAGTCGCATTACCATGGCTGAAAAGTCGTGGCTCCATTGAAACACCATTGCCAGAGCTAACATCTTTTTCATTGATATATTACCATGGCTGAAAAGTCGTGGCTCCATTGAAACCACGCCAATACCATCATGGCATATTTCTTGTAAATCGCATTACCATGGCTGAAAAGTCGTGGCTCCATTGAAACAGAATTCAATTGCCAATATAATTAATATTATAAATATTACCATGGCTGAAAAGTCGTGGCTCCATTGAAACGTTATGGGTTTTAATTATCTTGAAATCGTATTCACCATTACCATGGCTGAAAAGTCGTGGCTCCATTGAAACGTCATTCCAGGGAGCGGCCTGCGATAGAAGAGCATATTACCATGGCTGAAAAGTCGTGGCTCCATTGAAACCTTTGCCGCTATGATAAGCAGCAACCCTACTACCAAATTACCATGGCTGAAAAGTCGTGGCTCCATTGAAACCTTTAAGTTCAGGTGTTATTTCAAAAGGAATATCCCAAATTACCATGGCTGAAAAGTCGTGGCTCCATTGAAACTTCTATATGCCCCATACGGGTATCAAGGTTTCCTAAGATTACCATGGCTGAAAAGTCGTGGCTCCATTGAAACCCGGCAACTTCGTAGCTTTTGCAAAAAGGTATTCGTTATTACCATGGCTGAAAAGTCGTGGCTCCATTGAAACTCCATCAGATTCTTCAGATATGCTTCGATCTCATCAAATTACCATGGCTGAAAAGTCGTGGCTCCATTGAAACCCATTATGAGGCACGTTGAATACTACGCTTATCAGTGTATTACCATGGCTGAAAAGTCGTGGCTCCATTGAAACGTCCTGTGAACCTTTACATCCATTTCCATCCCGTTTACATTACCATGGCTGAAAAGTCGTGGCTCCATTGAAACTATCCCATTCATTATATATCAGATCAGACTTTCTGAATTACCATGGCTGAAAAGTCGTGGCTCCATTGAAACGCCATATTCCGGGTCTATATCATTCTGCCATCCTTCGCATTACCATGGCTGAAAAGTCGTGGCTCCATTGAAACGGCATATCAAAGCTGGGATAATTTAAGGAAGATATTTCTTACCATGACTGAAAAGTCGTGGCTCCATTGAAACGCCGCATCTCCGTTAAACTGTGTTGCAGAAGTACTGCTTATCATGACTGAAAAGTCGTGGCTCCATTGAAACGCGGTTGAGAGATGAGAATCGCCAATAAGCACTTCCCCGGAATCACTTACCATGTCTGAAAAATCGTGGCTCCATTGGAACATTCTATGCGCCAGAGCCATCAGATATATCTATTGAAAAAGGGAACTGATAGCAATGACTACATTGCGTTACAAGATTCTGCTCAGAAAAGAGGAAGACGGGACTTATACAGTGATTGTGCCCTCACTCCCGGGTTGTCTGACTTTCGGGCGCACCGTTGAAGAAGCCCTGGCCATGGCAAAAGAGGCCATTGAAGGCTTTATAGCGTGCATGAGAGAACGCGGTGAAGAAGTGCCCATCGAAACCGATGAATCACTTATTTGCACCGTTGCAGTTGAAGCTAATGCCTAATCACTGCGAAAAATGACTCAATGACGCCTAAACTGCCCTGCGTCTCACCCGAAAAGCTGGATAAGCTGCTCCAAAGATGTGGTTTCAGGCTTGAAAGGATCAGCGGTAGCCATCACTTTTATCATAACCCGCAGACTAAGAGGTCAACAGTCATTCCCTTTAATGGAAAGGAAGTTCCTAAAGGGCTATTGAATGAAATCTTGAAGGAGGCGGGCATAAGTCGTGAAGAGGTGCTATCTGCAGATGATGCCTTTCATGATGCCGGGCAGTCTGAAGCACGGTGGCAGGCCTTTGAAAGAGATCAGAGGCTCCATCGGGTGCTGGTTGAGCTGCCCGAACCAGCCTTCTCCAAACTTGAGAGGCTGGCCCGACAGCGCAGGAGAAACGTTGCCCATATCATAGGTAAGTAGGCAGGAGACCCCTCTCCTTTAGGTGAGGGGAGGAATGCCGTACCTGCTCCAATATACCGATATCATGAAATATCATATATAATATAATACCTGCCTGAAATGGCTGAATGCATCTACACTGTCAACTGCAAAATGGCACCAACTCAGGAACAGATGTCCGAGATAGAAGACACTCTAAAAGCGTTCGCTGATGCTTGTATGTGGATCAATTTCAATGTAGATGCCAGGATACGCAACCGAGTAATAATTCACCACTTCGCGTATAAGGATGTTCGAGCTAAATTTGGTCTATCTGCCAACTTAGCCGTCAATGCGATAACCAGAGTTGCCGAAAATAGAAAAACGGCACACTTGAATGGCTCTGATGTTGTTGAGTTCAAACCAACCAGCGTCAGTTACGATGCCAGGATATTCGCGTTCAGAGAGCTAGATGAGATGGTCAGCCTGACCCTTCTGAGATCAAGACAAAGGATAAAACTCGTCCTGAGCGATTATCAAAGAGATCGGCTGAGGGGTTCGAGGCCAACCAGCGCTACTCTTTGCAAGAAAGGCCGGGAATACTATATCAACATCCAGATCAAATCAGAGGCTCCTGAGTCCATCCACACGAATAAGGTTCTAGGTGTTGATCTTGGCATAACTGATATTGCTATGACCTCAGAAGGTCAGAGCTTTGGCGGTGAAGCCATCAAAGATATCAAAAACCATTACGCTTCGGTAAGGCAATCTGTTCAACAAGCAGTCTCAAAAGGCACACGGAGCTGCAGACGACGAGGAAGGCAGCTCTTGAACCGGCTATCAGGGAAAGAGAGCAGATACCAAAAGCAAATCAACCACGAAATCAGCAAAGCAATAATTTCCAGAGCACAGAAGATGCCGGCAATGGTAGCCCTGGAAGATCTGACGGGCATAAGAGTTGGAGTCAACCAGAAAGCAGGAAAAGACCAGCGAAGGAAGATCAATGGTTGGGCTTTCTATCAGCTAAGAGAGTTCTTGACTTACAAGGCTCTTGCTGTCGGCGTTCCTCTCGTGCTTGTAGATCCGGCATATACCAGCCAGACTTGCCACAAGTGTGGCAGGCATGGTATCAGGAAGGGCAAAAAGTTTAGCTGCCCACATTGTGGTTGGTCAGGAGATGCTGATTTCAATGGGGCAAATATGATTGCTTTGATTGGGCTGCATGTAGGCCAGCCTAGAGGTCCGATGTTGCCTATGTTTCAGGCTGCATCAGGGCTACTGAAAGCCCGCTCCATTTAGGGGCAGGTGGCTTACATCTAGCTCGGCTTTATGCCGCTGACTTTTATGCTGGATATCAGGCCCTCAGCCTCCTCCAGCTGCGTGCCGGATGCCTTTACCTTCTCAAGGACTGCCTGTCCTATCGGGTCGCTGGCGATATAGTCCAGGGTGATGATTGATTCATCGACCACTCTTACATCCTTGAACCCGGCAGATCTCAGGGCTTCCAGATAACTGCTCTTCATCACAGCTCCAGAGATGCAGCCCACATAGGCCTCGACAGATTCCTTAATTGATTTTGGCAGCTCCTTTAAAAGGACGATATCCGAGACCATCAGCCTGCCCCCTGGCCTGAGAACCCTGAAGGCCTCTTCAAAAGCCCGTCTCTTATCTGGAACCAGGTTGATGACACAGTTGGAGATGATTACATCGATGGTGCCATCATCGACCGGCAGCTTCTCGATCTCCCCCAGCCTGAACTCTACGTTCCTGTATCCAGCCTTTGCTGCATTGGCCTTGGCCTTCTCCACCATCTCAGGGGTCATATCCACACCTATGACCTTGCCGCTTGGCCCCGCCTTCCTGGAGGCCAGGAAGCAGTCAAAGCCAGCGCCCGAGCCAAGATCCAGGACTGTCTCTCCTTCCATGATAGATGCAAGAGCCGTGGGATTTCCGCAGCCAAGTCCCAGGTTGGATCCTGATGGCACCGACTGCATCTCCTCTTCTGAATAGCCTGCCTTCAGGCTTGCCTCCTCAGGCCTGGAAGTGTACTCAGAGAGAATCCGGTTTTTGTCTCCCTTATCCCCTCCACAGCAGCTAACTGAGCAGCAGGAGCCGCCCTGCTTGGCTACCCGGGCGTAGCTATCTCTTACAGCATTCTTGACTTCCTGTTCTTTTGCAGTCTCAGATTTCATAGTATTTTCCATATTGTATTCATCTCTTGAAGACTTCATCCATGACGGGCCCAAGCATAGATTTCACCATGCTCTCGAGCTCCTCAACCTTGATCAGGGATAGGCAGCAGATCTTGCCTCCCTTCTCCATGCTCACTACTGCGAGCTTGTCTCCAGGCCTGATCTTTGCCTTCTCTCGGAGGTCCTTGGGGAGCACCATCTGACCTCTCTCATCCACGCTCACTATGGACTCCACTTTGCAGCAGCTCATCACTGCAGGGCCGCAGCAGGGCTGCTTCCCATCTTCATCGGCCATCTCATCACCATGGACACTACTGTATTTTGCGAGGATTTAAGCTTTTCTGATAAATCAGGAAATACTGATAATACTGATAATTATCCAAAAGGCCAAATGATAGCCAAAATAGCGGCCTCGTGGATCTAGTTTTAAGAGTAACAGGCCACAGCATGCTGTTTTTTTGATCAAGCTATGTTGAATATTGGGGCTTATTCCCTGACCGAGGACCAATGCCTCCTCACCAGCTGCTAAAAGTTAAATACCCGCATCATCATCCATATCTGATAACACATGGGGGAAACTGCAAGAACATTTGCGCCTGGACAGAGCGAGATCTTCTGGTGCCAGGCATGCAACGTCCCATTGCTCTCTGAGAAGTGTTCTATCTGCGCAAATCCTGGACAGCGAATTGACCTTTCGCCTCCTGCAGATGTCCGGCTATGTTCTATCGCAGGCCGGGAGCTTCTAAGAGAGCTCTTCAAAGCAAGCTTTGGCTATGCAGATCTTCTTGAAGGTCGAATAATACTGCTAAACAAGATAGCAGGCCTGGACCGCAGGGACCAGGTCATCCTCGACGGCTACCACATAGCCACACTCTGGTTCGATATAACCACAGGGACCTACAAGCTGGACCTGGAGCTGGCAGGAGCTGTGCTTCTGGCCGGCAAGGCAGAAGAGAAGGTGGTGGTCTGCAAAGACTCGCTCATGAGGGGCCACATCAAGGGCAAGTGGATCGACAAGGAGCACATCGAAAGCCAGCCTGGCGACCTGGTCGAGGGCGATCATGTCATCTTAAAGATAGGAAAGTTCTCAGGAGTGGGCACGGTCAGGAGGAGAGGCGACGGCTCATTGTCCATTAGAGTGAAAGAGGTAACCCAAAGGCAAATTGAGCTCAGCGACTGCATCCCTACAATGTCGCAGGTCCTAAAGGCAAACGAGTCGCACCTAAAGAAGCTGGAAAAGACTGCCTTAAGAGAGCTGAGATCGCACATAGATAGGTCCAAGCTGCCAGTGAACGTCTCCTTCAGCGGTGGAAAAGACAGCCTGGCCTCGCTCTGCCTCGGGCTCAAGGTCAGGCCCAGTGCAGAGGTCCTCTTCATCAACACCGGCCTGGAGTTCCCTGAGACTGTTGATTATGTGCACAGCTTCTGCCAGGAGCGCGGCCTGAAGCTTCACGAGATCCATGGGGATGATCAGTTCTTTGACCAGATAAAGAAGTTCGGACCTCCAGCCAAGGACTTCAGATGGTGCTGCAAGACCAATAAGCTCGGGCCGCTGACCTCCTTCATACAGAAGCAGTACCCCAAAGGATGCCTGACCATCGAAGGCCGGAGAATATACGAGTCATTCAGCCGTTCCAGGATCGGAGCTGTAGAGAAGAATCCCTACGTGCCAAACCAGCTGACCATAAGCCCCATCAGAGACTGGAGGGCCATTGAAGTCATGCTCTACATCTACTGGAACAATCTGACTCCAAATCCTCTTTATGAATGCGATTACGAGAGGATAGGCTGCTGGCTCTGCCCGGCATCTCTCCAGTCTGAGTTCGCACGCATGAAGGGGTCTCATCCTCAGCTCTACGAAAAATGGAACTCTTACCTGCAAAGATGGGCAGAGGAGAATAAGCTTGATCCAAGATACGTCGACCTGGGGTTCTGGCGGTGGCGCAGGCATCCTCCAAAGATCCAGGAGATTGCCGGGGCCCAGAAGATAGACCTGTGGGCCAGGCCGTCTGGAAAGAAGGAGGTCAGGCTAGAAATGGTCAAAGGCGTGTCTCCCTGCGGCCTTGAGTACTCAATAGACGCCAACCTGACCATGCCCCAGAACTATCCATTCCCAATGGTGGCCAATGCATTGAGCATGCTTGGGGAGGTCAAGTACTCAGAGAGCCTGGGCGCTGCAAACCTCAAGACTGCCAGCGGGAAATGCACGGCGTTTGCCAGCGGACACCTCTTCGTGATTGCGCCCAAGGATAAGGCGGACGAAGAGCTGAGGAAGGTTGTGGAGACCATGCTGCGGGTCCAGACATGCACCCGGTGCAGGATATGCGAGAAGAGCTGCAGGCAGAGGGCCATAACTGTTAAGGATACCATCACCGTTGATGAGAAGAGGTGCAACCGCTGCGGGAGATGCTCCAAGGGATGCATAGCTGTGGCTGAGGCGTCCAAGCTTTTTGGCGGGAATGCGGCGAAGAAGAAGCGCTCGGCGAGGCAGAGGAGCTGAGAGCAGAGTGTCTGGCATTAATTGCCGGATTCCCCGCAGCTGACGATGGAGAGTCAAACTGCTGCGGCGCTGCCGCTGATAAGCCTGAATCTACAATATGTAGTTAGTCGCTATAAGCTGATTTGCCTGGCTTACAGGCACATCGTTTCAAATCGGTGATGAATGGCTGCCTGCATCGTTAGTTACTTCGTTTTATGTTTGCATGCCATCCACGCAGCAAGTTACGGGGCATTCCATAAAATAAAACAGAACATATCTGAATTTTTATTGAGACCATTGAACCTATCCCATAAAAACTCTCAACACTTTGATAGATCAAACGCCCACCTATTCACACCAGGTGCCACATTTCCACACGGTCGATAGAACTCAACCTTCAGTCCCATGTTCCCGTATTTTTCAATGAGCCCTTCAATCTGATTCCTCTTCTTGAATGTATAGAAGTGCAGCATGCCTCCTGCTTTCGCCAAAGGAGTCATCGCCTCCAGGACATGATCCATGCCATAGGGCGCGGGGATTATGATCCTGTCGAACTGCTGCTTGATCATCCCGGTCACATGAAGGGCGTCGCCGTTTATTATAAAAATCCTATCTTCCACCCCGTTTAGCCTGGCGTTCTCTGCCAGCCACAGGCAGGCCTCAGAGTTCTTTTCAATAGCAACGACTGTGGCCCCCGCTGCTGCAATCGGCACTGCAAAGGGACCCACTCCGCAAAATGGGATCAATACAACCTCACCAGGCTTTGATTTCAGGGCAACTCTTCTCCTCTCAAAGCTGAGCCGGCTGTTGAAGAAAACCTGTGCCAGATCCAAACGATAAATATGCCCAAACTCTGTATGAGTGGTAACCGTGCTGTCACCGGCCAGTACCTCAAATCTGGCTACTCTGCCGCACCCCTGCACCTTGGATGCTTTATTGAGCACGGTCTTGAGGTACTTGTGTCTTGAGATTATGGCCCTTGCAACATCATCCTTGTAATCATCCAGATCTGGTGGAAGGGATGCTATGGCTATCTCTCCCACGATGCTGAAGTGGCCCGGCATCAGGGCCAGCTTTTCCTCAGGGATGATTCCTTGGAGATCATCTTTCAGGCTCATACCAGATCCCTTCACAGAGGGAGGACTTATAGCGTTTTGCCAAACGATTTCTTGCAGTACCTCTGGCATATGTGCGTAGGGGTTCCCCCCAGAGGGGGTCAGGGGGGCAACTGCCCCAGAATCGCAGGCATAGAGCTAATGTAAAAAGATGGCTCAACTCATGTTTGGTCCATCTGCCAAGCGTAAATCGTTTGGTAAAACACTATAGATTCTCATCAACAAGCAATATACCTCAGAAAATCCCCTAGTGCAAAATCATAAAAGTAAATGATCAGAAGAATCAAGCCTTCTGATCACGCCAGTGAGTTCTCATTTGACCCGGACCCTATCAAGCCTGGCTTAATGATACCAGTCCCTGAGGAATCCTAATAGGATTGGTTCTTCACGGCCTGATCCTCATAGGACTGGCCTTTAGAGGACTGGTCTCCATATGATTGATCCTGTGCAGACTGATCTCTATATGATTGGTATTGTCCGGTCATATCTTGGCATATCTGGCACTGTCCCATCTGGCCTTGATACATCTGACCTTGATCATCCTTGCTTTGTGTCATCTTATCTTGGCCCTGGCACATCTGACCTTGTTTTGCCTGAGATTGTCCCATCTGGTGCTGTCCACATTGGCATGTCTGGCGCTGCATAGCCTGACCCTGGTATGATTGATCTTCTCCGGATAAATCATGCCTGGATAAGTCTTGTCCCATTAAGCTCTGGCACAGCTTGCATTGTTCAACCTGACATTGGCATGCTTGATCTTGCGTATACCCATCTTGTGATGCTTGATCTTCCCAAGGCTGGCCTTGTCCCATCATGCATTCCATCATGCATTGATGCATCTGATCTTGTCCCATCATCCCCTGATCCATTTTGCCTTGTCCCATCATCTCCTGGCCTGTCTGGCTCTGTCCAGTCCAACCTTTTGTTGTCTGGCCTTTTTTGGTATCGACATGTATCATCCTGGCTTTTCCGGTTTGATCTTTAGCCATCTGATCTTGTCCAGACTTGACATGTATCATCTTGAACTGTCCAGTCTGGTGTTGTCCATCTGTTGAATACCCTGATCCCGTATCGTATCCTGAACTGCATTCAGAAGCTTTATCGCCCAACATAGACAAGGCAGGCATAATCATGATGCATGCCGCTATCAATGAGGCTATCAGCTTAACATATCCCATTGTTATCTCCTCCATTTAAATCCCAAATTTCCAGCACTTGGGCGAATCACGCTGGACCCGAGTCCACTGACCAAGAGCTTGAATCATATATTGTATACATCCTGTCAGAATAAATAATGATTAGAAGATGGAATGTACTTAAGATACGTAAGGCCTGATGGCAATAGGACATGATAGATTAATTATGTATGAAGTATGTATGAAGCTCCTAATAACCAGCTTATTGCTTTATGGGCATCCCTTAATCAGAACCGATATATATACCCCTCTTCAAGGTATTGATAGGAAGCCGGCAATATGACCCTCGATTTCAAGATCCTCAACTGGAATATTGGAGGTTCTAAGTTCCTCATCAGGTCTGAGCCAGAGCGCAGTGAGATCAAAGGCCGTTTCAATAAAGAACTGGCCTATCTTCTGGACAGGCATCGCCCCCATGTGGTGACTCTGCAAGAGGCGGTTCAATACGGCAGATCCCTTCAGGACCAGATGATAGACGAGGCCGGAGTTCCAGGCTACCAGCACCACTATTTTCCATTGATTGATAGCGACAGGTTCTCTTTCAAGAGCAAATGGAATAAAGTGAAGGCCATGGGTGGATGGGGCAGAGATACCTTCTTCTCTCAGGGCAATGCCTTTCTTATCAGAAGAGATGTGAGAAGCTTTCCCCTATGGGATCTTTCAGGCAGCCGATGTGAAGATGATGGGAATAGACATTTCATAGAGCAGGTCAACCTCGATTCAGGCCTCTATTTCGGAGACCGCAATACTGAGCCAAGAGCAGCTTTGGTCTCTCATTTCATATTCAACCCCGGGGAGAGGCCTCTGGATGTCTTTGCTGTAAATGTTCACCTCACAACCCTGCTCATGGAGCGAGAAGGAATCCCATCAATAGATGCAGATGCGGCCAGGATCCGACTGGGCCAGGTCGAGGTATTGCTGCAGGGCATAGTATCCAGATACAACCTGTGGAGACAGCAGGGCTATCCAGGCCACGGTCCCAAAAGAGATGGAGAGGCCTGCGATAGGCACCCTCCAGTCTGGGTTTTGGCAGGAGACTTCAACTTCACGCCTCAGTCTCAGGAGTACCAGCTCATGCAGAGGATGAACTTCATTGACGCAATACCAAGCAAGGGTGCAGGGACCAAGGCCAAGGGCGCAGGAAACCAGGCCACCCTCACAGTCGATTACGTCTTTGCAGGCCCTAAGTTCATATCCCTCGATCCCTTGATCGCCGAGCGGGATCTTCAGGATAACAGCGTGGATCATACAGTCCAGATATCAGATCACTATCCCATGTTTGCATCCATTCCTTTGAACATTCCTTGAACACACCAGGTTGAAATACCTTGGCAGAACTTGATATATCCACAAATGATTGGATCATATTCGCCAATGGAGGGATGGATCTGAAGAAGTTGATGCTAATATTAGCATTTGTCATAGTCCTCATCCTGCCAGCCACGTCAAGCGGACAGCAGGACCTGGAGGCTAGTGGAAAGGGATCCGCCATAGAGTTCCATTCTTCAGAGAACTACTCCGACCAGAGCCTGAATGACACCACATTCAATGCCTCTGCCGGCGCCGGCACTTATGGTCAGAGATCCAGATCTCCTGTGAATCTGGGATCACTATTTGGCAGGGATACCTGGATCAAGAACCAGCGCAGCGGAGCCGCCATGATCAATGAGGTCAGCGGTGCTCATTCCCTAAGCGGTGAGATGGTGGTAAGTGCAGAGGACTCAAACAGCTGGGACTATTATGGACACAGCGGCATAAGCAGCATGCAAATGAAGGTCAATGAAGACGTCACTGATGGCAAAGTGCATATCGGCGCCATTCAGGGACCACCCCAGGATATCTGGGATAGTGTGATTCCACCAACGGCTACTGCGATAAAGGACCCCACACTTGAGATAGATGAAGATTACGTAGGGACCTACCATATAGAGAAGAACATGACCATGTCCATGCCCTACGGGCACTTACTGGCATACCAGGACTGGCTTCCATGCTGCGGCCAGGAATATTTTGAAGGCCGGAGCATCGACCGCACGGATGCAGCCGGGATTTTTGGATGATATTGAATAATATATAAAAAAGAGCTTGGGGCAAAGCCGCCTTTTGGGCCGGCTCATGCCCGGTTTAGGAATTCTAATTCTCAACTTCTCAGCTGAATGAGGCTGCAATTGTGATCAGTAGTAGATCTCATAGGTCACAACAACGTAACCTGTCACATCCATCATTCCAGACTGGAAAGATCCGGGTCCAGATCCCATCTTCCAGGGGTCATCCAACCAAAGCGGCCATCCTGCCCTCATCCGGGGTGCCATCCAGAATGGACGGTCCATCCCAAAGGGCATGGCCATACCAATCTCAGGGCGGGAGGGCTCTGATATCTGGATCACCTTTCCAAGTTTCAAGCCAAGCGCAGATGAATAATCCTCTGCATTGGACCTGGCATCGTCCACGGCCTTCTTCCTGGCCTCAGACAGAGCTGCTGAGGAGTCACTGAGTGCATAGCCTGCAATCTCAGCGTTCACATCGCTTGCCTTTGAAACATTCAGCACTTTATCGATCCTTGCCTGATTGCGAGTCTTCAGACGGATCTCCATCTGCTCAGTGGCAATCTTTGTGACTGCATCGCGGCAGATGGTGGTGTTGTTCACCTCTGTGCAGGTTCTGCTGACGTAGCTGGCGATGCCTTTTGATCGTCCCGGTATTATCTCGTCTTTCTGTACACCAGATGCCATAAGAGCATCTTCTACAATGTTTAGCCTGTCTTCGGCCTGTGCTGCAGCTATTGTGGTGTTGTTGTTGCTGCTTTGAGCGGCCACATCTATTATGACCGTATCTGCAGGGACTGTGACTGTGGCTGCACCCACAACTCTGAGTGTGCCATTATTCTGGTCTGCAGCATTGGTCGAAGCGGCTGCTAGAAGTATCAAGCCTAGCAAGAGTACCAGCAGTCTTCTCATTTGAATCCCCACTGCTAAATTGTGCTGATACCATATAAAATAATGGTTCCGGGCAGGTCTGCGGATTTTCAAGCCGATCCCAAGGCCCCATCCTGGAAAATCGCTGGGATTATCTCATAATTCATGGGGGATATCTGGCAATATATGCTGCTCGGGGCCTGATAGCATCAATCCACGCAGGTGCCAAACGAGCGGCGGCGCACACCACAGCTTGCTGCGGGGATGGCATGCAAACATAAAGCAAAGTAGCACTAGAGCCATCTATTTGGGGCTATTGGGTAGTGCGGCGATTGGATTACGAAGCCCAGTATCTTGAGATCGCCAGGCAAAGACTCCTTGTATCCAAGGTTGAACCTTTTGGAGACTGCCTTATATCCAGGCGTTGATAGCCAAGATAAGGACCTGATGGATATGGGAATGGCAACTGAGGTCTTGGCTGTTCGGGCTGCTGGGATCCGTTTTCTGTTGACTTACTTAAAGCTTGCATGTTCTCTCTATATAATCTAAGCTGATCTGTTTAAGTCTGTTCAAGCGGTGGCTTTAGTCTTAGCTATGTACTCGATTAGATCCTGTCCCAGCCTTGCCTTCTTCTGGATTTGTGATGCTACATCTTCAATATTTGTTCCTGATTCTGCAAGGGATCTGATCTCTTCAATGGTGGCATCGTCCACTGTGAAGTACTCATCGAGATCCCTCCTGTGGCCGCAGACATCTCCTTCCAGGAGCTCAATGCCCTGCATGTCAAGGAATACATGTATGGCATAGGGCGTGGTCTTCTTATAGGCGGATGGAACCTGGATCATTCTAAGACTCGGGCACCTCTGCACGATGTTGAGGAAATCTACACTTGATGCCATGAAACCGAGATGAACCATCCTCTCATTGATGTTGATATTGGATATCTCGCTCTTTGAACTGACTACTCTAAGTCTCATAAACTCTCCAACCCATACAAGTGTACTATATTATTAATAGACACTTGCTATAATCTCTATTGTATAGAATACAGGGTGCCAGCCATAGACCTATTTATTATAAAAATAACCCCCAACATCCGGGGACGAATTGCTCACTTATCAGGGGCTTGCAACAATGAGATTACTAAAGAATAGATCAGACAGCTCTGGGCTTATCTGATCCTATCTTTTTATGAAATACCCTCTGGGCCTTACCCTCCTGGCGTGGGAGATGGCCTATAGGATAAACATCTCCCTTGGGGCTGAAGCCTAAGGCCTCCTTGAGAGCCTTCTCCACCATGAACCCGGTGACTCCCTTCTCTGCCTCAACATTCACCCTGACGTCATTTACTCCATCGATCTCCTCAATGATGATCTGGTAGTTGGAACCCACGCCCGGGATCTGCATCAGCGTCTGCTCTATCTGCTTTGGCCAGAAGTTCACGCCCTTGATGATGAGCATGTCATCTATCCTTCCGGTTATGGGCGCAATCTTTAGATGTGTCCTGCCGCAGTCGCAGACATCCCTGGATACTATGCGGGTCAGGTCAGCAGTCTTAAACCGGATCATGGGCAGTGCCTCTCTGGTCAGTGCAGTGAATACCAGCTCGCCTTGCTCGCCGTCCTCAACCTGCTCTCCGGTCTTGGGGTCGATTATCTCCACAATATAATGGTCCTCCCAGACGTGAATTCCGTCATGGGCAGTGCAGTCCATCCCAAGCGTGCCAACACCTCCGGACTCAGTCATGCCATAGATATCAAAGGCCTCTATATTCAGGCCTGAAGAGATCTTCTTCTTCATGGAATCAGAGAATGCCTCAGCTCCAAAGATTCCAATCTCCAGGTCTGGAAGCTCTATTCCCTCATCTTCCATGACCTCCATCAGCCTTATCCCGTAACTGACGACTCCCGTGATGATCCTTGTCCCAAAATCCTTTGCCAGCCGTACCTGGCGCTGGGTGTTGCCTGGGCCCGCAGGAATTACGAAGAGCCCTGCGGCCCTGGCACCGTGGTACATGCCAAACCCGCCATTAAAGAGCCCAAACAAAGGCGTGATCTGGGTGGCGTCGCCAGGCCTCGCCCCTCCCATCCTGTAGCACCGGGCCATGCACTCAGCCCACTGATCCAGATCCGCCCTGGTATAGGGCATGACCACAGGCGTTCCGGTGGAGCCGCTGGACATGTGCATCTCCACAATCTTATCCCTGGAGACACATGAGAGCTGGAGGGGATAGCTATCCCTTAAAAGCTCCTTGTTGGTCATTGGAAGCTTGGTTATATCTTCTACAGTCCTGATATCCTCAGGCCTGACTCCGTGATCATCAAAGAGCTTTCTGTAGATCCGGTTTGACTGGTACACATGACTGACCACATCCTTAAGCCTCCTAGCCTGAAGAGAGGCAAGCTCCTGGCGTGGCAGAGTCTCCATCTTCTGATTGTGAAAATTGGCAATTTTCATTTGAAATTCCTCCCTATATCAAAAGCCTTGAGGTTCAGATCCCTGAACTTCTCTTTGACGCTTGAAGCTATGGCCTCCCTCCAGGCCGCCTCTTGCAGGTCCAGGCCTCTTGACAGAGCTCCAAGCAGTACAATATTTGCAGTCCTGATCTCCCCCAGCTCCACAGCCTTTGAAGCTGCATCCAGGTAGATCATCCTTGGAAAGGCGTTCCTCAGCAGGGCCTCTATGTTCTCTGGATATCTGGCGGCACCCATTGATACCGTCACAGGTACTATGGTCTGGGCATTGACCACTGCCAGTCCGTCTTTTGCCAGATAACCGGAATATCTCAGGGCCTCTGTCTGCTCCAAAGCTCCAAGGACTCGGGCGGTGCCCATGGGCACAAGCGGGCTGTAGACCTTTGTGCCAAACCGTATCTGGGCAACGACCGACCCGCCCCTCTGGGCCATTCCGTGGACCTCATTGGTCTTGACGTCATAGCCTGCCTGCATGGCAGCCCTGGCCACGATCCCGCTTGCAAGAAGTATGCCCTGGCCGCCAACGCCTGCCAGGACCACGCTTTTGGTTTCCGCCTCATTATCCATTTCCAGCCCTCCCCTTGGCAGTGATGGCACCCGCTGGACAGACCTGCTGGCACAGCCCGCATCCTATGCAGAGGTACTCGCTGATCTTTGGCACCTCTGCCCCTCCTTCCAGGGCCGGACAGGCAAGCTTCAAGCAAATCTTACAGCTCTTGCACTTCTCAGCCTCTACCTTTCTCATCTCTCCCACCCGGCTCCTCTCACGCAGCGGACAGGGTGCACGGGAGATTATGAGAGAGGGCTCACCCGCCTCAAGCTCCCTTGAGATGACCCTCTGTGTCTCCTCCAGGTCATATGGATTGATGGTCTCGACGCGCCTGATGCCACAGGCCCTTCCTATGGCCTCTATGGATACGACCGGCGTAGCATCACCCATCAGGGTGCGTCCAGTTCCAGGGTTATCCTGGTGCCCTGTCATGGCCGTGGTGCGGTTGTCAAGCACTATTATTGTTGATCTCCCTTTGTTGTAGGCAATGTCTAAGAGTCCCGTAATTCCTGAATGGAAGAAGGTGGAATCCCCGACGATTCCAACGATCTTCTTTGGATCTCCTGCTTTGTCGAACCCATGGGCCATGGATACTCCTGCGCCCATGCAAAGCACTGTGTCCATCCTGTCCAGGGGCTTAAACGCACCCAGGCTGTAGCACCCAATGTCGCCTGCCACCACCACATCGTGCCTGCCAAGAGCTGAGAAGATGCCGCGGTGAGGGCATCCCGGACAGAGCACCGGCGGCCGGTCCGGCAGGGCGAACTCTGCAGGCTTTTGTACCTTGGGCACCCGTCCATCCATCATGGCACGGGACGCCAGGAGCCTGTCAATAGAGAGCTCGCCAATCCCAGGCACATAATCCCGACCCTGGCAGCTTATGCCCAGTGCCTTTATGTGCTGCTCAAGGATGTCATCGAGCTCCTCCACTACCAACACATGCTGTGCACCCAATGCAAACTCCCTGATCAGGGCGTCGGGGAAGGGATAAGAGAAGCCAAGCTTCAGGACTGATGCCTCAGGCCAGACCTCTCTTACATACTGGTATGCAATTGATGCAGTCACTATTCCAAGAGATCTGGACCGCCACTCTATCCTGTTGGCAGACGAGGCCTCAGAGGCACCTGTAAGAAGCTTGAGGCGGTCTTCCACCTTGTTCCTCATGACCCTGCCCCAGACTGGTATTGGCACGAACCTGGGAGGATTCTTCTCAAGGCCGATCTCTCTTCTGGTAGAGATCCTCTCTCCAATCTCCACAAGGCTCCTTGAGTGGCTGACTCTGGTAGTGGAACGGAGGATGACTGGAGTGTTGTACTTCTCTGATACCTCCATGGCCATGAGCATAAAATCCCTGGCCTCCTGGCTGTCTGAGGGCTCAAAGATTGGGACCTTGGCGAACCTGGCGTACTGCCTGGTATCCTGCTCATTCTGGGAGGAGTGCATTCCAGGGTCATCTGCCACGCAGGCGACAAAACCGCCGACCACTCCCAGGTAGCTGAGGGTCATCAATGGATCTGCAGCAACATTCAATCCCACGTGCTTCATGGTCACTATGGAGCGCACACCTGCAAGAGAAGCGGCCGCTGATACCTCGAAGGCCACCTTCTCATTGGGAGACCACTCGCAGTATACCTCTGATTTTTCTTTGGATAAGTTCTCCAGGATCTCAGTGGATGGAGTTCCGGGATAGCCAGTGGCGACCGTCACCCCTGCCTCATATGCTCCACGAGCAATGGCCTCATTGCCAGACATCAGCTGTTTCAATTCTATCCTCCCATATTCCAGGAACAGACCCCACCAGGGGATGGCGGAGTTATATATTCTGCGTCATTGACCGCGGTCAAGGACATCCCTGTGCATTCTTATACAACGGATCCAATCAGGCGATCCTGCTCCAGACGTATAACCTTTTTGCATAACCCTCTTTTGCGCGGGTCCGAGCAGGGTTTATGGCATATTTATGATATACAATCCTGATGAATTTCCCATCTTTGATTAATTTTTGGGGCCTGTCGGTATCAGACCCCAGGATAACAGATAAGAGCTGCGATTGGAGTCGCGGAGGATCGACGCAGTTACAGTAGCTGAGGAATTCAGGGACTGGACGACCGCCAGCATCCAGTTCGATTCTGAGACTTGATGATTAGAAAGAACGAATAATCAGGAAGAACGCTCCAAAAAGTAATTAATTAAGTATCCCCATTGAATTTCGTCAAATGATTGAAGCATCAAGAGTGATATCAAGCTTAAATTAGGAGCTATGCTGAAAAGGCCTCAACTAAGGTTGCTGGCATATTATATCCCATAATAAATGCGGCTTTTCGCTGAGATCTTCAAGCATATGGGGTGATCACAGGTGCGTCTCTCAATGCCAAAAGAAGCCCTGACTCAGATCCAGAACAGTGCCCATACAGATGCAGATATACACATCCTCATGGCAGAGGACGATGCCATCAATAGAAAGGTCCTATTGAAGATGCTGGGGAAGATGGGGTACTCTGCTGATGTGGCTGAAAACGGCATCGAAGTACTCAAGGCGTTGGAGAGACGGGAATATGACCTGATCCTGATGGATATACAGATGCCAGAGATGGATGGCATCACTGCCACTATGGAGATCCGCAAGATCTGGCCGCTTAGTCCTAAAATCATTGCCGTCACCGCCTATGCCCTGGAGGGAGATCGCGAGAGATGCCTGGAGGCAGGGATGGATGAGTATCTCACAAAACCTGTGAAGATGGAGGATTTGAGGGCTGCAATACAGTATCAGTACTATGAGGCCCAAAAGACAAAACGATAAGATTCAATCGGCATCATTTATGCGTGCTCTTATTGTTTTTATATCCTTAATAGTCTCCTCGCCCTTTAGAGTCAAGGCATAAGTCAACAGCAATTCCTGCTTAATGCATATCAAATCCTTTTCCAGCAGATATAGAAGAACTGCTCAGTAAAATCGCTTCTAATTATCGCTGAGTTTAAAATTGCCGGCTATAATTGAGAAGGCATGCATTAAGATTGCTCAAGAGACCAGAGATATATGAATAATCCAGAGTTTGGCCAAACTCATGGCCAAAGATCTCTGGATCAGCAATTTGATCTGGTAACTTCTCTGATGAGCTCCTCATCTATCACGAAGCTCTCATCCACTGATGAGAGCAGCTCATCATGTATGGAGCGTGGAGAGTAATAGAGCTGCACGAGCACACCCACGTCTTTGGCGGCCTCAATGGCCGGGACGAAGTCGCTGTCGCCAGCAACCAGTACCGCCTTTCCAATCATCTTGCCCCAGCTGAGTCTTACCAGATCCACTGCCAGGGATATGTCCACCCTCTTTTGGACGTACTCTCCGCCAAGGCTGCAAAGCCTTCCGAGGCGCACCTCGAACCTGGGCAGCCTCTTGATTGTATAGAGGAACTTGTCCATGGCAGAGAACCTTCTGCGCTCCTCATCAGTGGGAGGATTGCTTTGATAGGGCATGCAGTTGTAGTAATAGGTCCTGAGCCTCTCGCTATCCCCGCACATGATATCTGAGAACTTGGCCAGATCTATCTTGGGCTTGCCAAAATCTACATCCAATACCTTTGTTAAATATGCACCATCTATGAATACTGCGGCACGGTTGTCCAAAAGAGTTCCCACCCGGGTTATGATTGGCTGCCATCCCTGAGGAACGGCAGTGATTATTATAGAACTAACCCTGGGACTATGATATATCTAACTTGCGCCCTGAACAGCTCTGAATAATCTCTCCTTTTAATGGCATCTATCAGCCAGATCAGGCATCCTTCAGGAGATGCTGTTTACTTTTTGCTGGCTTTGGAGTCAAGAATCTTCTTATAGACCTCTTCCAGAATCTTGTCTCCCATAGGCTTTGGAATGGCTCTCTTCTCCACCTCTGCATAGCTGAGCCAGATGGTTATGGCGTTCTTGATCTCCTTTAAGGCTTCTTCTTCTGTATCTCCAAGGGCTGAGCAGCCGGGCAGCTCAGGTGCAACTGCAATATATCCTCCTGCCTTCTCACTGTATATTATCTCTATTGCATATTTATTCATCGGATTTACTCCCATTATATCAAACTCTGCAATGATATTAAACTCTGCCTGCTCCAATATAGAGAAGTACTAATAGAATCCAGACTAATACCAAAAAGATCTATTAGGGAGCATAGATGAAGACCAGAGAGCTGATAGTTAAGGAGATAGAAGATTTTCCAGAGTCGTACCTAATAGAGCTTCTGGAGTATATCCGGTCTATGAAGGCCAGATCATCAAAGAATAAAGATAATTCTCGTTTTTGCAAGCCCTCCTCTAAGAAGGAATCCTGAGGCGAGATCTGGCCATAGGATCTGGAGCATAGAGTCTGGAGGATGAAGGATCTGTTTTAAGCAAAACGGCCCGAATTCAGGAGTCATTGCATGCTTAGATCTCCTTCAAAGCCCTCCAGTAGCAATCATATACCTGATCATTGAAGCATACAGCAATTACCTTCTCAACCGATCCTCTAATCTCCAGAGCCGATCTCATGGACTCGACCGCGATTTTAGAAGCCCTCTCTACTGGAAAACCATAGGCTCCGGTGCTTACTGATGGAAATGCTATCTCTTTGATGCCGTGTTTCTCTGCCAGCTCAAGGCATGACCTATAGCAAAGAGAGAGCATCTCATCTTCGCCACTACCTCCGCCACGCCATATGGGCCCTACCGTATGGATGACGAAACGCGCCGGCAGGTTGTAGCCCCTGGTTATCCTGGCCTCTCCGGTTGGGCAGCCCTTGAGACCTCTGCACTCCTCCAGGAGCCCTGGCCCGGCTGCAGCATGTATGGCGCCGTCTACACCGCCTCCTCCCAAAAGGGAGTTATTGGCGGCGTTCACAATGGCATCCACCTTCAGCAGGGTTATATCGCCTTTGATGGCGATTATGCTCTTGGACATCGGGATTATTATGATCTGGCCAGGGAGATTAAGCCATTGCCTGCTCACTGGGCTATGTAATCAAAGTTGTTTTAAGTTGCTCATTATCCTCTGCCTTATAAACTCCAGCCGGTCTTTCTCGCTGTGAGCGGTCTCGCAGTGTGAAGCTACCTTGGGGTTGCAGTAGCCGAGTGCATCCATAGCCATATCCGATATCTGGTAGCACCTGATATCCTCAAGCCCGGTTATGAAATCGGCCATGCGGCTGGCAAACTCCCTGCACTTTTCATAGTTGCAGATAGCATCCTCATGAAGGCTGCAGAGCTTCTCCATATAGGACAGTATCTTCTCCCAGTTCTCTTTGTCCATGATCGCATCCCGCGTCGATATCAATGAGCTCTCTATGCAGTGTGTTTCGAACTTATAAAATGTTCTGTACAGGCAAAACCCATCTATCAAATTCAAACCTCTCTACAATTTGATCATGCCAGGCCAGGCAAATAAATCGATTCAGATTTGAATATCCTCACCCCTCCTACAAGGACGCTCGGCAAAAAAGAGATCTGCGGCCTCAAGGCCGCACTACTTGGAGTTTTTGCGGTTTATCCATACCCAGGCACACAGTATAGACAGATATATCAGTGGCAGGCCAGCAAATGGCGTGCTTGGAGCATTCTCGGCTGCGGCGGCTGAATTCACTTCTACGCTGGACGAACCAAGGCCATAGCAATCTCTGGCCATCACTGTCACATTGTTGGCTCCGCCAAACAGGAAGTTTCCAATAGAAGTCGAGAACGGCCCCCCTTCGGGGGTGACTACGCGATTGCTCAGGAGATCATAGGTCTTGATGCTGCCATTGGAGGCAGTGGTCTGCAGGACTGCAGCTACGAGCGCGGATTGAGCATCTATGGACCCATTTATGACAAGCTGATTGGAAGATATTGTCGATTCGCTCACAGGCGAGCTTATGATGACTACAGGTGCTCTGGTGCTGGTGCAGGCTACAGCTGGAGATATTCCCTCGAACTCCACATCATCAACGGCAAGGCCGCTCATAGACAGATTGCCCGCACCCTGAGCCGGCAAGAAGAGGACCTCAGCACTCATGATATTTGGTCGGTCTGAGCGTATCTCCAGAGGCATGCTGATCCTCTGAGAGGTGCTGCTTGAGCTGATCACACTGGTCGCCCTGCCTACCTCATCTCCATTTGCATCAAAGGCCAGCAGAGCTACGGTGCGGTCCTCGTTTAGCGGCCCGCTGAACCCAAACCAGACCCTCATCCTCTGCTGGGCTGCAGTGAAGTTCATGGCAATGGGTGTATAGCAGTCAGGCCTGTAATAGCACTGCTCTATGGCCTGAACGCCAGACGATGCGAAGTTTGGTATGGGCGTTCCGTGAGAGAAGTCTATGACCACAGGGCCGTTGAAGGAGACGCCCTGTGCTGCGTACTGGTTTGTGAGGACTGCCTGCCCTGTCTGCCCAAACCCTGTAGTGGTTATATTCTCAAAATCAATCACAACCCCCATGGCACAGCAGGATATGCCAACCAGGGCAGCTGTGATTACAATCAGATATCTCATAGATCTGGCTAAGTCGATTTGCATTTTATATCTCCCGTCAATCTTAAAAACTTACGATCGCAGTGGGCAGGACAGATCTGCCCGACCTCATTTCTCCCTCTGGTTTTGGGAGCGCATATGACAATATGCGACTGATTACTATTAATAATTTTTCAGGTTTGATGTTTGAGTCAGCAAAAGAGATATCTATCCCTGCCGGTATCCTAAAAATACCAGTTGATACTTGAAAGGAGCGCCTGGTTTTGAAGATCATCCTGATGGGCAACCCCAATGTAGGCAAGAGCGTGATCTTCTCCCGGCTAACAGGCATTGAGGTCATCTCTGCCAACTATCCGGGCACAACTGTCGAGTATACCGAGGGCAGGATGAAACTGGACGGCAGCCCTGCTGTTGTGATCGATCCCCCGGGCGTCTACTCCCTGGACCCCACATCTAAGGCCGAGGAGGTGGCCAGGGAGATCTTCGATAAAGGTGCTGATGTCGTAGTCGATGTCGTAGACGCAACCAACCTTGAGAGGAACCTCAACCTTACACTGCAGCTCCTGGAGAGAGGACTGCCAATGGTTGTGGCTCTCAACCTCTGGGACGTGGCTACCCATAAGGGAATCACCATAGATCTCGAGGCGCTGGAAAGAGAGCTTGGAGTTTTGGTGGTTCCAACAGTGGCCGTGAGCGGCCAGGGCATAAGAGATCTGGTAAATGCTGTAGCCCTGGCATCAGAATCTCCTCCACCAGAGCCGGTCCACTTTGAATCTTCAGATGAGCGCTGGGCCCGCATAGGTGAGATTGCAGAAAGGGTGCAGAAGGTCGAGCACAGGCATCCCTCTTTCCTGGAAAAGCTAGAGGAGATCACCATCAGGCCCATGACCGGCATACCTGTGGCAATCCTTGTCCTCTACGCCTCATTCAGCCTGGTCATTGATGTCGGCGAGTTTCTGTCCAGGCACGTAACAGACCCAATCTTCCTGGCCTACTCCAACCTAATAACCGCATTCGTTGATGCCCATGCCTCTGGAATTGTCAGAGACGTCCTGGTTGGCGAATCACCAGAGCTCTTGAAATCATTTGGAATGCTGACCACTGGCCCATACATCCCGCTTGGTGTGGTGCTGCCATTCCTGATACCCTTCTACCTCATCCTGGGATTTCTGGAGGACCTCGGATACCTTCCAAGGCTGAGCGTGCTCCTTGATGCGCTTATGCACAGGATAGGACTTCACGGTGCGGCCATAATGCCCTGTGTCCTTGGACTTGGATGCAGCGTACCCGCTGTACTGGCGGTAAGAGTTCTTGAATCGCCAAAGCAGAGGTACCTGGCAGCAACGCTCATGACCATGGCCATACCCTGCGCATCCCAGAACGCCATGATATTTGGAATGCTGGCGCCCTATGGGATTCGATATATAGCCATTGTATATGCCACGCTCTTCCTGACCTTCGTTGCTACTGGATTTCTGCTGCACAGGTTCGTTGGCGGCGAGTCCCCTGAGATCTTTCTGGAGATCCCGCCCTATCGCGTCCCAGACGCGCGGTCTCTTTTGAAGAAGACATTCATAAGGCTCAGGTCTTTTCTAAAGGAGGCTGTGCCCTATATAATCCTGGGGATGCTGGTCATGAACATATTCTATCTCTCAGGGCTGATGCACATGATAGGCCTGGCACTCAGGCCTGTGGTATCAGGCATGCTTGGACTGCCAAGCGATGCTGCAACTGCCCTGATAATCGGGTTTTTAAGAAAAGATGTGGGGATAGGGATGTTCGCCCCCCTCGAGATGACACCGCAGCAGCTGGTCATTGCCTCGGTATTCCTGGCCATGTACTTCCCCTGTGTGGCCACGTTTATGGTCATGATGAAGGAGCTGGGCTTGTCGGGTGCATTCAAGTCAGTCGGGCTCAGGCTGGTCATAGCCCTGGTTGTAGGAAGCATCCTCAAGCTGGTCCTAACCTGATCTGGATAGCAGTGAGTCCAGATCCTGCCGGATGGCGGCAATTCTTAGAATCCTCGCTATCACGGCAGTCATGCAACGAGCCCGTCTGGCAGGTCCTCTCTCATCCCAGCTCTGGCCTGGTCCAGGAGACCATAGGATGCAAATCCGCGTTAGAGCCCCCTTTTATCTTGTAGGGCATGTCGCATATTCCATCGCTGCTGGTATCATTGCAGCCTGCTGCAGGCTTATCGAAATCGCTATAATGGTTTCCTGCAACCCCGGATCCGGTGAGAAGTTCTTTGGCATCAGGGACTGAACCCCACCAGTTGTTTCCTTCATCAAAGGCGCTTATGTAATTGTCTATGAGATCATTTTGATAGATCCTGTTGCCCTTTGTAGGCCCTGAATAGATCCCATAGTTGTCCTTGTAGGCCACATTTCCAAAGACTGTATTGTTGTCAGACATGATTCTTATGCCGGCGTTTCCGCATCCGCAGTGGCCCGAGTTGGTGACATTGAAGCCCTCCAGTACAGCTCCGTCTGCATATATGGTTATAGCACTCCCTGTGCCATTGGCATCGACCAAAGGCAGACCATCTCCCGTATCCTTGCCCCTGAGCTCGACCTTCTTGCTCAAGAAGACATGCTCTTGATAGGTGCCGCTTAGAACCTCTATGATATCGCCGGACTTGGCCGCATCTATGGCTGACTGAATGCTTGTATAGTTGGTTGAGCCATCAGGTGCGACAGTCAGAATGGCAGCCTGTCCAGGCGCTGCCAGCAGGATCAACAGAATCATAGAACTCAAGATCGCCAAACTTGGTCTCATATCCTCCCTCCAAGGGCCTCTTCCAGATGCTTTAAGAGATCATTCCCTTGCTATCTTTATAGATGAGTAGGCTATCCTCAACTTATATATATAATTGATCTTCAGTGATCATTGTATACATACTGAAGATAGAAAAAGGGCGGCAAGGCGGTCCGCCCCTGCGAGGTAGTCTATGCGGGGCACGGGAGGAAATTTGCGGAGTGCTGGATAATGGCGGCCCGCCCTGGACATTAGCATCTTCTAATAGCTCTTACAATGCAATAAAGATGTGGTACAGCCAGGAATGCTATGTGAAATTATGCTGAGCCGATCACATCTGTGCTTGGGGCTCAAAAAAGACTTCACTGAACTATGCTACAGGACTGGCACAAAAGATATATCGTGTCGAGGTGGATTATTAGCAGGGCCTCATCGATCCCAGTATAGATCGGCGGCCTTTGAGCCCTTTGAGGTCGAATGCAATGAGAAAGCTTAATGAAAAGGACATTGAGATACTGAGGAAGCTCGCCCCAGAGATAGAGGAGAAGATGAAATCAGGAAGAAAGCTTGAGTACCGCTCAATCCTGCCTCCTGTATCCATGCACTTTGCCCAGGATGAAGAGGACTTCAAAGACCGGCTGGAAAGGCTCTCGCCTGATGAGCTGGCATATCTGGCAGGGCGCATCCTGGATGAGTCTGAGTGCCTGCTTTGCATATCCCCGGAGTATGCCAGGATCTTCATAGATGTTCTAGCATACAAAGTCTCAGATGACGTGGCAGAAAATGTCAGGGCGCTTTATAAGTCTGCTACAGGGTATGACTGAGCTCCTATTTTTATAGGTAAGCAGGCAGAAGACCCGCTCCCTTTCCCATGAAAAACTCTTTGCGATCAAATGATAAGGGGTTTTATCCACCCCCTTCAGAATACTTATTCTTCAAGTGATAAAAGG
>Ga0074195_1001436_pt1 | contig 33753 bp, 27 predicted proteins | sample EPASupsiteHSE623_FD_64525 | JGI IMG/M metagenome (GOLD analysis project Ga0074195, IMG submission 64525) | Bioremediated contaminated groundwater from EPA Superfund site, New Mexico - Sample HSE6-23 | ecosystem: Environmental > Aquatic > Deep subsurface > Groundwater > Contaminated ... | reverse complement strand
CCCCTCGGGGGGCCGGCGCCCTCAGCCCCCTCCCGCCCGACTCGAGCCTCTCCAAGACCAATTTCGTAGCGCCACGATCCGGGTACTACGAGATACAACTGACCGTCTCGGATTCCTCCGGAAACTGCAGTCCGCCGGTCACAGCAGCCGTGGTCGTGGACTTCCCGGGTTCTGGAACCCAGAGTCCCAACCGCGTTCCGACCGCGGTTGTGAGTGCCAACATGACCGCGATGGTCAGCTCGACGATCACTCTCGACGGGCGGGCGAGCAAGGATCCGGACGGTTCCTCCTTGACCTATCGCTGGACCCAGTTCCGCGGGGTCAAGGTCTCACTGTCCGGCAACACCTCGGCCTCGCCGTCGTTCATCCCGTTTTGGACCGGTGTCTATGGATTCCATCTCGTGGTTTCGGATGGCACCAACGAGTCGGCCCCAGCGACGGTCTTCGTCACGGTCAATCAAGCCAGCCAGCACATCCCCGTGGCCAACGCGGGATCGGACTTGAGGACAACGCTCGCGAACGGAGGGACAAGCGTCGTCCTGGACGGCCGCGCCTCCTCGGATGTTGAGAACGACCGACTCACCTACTACTGGCGCCAAGTCTCCGGACCAGGCGTGGCACTCTCGAACCGCGAATCGTCACGGCCGGTCCTTACGACGAGCCAGTTCGGTACGTATGTGTTCGATCTGACGGTCTACGACCAGAAACGCTTCAGTCTTCCCTCCAGGACGACCGTCCTGGTCAATCCGTCCGGGATTGGCGAGCCGGTTGCGAACCCGGGCTCCCCGCAGACCATCTACTACGCTGGAGCCCCCATGACGGTCCATCTGGACGGGACGCAGTCGACCGACCCGCAGGGGCTGCCCCTCTCTTACGCCTGGACCCAGATCGCCGGCCCTACGGTCGCGCTATCGCCCGGCGCCGATTCCCCGACCCCGAGCTTCGAAGTCTCGGCCATCGGCGCGTATAAGTTCAGCTTGGTCGTGCGCAACTCCCGATCGGTCACGTCACTGCCAGCCATCGCAGTGGTGACCGTGGTGGAAGGCTCCAACCAACCTCCGATGATTCGGGTCAACGGATCAGGAGGAGCAACGGCGACGATCAAGACACAGGGAGGCATGCCGGTCACGCTCGACGCCTCGGCGAGCTGGTCACCCGGGGGCGGAACGATGACCTTCGTCTGGCAGCAGATCTCCGGACCGGGGGTCCTGATCCGGAACCCCTCCACGGCGACCCCCTCGTTCACTCCGGTCGCCGCGGGCACCTATGTCTTCTCTGTTCTCGCGGTCGACAGCCGCTCCAACCAGGGAACCGGAACGGTCACGGTCTTCGTGGGAACCGACTCGCCGACGATTTCCACGGCTTCGGACTCGACCTTGTCCGGAACCGCGGCGGGCAGCGCCGGAGGAGGTGGAGGAGGGTGTCGAGCCGGACGCGCTTCCTCGAGCGAGACGATCTCCCCTGGAGGATGGATCATGGTGCTCGCTCTCTGGATCGGCCTCGCCCAGAGACGGCTGAGTCGGAAGACCGGCGTCACGAGGATCTCCGGAAGCTTCCCCCGCAAAGGACAGGCTTCGTCATAATCGTATCGGTCGACGCACGAGTGAGGTATTCTATGCCCACCATGAAACACACACTTTCCATTCTGCTTGTCTGGCTTCTCCTGAGTTCCACGACCTCTTCAGCTTCGGCCCATCCCGACGAGAAGCTGGTTGATGTCGCGGGAATCGATCCGACGATCGTCCTGGACCTCCGATACGCCACGCCGACCAATTTTCTAAATGCGGTCGTTTACGACAGCCCTCGCGGCCTCTTGCGAGAGTCGGTCGCACAAAGGCTCGTCCGAGTTCAGAACGCTCTGCGACCGAGAGGTCTCTCCCTGAAGGTCTGGGACGCGTACCGGCCCGCCTCCGTCCAGAAGAAGATGTGGAAAATCCTGCCGGATGAACGATACGTGGCGTCTCCCGTCCGAGGATCAAAACACAGTCGAGGCGCTGCCGTGGATGTGACGCTCGTCGATCGATCGGGCAAGGAGCTCGACATGGGAACCGGTTTCGACGATTTCTCACCGCGTGCGTTCCCGAACTCCCCGGAGGTCTCATCCGAAGCCCGGAAGCACCGGCGGGTACTCCGAAATGCAATGGCGCGTGAGGGGTTCACCCAACTATCGACCGAGTGGTGGCATTTCGAAGCTCCCGACTCCTCTCAGTATTCGCTCCTCGACGTGCCGCTCTCCACGCGGTGAAGCCAAGACTTCTCAGGTCGAACTGCGAGGGAGACAAAACCAGAAGGTGGCTCCTCGAAGAGCACTGCATTCGACTCCGACACATCCCTTCTGAGCCTCAATCGCCAGTTTGCAGAAAGCAAGACCGAGGCCGCTTGCGTACCTTACGCTCTCCTTGCGGCATTCGATCTGTCCGTTCCTGTCGAAAATTTTCTGACGATGTGTCTCTGGGATCGTTGGTCCCTCGTCGGTGAAGGCGACATGAGCCCCCGCTGTCCGATTCGTGACCTCGATGACGACACATCCCTCCTCCGGAGTAAATTTCAAAGCGTTCATCAGAAGGTTCACCAGGACGCGCCGGGTGACTTCCTCGTCCGCCCACGCTTGCACGGAGTCATCCGCATTCAGCCGGATGGAGCACAGCATCGATGAGGCTCCAAGCCAGTCGAGCGACTCTCGTACCAGAACGACGAGATCGCATGTCCTGGGACTGAGCGAGATCTGATCCCGCTCGAACCGATTCACATCAAGCATGGCGGCGATCATCTCGACGAGACTCTTTGCCGAATGGATCGCGGATTTCAGACAGGCCAGCTCCCTTGGAAGCAGTCGAGGTGTCGAGGAAGCCCGGAGGAGGTCGAGAAAACCGAGGAGGGAGGTCAGAGGCGACCGCATGTCGTGCGCCAGCATGGGGATCAAATCATTACCGTCATCGTCCACGGAGCGCCCCAAACCGGACGGTGTAACCGTTTCGTTCGTCATTTCGCACTCTCCTTGGACCAGGACCTAGCGTCCCGACTGTCTTTCGTCCAACAGAACGATGATCAGCTCAGGCCGAACGGTCGCCCGTCGAATCGGCACAACGTTTTCCTCACGACGGACGGTCAAGGTCGCTCCACGTTCCAGCTCCAGCACCGACCGGCTCCTCTCGGAGACACGCTCGATGCCTTTTCCGTAGTGGGGTCCCTGGTAGTCGACTCGAACCGGCACGTTCAGCCGGTTGTCGATCGTCACGGAGTCTTTGAGAGCACCCGTCTCGGTGAACTGAGCATAGACCCGTCTCGCCGTCAGAGCCGTCTCGAGGACGAACCCCAACCACAGGACGAGTAACCCCCATGACAACTTCTCGATGAGCGACAGAAAAACGATCGTACATGTTAGAAAAACGAGCAACGACGCGTCGATCTTCAATCGGGTGGAGATCGCACCCTGCTCCACACCCCTCACGACAACATCCTCGATCGGGTGAGGGCCGAACGGCCTGGACAGCCTGGGAGCGGGCGGCTGTCCACGAGCCTCGCCCCCAGAGACTTCCGGATCGACGCGAGCGGCCCCCGAGTCCCCGGAATCTCGCCCTTGCCTCGCCCCCGAGCTGGTTTTCGATCTGAGGTCTTGGGGTGGTTCTCGCGTTGCTCCGAGATTGTTCGGTGATGGGACCGCGTCCGGGCGTCCGCTGACCCCCTCGGCCGGGGCGACCGCGGGGAAAGCGGACGATTTGTCCTTGCGAACGCCTCTCCTACGAGGGACATCCTGGCCGGCCCGCACCTTGGCGAGATCATCCATGATCTCTCGAATCGAGGAATAGCGGTCGGACGGCTTCTTTTCCAGGAGGTTCATGATCAGGTTCTCGAGCGAGGCCGGGCACTCTGAGTTGAAGAAATGCGGAGGAGTGGGAACCTTCTTGAGGACCATCTCCCAGATCTCGTCGAGGGTGTTCGCATGGATCGCACGCCGTCCCGACATCATTTCATAGAGAACCAGCCCTGCTTGGTAGAAGTCACTGCGAACGTCCACAAGAGCTCCGGCGACCATCTCGGGAGCCATATACGCCGGGGTTCCGATCATCTCGTCATCCATTGTCAGCGCGGTCCGATCGACCCACTTAACGAGGCCGAAGTCGGTCAGCTTCGCGTGGCCATCGGACTCGATCAGCAGGTTCTCCGGCTTGATGTCGCGATGGAGTAGCCCTCTCCTGTGACACGCATCCAGAGCGTCGATCAGATCGGCGAAGATCACCATGGCCTCGTTCTGCGGAAGGATCAGGCGCGTCGTCAGGATCTTTGCCAGAGAGGGCGCTTCCACGAGCTCCATCACATAGAGCGGCAACGGTCCGGAGAAGTCCACGTCATAGACGGAAACGATCCTGGAATGGGTGAGATTGGCCAGGGCCTCCAACTCCCGCTTGAACCTCGCCTTGAGAGCCGGATCCCTCACCAGCTCGCCTTTCATGACCTTGATGGCCACCGGCCGTTTCAGGTCGCGCTGGACCGCGCGATAAACCTCACCCATAGCACCGGTTCCGAGGAGTCCTTGAACCTCATACCGACTCAGACGCTTGAGAACCTCGGTTGAGGGGACGCTGTCCTTGACGACTGTCTTGGGTGAAGACTTCCCGTGCGTGGCCAGAGGGCCGACCGACTCCTTTGGCGTCGCCCCCCACCCCTCCGGAAGCACCCAACACAGAGGCTGGGTCGTCAACAGACCGAGCAGATCCGCGGCCAAACGGCATCGGTCGGTCGTGGAAACGGACAGACAGGCGAGGATCGCCTTCTCCAGGTCCGGCGGAAGGTTCGGATCGACGGATGTGGGCAACAGCGGCTTCCACTGAGGATTTCCAAACCACGGAGGAACACCGCCTCCGGAAAGAGATGTTCCGGTCACCATCTCATGGAGGATCAATCCTACCTGAAAGATGTCCGATCGCTCATCGAGCATGGATCCCTCGAGCTGCTCCGGGCTCATGTAGGCCTGGGTCCCCAGGGCACGGCTTCTGAGCGCCATCTTCGAGTGTCCCACCTGGACGAGGCCAAAGTCGATCAGGACCGCCCTCATCGGCGGCGCGATCAAGACGTTGGAAGGTTTGAGATCTCGATGGATGATCTTGGCCCCATGCAGGGACATGAGAGCCTCTGCGAGCTGTCGACCGATGGCGAGGATCTCGTCGACTTTGAACACCGTCAGAGAAAACGCGTTCGAATCGGTCGGTTTCGAGGAGGGACTCTCCCGCAAGGCGTCGCCTCGAGCACCGGATCCGCCAGCTCGTCCTCTGGCCTTCCGCGGATCATCAGGAAACAAAGCGCTCCCCTTGGCGACGGGCCGACTCTGACCTTTCCGGCTGTCGATCACCTCTTTGAGCGTCCGGCCCTGGATGTACTGCATGACATAGTAGGGGCTCCGATCCACAACCCCTGCGTCGTACACCTGGACGATCGCCGGGTGACGCACTTCCACGAGGGTCTGCACCTCGCGCTGAAATCTCTCTCGGGAAGAATCCGGAAGGTCTTCCTTGAGGACTTTGATCGCGACCTGCCGCTTGAGTTTCGTGTCGGTCGCGAGGTAGACCGAGGCGGTAGCCCCCTCGCCGATCGATCGATCCACTCTGTAAGGTCCGATGCGCTCCCCTGGACTGACCATATCCGAGTGGGGGCTAGAGACTCGCCAGCCCGAGTTCGAGTGCAAAGGCCTGAAGAGCCAATGCGTACACGTTGGGCCCCAGGCCGACGATTTGCCCCTTGCAGACGGGCGCGATCACGGACAGGTGTCGAAACGGCTCTCTTTGGTGGATGTTCGAAATATGGACCTCGATGGCCGGGGCGAATGCCGCCTCCAAGGCATCCCGCAGCGCGTAGCTGGTGTGGGTCAACGCCCCCGCGTTGATGATGATTCCATCCACCTTCTCCGCGTCCGCCCGATCTCCGCAAGCATAACGGTGGACCTGGTCGATCAAGTCCCCCTCGTGATTCGATTGGTGATCGACGATACCGATCCCCAGCTTGGCCCCCTGCTCCCGCAGGGAGGCCACGATGTCCGCAAGAGTCGCGGATCCGTAGAGTGCCGGATCACGCACCCCAAGAAGGTTCAGGTTCGGTCCGTTCAAGACGAGGATACGCCGACCATCCGAAGAACGCACCATCGATTCGGTCACTGCCTGAGCTTCTCCTCCAAGATTCGATTGACGAGATCAGGGCTCGCCTTCCCCCTTGTCTCCTTCATGACCTGGCCCACCAGATACTTCACAGTGGCTGTTTTCCCTTTGCGGATCGCGGACACGCTGTCGGGATTCGCGGCAAGGACCTTCTCGATGATGGGCTCGAGGATCGCCGGATCCCCGATGACCATCAACCCTTTCGTCCTGACGATCGACCCGGGATCGACCCCGGTCCGGAACATCTCGTCGAAGACCTCCTTGGCGATCTTGCCCGAGATCGTTCCTGCCTCGATGAGGCCGATCAGCTCCGCCACGTGACGAGGCCGTATCCTGCAATTCGTGAGATCCTGACCCGAGTCCTTCAGACGACCCAGAAGCTCTGTGGTGATCCAGTTCTTCACGGCCTCCACGTTGAGGACCCCGACCGCAGCCTGCTCGAAGTACCGGGCCAGGGCGAGCTGACTGGTCAGGACGCCTGCATCGTACTCCGTGAGCTTGTACTGAGTGATGAACCTCTCCATCTTCCGGTCCGGGAGTTCCGGAAGGGACGCCCGGATCTCCTCGACCATTGTCGAGGCCACCTCGATCGGCGGAAGGTCCGGATCTGGGAAGTAACGATAGTCGTGGGCCTCTTCCTTGCCTCGCATGGAGACCGTCACGCCCCGGTCCGGATCGTAGAGCCTGGTCTCCTGCACCACCCGACCTCCGTCGGCGATCACCCGCACCTGTCGATCGATCTCGTATTCGAGAGCCCGGGCGACCCACTTGAACGAGTTGAGATTCTTCACCTCCGCCTTCGTGCCCAGCTCGGTCTGCCCACAGGGACGAACGGAGACATTCGCGTCACACCGAAGCGACCCTTCCTCCATGTTGCAGTCGGACACTTCCAGGTATTCCAGGATCGCCTTCAGCTTGAGCAGATAGGCTTTGGCCTCTTCCGGATCTCGGATGTCCGGCTCACTCACGATCTCCAGGAGGGGCACGGAACAGCGGTTGTAATCGACCAGGCTCGAGGTCCCGTCCGACTCGTGGATGAGCTTGCCCGCGTCCTCCTCCATGTGGATTCGATTGATGCGGATGGTGCGCCCGCCCACGGAAAGGCCCCCTCCCCTGCCGATAGGCTTGTCGTACTGGGAGATCTGATAGGCTTTCGGGAGGTCGGGGTAGAAGTAGTTCTTGCGATCGAACTTCGAGAAAGCAGACACCGTCCCACCGACCGCCAGCACAGTCTTGATCGCGAGCTTGACGACTTCCTCGTTGAGGACCGGCAACACACCGGGCAGACCAAGGCACACGGGACACACGAACGTGTTGGGGGGCTGGTTCGCATAGGCTGTTGAGCAGGAACAAAAGATCTTCGTACGGGTGGAGAGCTGGACATGAACCTCCAGCCCGATCACAGGTTCGTAGGCCACGGCTTCCACCACGATCAGCTCCCGCCTTCACGGGCGAATAGGATCGCCGCGTATCCGACGAAGCTCACCAGTCTCCGGCCAGGGAGCACGTCATGGCTCGTCGTATAGTAGAGAAGCTCTCCCTCGTAGAACCGGCCAGCGATACAGGTTCTACGCACCGACATGTTCTCCCCCATTTCCGGATCCCGGATCGATCCGAGGAGTAGGCAGGTGGTAGTTGGTCGACAACTGATAGTTATGCCCCAACCGAAGCAGCGTCGCTTCGTCGAACGGACGCCCCAGGATCTGGAGCCCTATGGGAAGCCCATCTTTCGAGAAGCCGCAGGGAACGCTCAGTCCAGGTCCTCCGGCCAGGTTGACCGACACAGTGCAGATGTCCGCGGCGTACATCTCGAGAGGATTTCCGGACTTCTCCCCTTTGCGGAAGGCCGGGGTCGGGGACGTCGCGCCGAGCAACAGATCGAAGCGAGAGAACGCCTCGGAGAAATCCCTCTTGATCAGCGTGCGAACCTTCTGAGCACGACCGTAGTAGGCCTCGTAATAGCCGGAGGACAGGACAAAGGTCCCGAGCATGATCCGCCGCTTGACCTCCGCGCCGAACCCCTCGCTCCGAGTCCTCTGGAACAGATCCGTGAGGTCGCGGGCCGACCGGGCTCGGAAACCGTACCGGACCCCGTCGTACCGCGCCAGGTTGGAGGAGGCCTCGGCACAGGCCAGAACGTAGTAGGCGGGGATCGAGATGTGCATGTGGGGGAGAGACGTCTCTTCCACCTCGACCCCGAGCTCGACGAGAGCCTCAGCGGCTCGCAGTATTGCCTCCCGGGTTTCCTGTCCGACGCCCTCCTGCGTCATCTCACGGACGAGACCGACCTTGAGCCCGCGAACCGGTTTTCGGATGGCGTCGGACAGATCGTCGGTCTGTGTGGAAACCGATGTCGAGTCCCTCGGATCCTTGCCCGCGATGAGGCCGTAGATCAACGCCAAGTCCTCCACCGTGCGAGCCAGAGGACCGACCTGGTCGAGCGAGGAGGCAAACGCGACCAACCCGTACCGGCTCACGGCGCCGTACGTTGGCTTGAGGCCGGAGACTCCGCACAGAGAGGCCGGTTGTCGAACAGACCCTCCCGTGTCAGATCCCAGAGCAAGCGGCACCAACCGCGCTGCCACGGCCGCCGCCGACCCCCCCGAGGAGCCTCCTGGGACGCGAGACAGATCCCAGGGGTTCGAGACCGGACCGAAGGCCGAGTGTTCATTCGAAGACCCCATCGCGAACTCGTCCAGATTGGTCTTCCCCATGACGGGGAGCGCATGAGCCTTGAGCTTCTGCACGACGGTCGCGTCGAAGACCGGAACATAAGGCTTCAACATCCTGGATCCGCAGGTCGTCGGATGTCCGGTCAGCGAGATGTTGTCCTTGACGGCGATCGGAACGCCTTGCAGCGGAGACGTGATAAGGCCTTCCCGGAATCTCCGGTCCGCCTCGTCGGCGAGCGACAAGGCCAGGTCCGAGGTCTTGGTGAGAAAGGCACCAAGGACAGGATCGAGTCTCGCAAGACGACTTTGGAGGTGCTCGACGACTTCGCGGGAAGAGACCCGGCGAGCTCTGAGCTCGCCCGCCAGCTGGACCGCGCCGAGTTCGTGAAGTTCCATAGGCCCTCCGCTCTCGAAAACCGGGCGACTTCTGTTTCTCTGTGACTCCGGAAACGTAGCCAAAAACGTCTCGGTCTGACGGTCGAGAGTCCCACAGAATATCGGAGGGAAACCGTTCGAGTCCAGAGGTTTCTGGCTCAAGAGGGGATGACGGAGGAATCGGACTTCTTTGTCCGACGAACCAACGCATCGGACATCCGCGCGACCCGAGCCATGCACTTCACGTCGTGAACCCGGATCAGGTCGGCACCGCGTGCGATGCCGATCGCGACAGCCGCGGCAGTCCCCTCCAGTCGATCGTCGGCTGGCAGGTTGAGCGTGTAGCCGATGAATGACTTGCGGGAAGGTCCGATCAACACGGGAAGACCCAGACTCCCAAGCTCATCGAGTCGATCGACGAGCTCGAGATCATGATCGACCGTCTTTCCAAAACCGACTCCAGGATCGATGATGATCCGGTCGATGGCAATCCCGGCCTGCTGAGCGATCTCCAGACTCTGCGAGATCTCGACCGACACGTCGCTTAACAGATCCACATACGAACTCCCCAGGTAACGTCCACCGAGAGCCGGATCGATCTTGACGGCATCACGGTTGCTGCGATTGTGCATCAAAATGGCGGCTGCGTTGTGATGAGCCACGACACGGGCCATTTCGAGATCTCCGCGAAACCCCCGGATGTCGTTGACGATGTGGGCGCCAGCCTCCAGTGCCGCGTCTGCCACGGCAGAGCGACAGGTGTCGATCGAGATCGGAACCTCGACAGTCCGCACGAGGCTTCGGATCACGGGAATGACGCGGCTGATTTCCTCTTCGACGGAAACCGGACAGGCGCCGGGCCTGGAGCTCTCTCCCCCGACATCCAGCATGTCCGCTCCATCCGCCACGTGACGGCAGCCCAATTCGACAGCTCGTTTTACCCAGCAACCATCCCCAGACATCAAGCCATCGCCGGAGAAGCTATCCGGAGTCGCGTTCAAGATTCCTACGACATAAGTTCGGCTCCCCCAGACGAAGGTCTTCTGTCCGAACGTGAGTGCCGCCGATCGGCGCGGCCTCGGCAGTCGGTCGCTGGGCAAACACGACGGCTCCCTCCCGAGCCGTCGAACCCCGCCCCGCCCGGCCTCGGTCAAAAGTTCGGCCACGGTCTTTCCCAAAGACGGGTGCTCAAGCTCAGGGGCAAGGTCTGAAAGAGGGACCAGGACGAACGGGCGTTCGAAGAGACGAGGATGAGGAATCGTCAGGTCCTCCTCGGACAGCTCCTCGTCGTCGAAAAACAGGATATCCACATCGATCGTCCTGGGACCGTTCCGGAAAGGAAGGATCTCACGCCCCATCCTTGCCTCGATGTCTTTGGCGAGACGAAGAAGCTCCCGCGGCGAAAGGTCGGTTGAGACGATCACCACTTGGTTCAAAAAAAGTGGCTGCTCCGCGAACCCCACGGGGTCGGTCTCGTAGATCGGCGAAACGGATTCGATCCGAGTGAACTCTCCCAGGAGCCCGATCGCACGCCCCAGATTCGCCAGCCGGTTGCCGAGGTTCGTGCCGAGGGCCAGATACGCCCGGTGGGCCATTTTTCGAATCCTCCTGGAAGCCTGTCGGACTCTCATCCGACGAAGCACAAGTCCGACGCCTGGAGTCCGGAGGTCTGGATGGGGCCCTTTGGGCCCGATTCACCCAATGGAGACCGTGTCAGCCCGAAGGTTCAAGCCCTCGATTCCATGTACGTCGCGCACGCATCGGGAGATTCCCATACTCGGACACGACAGACCTGCACCGCTCTCCCGGCGAGCGAGTCCTTGAGAACGTCGTGGATGAATCGGGCGAGATTCTCGGAGGATGGATTCAGAGTATCGAAGGGAGCGCGCTCATTCAAATGCTTGTGATCGAGTTCCTCGAGGATCCCGGAGAGCATCCTTTTGAGGACTCCGAAGTCGATGGCCAGCCCGATATGGTCGAGTTCTCGCGCTTCGACAAAAGCCTCCACGACCCAGTTGTGGCCGTGCAGGGATTCGCACTTGCCTTTGTAACCGCGCAACTGATGGGCCGCAGCGAACGTCCTTCGAACCATGAGCTCATACATGACACATCTCTTCTCGTCGAGCGAAGCCACTCTATCACGGAAAAGAGCCCCCGTTCAACCACTGCAGCCGCAAACGGGTGTATGATCATTCGAGACTCGTAGTCGGTTCGAACTCACGAATGACTGACATGCCTCGCTGTCTCGTTCTTCTTCTCGGATGCTGGCTCGTTCTGGCTGGTGATGCGCTCGCGAAAGGGGTCACATCGATCTCGACCTCTCCGGCCCTCACAAGCCGGCAGACGTGGAGGATCCACGTCCGCCCGTCCAGCCCCTGTCAAGGAAACGTGGTAGAGCTCGAGGTGACGTGCCCTCTTGGTTCATCGATCGAGGCAACGTTCCAGGGCTACCCGCTGGAGTTCTTCACGTGGAAGCAGGGAGGGCCCTGGGTGGCCCTCATCGGTGTCGATCTCCAGACACCGGCAAGAGTGCATCGGATTCGCGTCGTGGCGAAAAATGGCAAGGGGGATGTCCGCACGTTGAACCTTGGCCTTCCGCTCCGCCCGGGCAAGTTCAGAGTCCAAAAGCTGAAGGTGGCCCCGCGGATGGTCCGACCCGCCCAAGAGAACAAGGAAAGGATCGAGAAGGAGGCCGTTCTCGTCAAGGCCATCTTGAGCGGTGTCTCCGGACGGAAATTCGTGGGGTCGTTTCTCCGGCCCGTAGCGGGGGCTCTGACCGCAAGCTTTGGGGGACGCCGAGTCTTCAACGGAGTCGAGAGAAACCCCCACGCTGGGGTCGACCTTCGGGGGAGCGTGGGAACTCCGGTTCAGGTGCCGGCCCACGGAACCGTCGTGCTGGCACGGGAACTCTACTTTGCCGGCCGTTGTGTCATTGTCGATCATGGCCTCGGACTCTTCACACAATACGGCCATCTCTCGAGAATTTTGGTTCAGGAGGGTCAGGAATTGAGACCCGGTGAGGTTCTCGGACGGATCGGAAAAACCGGACGTGTGACAGGACCACATCTCCATTGGGGCGCCACGCTCCGCCAGGCTCGCGTCAATCCGATGGACCTGATGCATCTCTCCGCGCCTCCGGCTCCTGTTTCACCAAGCCTCCCCGATGGTGACAAAGATGAGGATGAGGATGAAGACGACGAGCTCTGACGCCTCGAGACGGGGGGCTGATGCGGAATCATGGGTCACTCGTTCCACGAGAGGAGTCGGAGATCGCGACTATCAATGCCCGAGTGAAAGCCGTACGCCGGAAGTTGGGCAACATCACAAGCCCTCGCGTGCTCATCTCTGTGGGACGAGCATCCCGCGAACCATCGCAGCCAGAACGAACGAGCCCGTGCAGCAGACGATATCGCTCCCGGACGCATCGGCGAGAGCGGTTCTCAAGGCCTCTCCCGGATCAGCGTAGATCCCAGCCGACGCACATTGTCCACCCGAGGCCCTGAGCATCTCCAAAAGGAGTTCAGGATCAGCGCCGCGGGATCCCGGGTTCCGGGTGAGATACCATCCGCTCGAACAACCTGAGAACTCATTGAACATGGACTCAATGTCCTTGTCCGTGTTGCATCCGAAGACGACCAAAACGCGTTGCCCGGGGTAGATATCCTTTAGAGTCCGCACAAGAGTCCGCACCGAGATGGGATTGTGAGCACCGTCGATGACGACCGTCGGCGAATCGCCCACGACCTCGATCCGTGCCGGTAGAAACGCCTGAGCAAGAGAATAGCGGACCCGCGACTCCTCCAATCGACAGCCCGTGTCTCGAACGAACAGTTCGGCGGCACGCACCGCCGACGCAGCATTTTGCCTCTGGTGCTGCCCGATCATCCTGACGGACAGCCCCGTGTATCGCCCATCCATCGTGGTGACATCGAAAAGGCTTTGCGCCTTGTGGGGGAATTGCTCGTCCAGCCGGATCTCCCTTCCGATCCTCTCGAGCGTGGACCCCTTATCGCCGCAAACGGTCTCGATCACATTCCAAGCAAGCGATTCTTGGGCATGGGAAATCACGGGCACTCCAGATCTGACGATCCCCATCTTCTCAGCAGCGATGGCCTCGATCGTGGAGCCAAGCCATTCCGTGTGATCGAGCCCGAGTGTCGTGATGAGACTGACCGACGAGGTAACCACGTTCGTGGAATCGAGCCGTCCCCCCAGCCCCACCTCTATAACCCCAGCGGTCACGCGAGATCTCGCAAAATGCCAGAAGGCCGCGGCAGTGAGCACATCGAACACGCTCGGCGTCAAGCCTTCCGCGAGTATTCTCTCCAGATGGGGTTTCAAGTCTTGAAGCGTCCCGGAGAAAGTCTCTGGAGCGATGGGGATACCATTCACGGCACACCGCTCCTCGATCCGAATCAGATGCGGGGATGTATAGAGACCGGTCACGAATCCGTGGGCCCGGAGAATCGACTCGACCATGAACGCCGTCGACCCCTTGCCCTTGGTACCCGCAATGTGCACGGCCTTGAATGCCGTCTCAGGAGAACCGATCGACGAGAGGATCTTCCGGATGTTCTCGATTCCGAAACGGCCGGGTTTCGGGGTCAGTTCAAAATTATAAAAACGCTCCAAATACTGCGAAGCGTCCGATGGAGGATAGATGTTCATCTCGAACGAAAAGTCCCTTGCCCGACAGTTTCGTAGACGATTATAGCCGACTTCGAAAGAACGAACAGCCTGCCTGTTTTCCTGCGGACAATTGACATGTTGCCCCGTGTCGATCACAATTTTCAGGGCTTTTCACTCGAGGGCCGTCGACCGCACGCAGATGACGACCGACTGGCATCTCGAGTGCCCAGTCCGGGAGGATTCCGACTTGATGAGGTCCGCTGTCCTGATTATCAGCGTCATCGTCATGCTCCAAGCCCTAGCCGGCGCATGGGCGGCCGATCTGGGCCCTGTTACGCCGATGCCTCGCATCCAGGCGAGCCCCGGGCTGACCGGCCGTCGCGCGATATCCAATATCGGAACACTCTCCACGTTTCCGCAATCGAGCCCACCTGCCGCCGAGGTGTCGACGATCCCTCGACCATCTCGTCTTGCCGAGCGCGCCCATGGCATCCACGGATTTCCGCGTGTCGAGCTCTCAGTCGAGCTCTCATTGGAAGAGGCGCTCAATTTCGATTTCTACCGGTTTCTAAACCGAACGGCGATCAATAGAAGGCTCGTTCAAACGCCGATTCACGTTCTCAAGATCCTCGCGACCCGGGCCAAATTCGTGATGCGGTACGAACACAACCCATTGGCCCTGCACAACGCGGTCATGATCGTCAATCTCTGTCTGAAGCTCGGCGTGGCGGTCCCCGACGGACCTCTTTCGGATCCGATACCGACTCCGTCCCCAGTACCGACGCCGACAGCTCTTCCAGGGCCAGTCCCAGCGCCGACAGCTCCACCAGATCCTCAGCCGTCTCCTGTTCCGACAGCTCCTCCTGGTCCTCAGCCGTCTCCTGTTCCGACAGCTCCTCCTGGTCCTCAGCCGTCGCCCGTCCCGACGGAGCCTCCGGGTCCTCAGCCGTCGCCCGTCCCGACAGAGCCTCCCAGTCCTCAGCCGTCGCCCGTTCCGACGGAGCCCCCTGGTCCTCAGCCGTCGCCCGTTCCGACAGAGCCTCCCAGTCCTCAGCCGTCACCCACAGCGGAGCCAACGACTCCCCCCAGCGGCACCCTCCGCATCAACGACTTCTTTCCAACAGACCCTTCTTTTCTTTGGGACTTCAAGGACCGCAAGACAGGCGAATCGTTCACGTTCCAGATCACCGGCATCGAACACAGCAACGGCGTCCCTTGCCACAAGATGCTCTGCACCCGCGCGGACGGCACGCCCGAGTACGATCTGATAAGCCTCGACAAAGAAGGCCTCCGCCTCCACGTCCGACAGACTCGTGGGATAAACGTTCCGCTCTCACCCCCTGTAGTCTTCTCGGATGCCATCGTGCACATCGGCAAGACCCACGTCACAGTGCCGGAGATCGCAAACCCTGCGACCGGCAACAGAACCAAATGGACCGTCAAAGCCTTGAGGATGGAAACGGTGACAGTTCCCGCAGGCACGTTCTCCCCCTGCATCCACTTCAATCTCAACATTCGTGACAAAGGTCACGGATCCCAACTCGCCAACATCGACATGTGGTACGCAAAGGGCTACGGGCTGGTGAAGAGACAGGGGCAGCTCTTCGGGGTCTTCCTCTTGGAAGAGCTGATTCGGCACAATCTGCCGGGCCCGCGGATGGGATCGCCGACCAGAGGCTCATCCGAGTAGGTTCCGCAAGCCCGCCTACGACAGGAGGTAGGCTCCGTCGACCGATTGTTCGACCGCTTGTCGCGTCAAAAATCGCAAACAGAGTTACTTGGGTGCGATCCCCTCGGCGACTGGGGCACTCTCCGCCTGTGTGACAGCGGAACTCGGGATTTCCCGCGGAAGAAGGGTGCGCTCTCTCGCCAAGACCTCACGGGTGTACCGGATGAAGTGATGCCCCATGATCGAGTCCGTCATGGCCAGAGTGATCTGTCGCGGATGGTAACGGAGCACGCGTCCCACGAACCGCCAGAACGAGCGACGGTACGAGGAGAGGACGCCAAGAACCACGATGGCTTTTAGAAGGAGAGCTACGATCTTGATGATCGGATAGCTCGTCATCCGGATCTTGGGAAAGTTGGCCCGAGAGTGGCGGCCAAGAACGGTCAACACGCGCTCGTAGTAGTTGTCCGGATCGTAGATGGTTCTCAGGATCTTCATGTAGCCCTCGTAGAGGGTCTTGGGATCCATTTTCGTCCGGAAGTTCGGTCTGCCGAACTGGTCTCCGTCGGCATATCCTAGGATCCGCCCTTCCTTTTCGAGGCGGTACCACATCTGCGTCTTGGGGATCGCCGTGAGCGTGCCAACCATGGCCCAGGGAATGCCTGCACGCTCGATGAACTCGATCTGCCGGTCGAAGATGTCCGGAGTGTCGGCGTCGAACCCGACGATGAAGCCAGCAGTGACCTCGAGCCCCTTGTCGATGATCTTGTGAACAGCCTCGACCATGTCTATTCGTGCATTCAGAAGCTTCTGGGAGCCCTTGAGACTCTCCTTGGACGGAGTCTCGACACCGACGAAGACTCGCTTGAATCCTGCCAACGGAAGGGCGCTAAGGAGCTCGTCATCCTCGGCAAGGTTGACCGTGGCTTCCGTGGTCAGGAAGAACGGGTAGCTGTGCTCTTGCATCCAGGCGATGAGCTGTGCCAGAAGCTCTTTCACCGCTACTTTGTTCCCGATAAAATTGTCGTCGACCAGGAAGACCGCCCCGCGGTAGCCCAAGTCGAAGAGCGCGTCGAACTCCCGGAGGACCGCTTCGGGACTCTTCGTTCGCGGGAACCGGCCATACAACGCGATGATGTCGCAGAACTCGCAGTTGAACGGACAGCCGCGTGAGAACTGCACGTCGATCGTCGAGTAAGCAGAGAGTTTGAGCAAGTCGAAACGCGGGACAGGGCTCTCCTTGATGTCCGGTTTTCGATCGGTTCGGTAAACGGGCTTCAGCTCACCCTTTTGCAGATCCTCGAGGAACGGGTGGATCGTGATCTCCGCCTCGTCGAGGACCATGACGTCCGCCTTGCCCGCCAGGCGTTCCGCGTTTCCACTGGCGAACGGCCCGCCCAGCACCGTCATCTTGCCGAGGGCACGTGCTCGATCGAGAATCTCGAACATGGAACGCTGCTGGATGCCCATGCCGCTGACGAAGACCATGTCGGCCCAGCGGATCTGCGCGTCGGTGAGCGGCTCGACATTGAGATCGACCAGCCGGTATTCCCACTCGCTCGGACACAAGGCCGCCACGGTGATGAGCCCCAGAGGGGGATGCATGGCCTTCCTTCCGAAGATCTCCAGAGCGTACTGAAATCCCCAGTAGGTGACCGGAAAATCAGGCCAGACCAGGAGCACCTTTCGGGTTGACATCATCGACCTCTGGAAAAATCGGAACACAGGAAGACTCTCCGTCGAGAGTTGACGGCCCGACAGTATACGGCCGCACGTCGCGACCGGTCAACCATGACGAGAACTCGAGAACTCCGGGTGCATGACGGTGGAGTGGGAGGTTGAGCCCAACTGCCGGGTCAAATTGCTGATCCTTTCACGCTCACGCCGTCTTTCACTCATCGTTGAGTCGAGCAAGAACCTTGATTCCGGCTCTTCTCGCTCGACTCGAATCTTGACCGCCAACGAAGGAGTCTGATCAAGGCGCAGAATGTTGACTCCCTCCAAGGCCAGGTTATCGAGGATGTTCTCGAACTCACGCTCCGAGTCGTTCCAGAAGACGATGCGCCGGTTCTCCTCCTGGAAGATCCGGATGAGAGCATCCCTGACCTGCTTGGTATCTACGGACGAAGACTCTGGCGGCACGGAAGTCTCCTCGGCCACAGGACTCTCTCCAGCCTTTCACGAAAAGCCTTGAAGCTGGGCATGCATATTCGGTCGATGTCGACCACTCGATCTCTCAGCTTCTGGCAGAGGATCTCCGCCGTGGGTCGCTCTCCGAGGACTTTCTCCAGATCCGCCTTGAGCGAGTTTGGTGAAGCGTCGTTCCCGGAGCGATCCTCCAGCGCCTCGCAGTTCAGATAGGGGTCCTCCTTCAAGGCGCAGAGCAACCACGCCTCGGACTTGGGTTTCGGGATCATCGGCACTCCTCTGGAGAATCTCTCCTCGGCGAAGCCATACTCCATCGACGTTCGCTTGGCCTCCCACGTTCCTCGACCCGCAGAAGCCGTGCCGTCAGCGTCACGAAACAGAACGGCTACAACCTCATCTCTGAGCTGTGCCTCCTGCTCCCTGGCGATTCTGGACAAGGCACGGGCGTTGTTGAAGTAGTAGGTGGTCTCCTTTTCTCGCTTCCTTCCGGGCAAGAGCATTCCCTTCTTTGTGGCAGGAAGCCCACGGACCTTACCAAGGCTTTCCTCCGAGACGAACCCGATGCACCCGGTGTCCAGATGGAGTACTTGTGTTTGGCCTCAACAACTTGCGCAACGACAACAGCCATCGGACCCGGACGGAAGTTGGCGCCCTCACAGATTGGGTACGCATTCAAGGCGGAGCCAAGATCCGTAGGCCCCTCGCCGCTCAACAGGAAGTACATCTATTTCTTCTCCATCTGCTCGATCTCTTCGTCCAGTTCTGTGAGGCTCGTGTCCACGAAGGCTTCCCCGGGACCCATTACGGTGAGCTTCTTGGCAATGGACGGGATCGAGAAGAACGGTATCGAGCGGGTGAAGCCCTGTGGAGTCTTGTAGAGATAGATGACGCCGGACATCGCTACTTCGTCGGTTAGGTAGTTTAGGATCAAAGGACTATGCGTGGTCACCATGATCTGCGGGCCAGACGACACCAGCTGGCTTATGACGAAATCAACCAGTTCCGGATTAACCCCATTTTCAATCTCATCAAACAGGAGAAGGCCGGGCCCGGCTTGAAGTTCTGCCAAGAGTGCAATCACCCTAAGAAGCCCATCGTTGATGTGGCCGGCCTCGGTGACGAGAGTCTTGCCCTCGAATACCTCCTGAATCTCTAGCAGGGAATCGCCGGACGGCAGGAGTTTCGTTCCCACTGTTGCCAGGCGGCTATGGACCTTCCGGAGCAGCTCAGCAATCTTCTTGCGGCCCTCATCCCCTAGTTGCTCTAGTAGCAGAGGAAGGCGCCGCCCACCGTGGCCTGTGAGGTCAGGCAAGAAGAACAGAGAGCGGCTCCCGGGGCCCAGCTTCTCGTGCATGGCTACGTTGGCAGAATGCCAAAAGATGTTCCTGGCCCTGACCGTCGCCTGACCCACCGAGGAGTCCGACTGCGCCAATCCTGGTCTCTTGAGCTGCTCCGGAGAAAGCAGGTCGAGCGACTTGATAGAGAGGACGGCGTTTCTGAACTCGATAAGGGACGGCAGCAGCTTTTCGGGCTTCATCTGCGAAAGCACAGAGCCCTCATAGGCGAAGGCAATGTCCTGAACAAGGTGATCTTCAACGCCGACCTCAACAGGCGATTCGCCTGAGCTGATTGCCCGTTGAACCGCAGCGTCGACTACGGGCTGCGGGATCTTGGTGTACACATGCAGACGCCCTCTCGAAACGTCCAACTTAGCAGAGGGCGTGTCGATGGTCTCGGTCGTGCATTGCAGGACGGATGCGTCGAAAACGCCGTTCCACGTTACTACGCCCTCCGCAGAGTCGAGCAAGACCGTGAATCCTATGAGCTTGCTCTCCTTGAGGTGGCACGTCAGCTCCTCGGCTGTCCATCCTCTATCCCTTAACCAACCCTTCAAGTCGCCTCTCACCTGCTGGGCCAGGAAGTCGAAGAACTGGAGGACGGTGGACTTGCCTGCTCCATTCAGGCCAACCAGGCACGTGAAGTGGGCGAGATCCAAGTGAAACTCGTCAAGGGACTTGAAGTTGTCGACCTCAATAGACTTGATCCGAATTGAGGGCGCCACGTCAGCAACGTCATTCATAATTCAACATCCCCACTGCGAGCGCCCTGCTCGCCGTTGTATTTCGATGAACTGATCTTGGACCTTCGACCTCGTGTGGTTACCAATTGTGCAGTACCCAAGCACCGTTGCCCCAAACAAGAAAAACTGGATGCACAACACCTTTGGTCGGCGACAAAACGAGTTGGGACAAGCCTGGGTGGTGTCGTCTGCGCAAGAGACAATAGCACCTGTCATCACACCGCTCCGCTCGCAAAAGTCTGCACAAGGTCGTAGTCGCCATTAGATCCCGTCAAGTTAGGATGAAGGCTCCCTCGCATCACGGCTGTACCCAACTGTTTGTCACGAGAGAAACAGAGCAGCCGGTGTTTGCCGGTCAGGCGGACAAAGGCTGGTGAATGCGTGGTGCAAACCACCTGTCCTCCTCCAACGTTACCTAATGCCTCGCACACGGCCGCCATTGCGCTAGGGTGAATGCCGTTCTCTGGTTCCTCAACGAGATATAGCGTGGGAGTTGCAGGCATGTAGGCGAGGACGGTCAGCGCCATAAGCCTGAGGGTACCGCCCGAGACGAGCCATGACGCAGCCCTGAGCCCGTTGGCGTACACGAGCTGGAAGTAGCGATGATTGTCCTCGGACCGTGCGATAGTGGTGATGTCCTGGATATCTGGCAGAGCCGTCTGGAGATGGTTCACCCACTGTGCACGGACCTCGTCCGGCAGGGCATGGATGATCCAGGGGAGGTTCGACCCGTCGGGAAGAAGCGCCTTCGGAAGTCCTGGAGGGCATGGCCTGCGGATGGCCTCGCTGGATAGAACGATCCGTTGAACGCCGTCCAGGAGCAGTCGCTTCAACCAGACAGCCACCGGGAAGCGATCCTCGTCCTCCGGTAAATTACCAAGGGCAGACTTCGTCGGACCAACACGCAGGATGTCTCCAAGGATGCCGATGACATCGAGGAAGGTCGACTTGCCGCTCCCGTTCGGGCCAACCAGCACATCGAACGGCCCGATCGACATGTCGATCTCACGAAGAGAGCGATACCGATGCGCCTGTATCCGGGTAATCACAGCTTGTTCCGGCCTTTCACTCTGACGTGGTCTCGTTTCCTCACTCTTCGTCCTTCCCGCCAGTAACCGCTTTCACTTCGGCCAAAAGATCGCCATACTTGCCGTAGTTCCCCCTCACCCCGTCATCGAGGTCGAGCTTGATTCGCATGTCGGCGTAGTGATTGAGCCTCTCGTCGAACGACGCCAGCTCAAGCTGCTGCTTCTTGAGATCGTCCTGCTCCTTCTGGAGCTTCTTTCGGTGAGACGTCGAGGTCGCCTTGGCGATATCGCTGGTCAACTGCTCGATCCTCGCCGTGACCTTGCCCTGGAGCGGAATGACGGACTCGGTACGCATCCGTTCCGAGATGTGGACCGCCTGGAGTCGAAGGGTCCGCGTATTCTTCTGGGTGACGATGGCGTCCCGAAGGCTCCCTGCGGACACGCCCTGGAGCAAGAGATCGGCGATGATCCGGCTCTCGGCCAGCTTCAACGACCCGGCGGAGATATCGGCCTTGTAGCGGGCGGGGGATGATCCGGAACGCCGACGGACGGGTGCGGGGCCGGCCTTGGCGACCGGAAGAGGGGCGGCTGTTGGCTCGGCCGAGGTCATTTCTTGTCCCCCGCCCCCTTCTTTCGGGCCGGTGAGGGCTTCCTGGCCTTGTTGGAGGCCTCCGATAGCCAGGCATCGATGGCCTCCCGGTAGAACCGCCACTGACGGCCTATCTTCTTGCCGGGGACTCGACCGTTCTGGACGAGCTTGTAGAGGGTCGACTTCGGCATCTGGAGGTACTCGACCAGCTGATCGAGCGTCATCACGTCTCGCATGGCTACCGCCTGACGGGAAGCGAAGGAAAGGCCATCCCCAAATATGGTAGACACTATCCGTCCGTATCCGATAATGTCAATGGAAGAATCGAGGGGCTTCTGACCGTCGAAGAACATCACCATGACCACCATCAGGTCTCGACGGCACCAGGCGCCCTTGCCTTCGTTGGAGCGAATCATGCGACCCATACTTTCAGGGCCACAGCAGAAGCTATACGACCTCCTCCAGGCGCGAAAGTTGGCTGGTCGTCAGGTTACCTTGGCCGAAATGGAGCCTACCGAAAGCACCGGATCATCGCGCCTTGCGAACGCCGCAGCTTGCTTGTCGATGTAGCGGAACTGAGAATCATGCCTGAGTGTTTTCCGGTTCCGCCGCTTTCGAGGCGCTCTCTTCCGAAGCCTTGCCCCCCTCATGTCCTTCGCACGACGTCCCATGAAGCATCTGATCCAGACTCAGACCCATACCCTTGAACACGGAAAGAAGCTGCACGATGTTTCGCGGGACGATACCGAGCGGAGAATCGTCGGCCGATCCGGAGATGTTGACCCAGTTGACGTCGTTCACCTTCATCTGAGCAGCCATCTTCGACAGCTCGCCAACCAGCAGCTTCTGGATCTGGCGGAGGTTGATCTGGTTCTCGGCGGCAATCCGCTTCGCGATCACCTCGGCCTCAGCCTCACCAGCGGCGCGAATGGCCTCAGCCCGCTCAAAGGCAGCCTTCCGTTCGGCTTCGGCGAGTTGAATGAGCCGATCGGCCTCGGCAACCGACGAGATCTTCTTCATCTCGGCCGTGCCTTTCTCGCCTTCGATTCTCACCCTGGAAGAAGCCTCCTCCTCTTCGAGCTTCGCCCGCAAAGTCACCTCTGACCTCTGTCGCTCGAGCTCGGCCTGTTCGATGAGCCGACGGGCCTCCATCTCGGCCAGTTTCTTCGCCGTCTCTTGCTCTCTGACCTTGATCGCCTCCAACTTGGCCCGCTCCTCCATGGCAACCTGGTGCTCCCGTTCCAGGACCGCCAGTCTGTGCTGTCTCTGAATCAGCTCACGATCCCGCACGAGCTCTGCATCCCGAAGAGTGGCTCGGTGGACGCTCTCACGTTCCTGATCCTTGACGGCCGACTCGGCTTCCAGCACTTTCTCCTTTGCCTGCCTCTGGTTATCGATCTCCACTTTGCTGGCCTGGAGGCGCTCCATGGACTGCGCCACGCGACGGACACGCTCCGCCTCCGCCTCCAGCTGGGCCACGGTTCTTTCGGATTCGAGCCGTTTCTCGGCGATCGCCTTGTTCGTCTCGTGGGTGGAGATCTCCGACTGGAGCTTCAGCTGATTGCGGTAGTCTGCTTGAAGGTTCTCGAAGACCTCCTTTGATCGGATCCAGACCTCGGTGAACTCGATCGTGTCGATAGAGATCCCCCAGTCGTCGACAGTCTCCATCAACTGCTGCCTCATAGACTCGCGGACCTTCTCGCGCTCCATCACCATCTGCTGCAGCGTTTTGTTGGAGACTTCGTGTCGGACCACGGACTCGGCGAGCTGCCTCAGGATCACGTCGGTCTTGGCAAGCGGGTCGCCAGGGTCCAGAGCAATGACTTTGAGAGAAGACTTGTCGGCATAGCCGGTGTTCTTGGCGTTTTCCTCGCATGCCGGCAAGACCTTCACATGGTGTGACTTGAAGTCGAGAGCTTCGTACGCGCGTTGGAAATCGACGATCTTGTAGGCCAGAAAACCCTGAACCCTGACCCCCTGTTTCTCCACCGTGATCTGATCTGCACAAAAGTTTACATCCCTCAGAGTACCCGGAACCTTGAGATAGGTGTCGAACGGAAGACAGAAGAAGCTGCGGCCACGCCCGACGTTGGCGATCTTGCCGTTCCGATAGTGAACCACGAACTCGTCCGGATCGACGTGAACGAAATTCCGTCGGAAGAGAAGAACCCCTCCGATCACGGTCAAGGCGACGATACAGAGCATCACGAGGAAAGGCAGGACAACGGACGACATGGCGGAGCCCTCCTTGTTATCGTTTTGCTTTGAAGATGCCGGCCCTCGAACTGTGCAGACCCACTTATGCAAAAAATGGGCCCGGCAGTGGATCCGCCGTTTATCGAGACAGGAACAGGAGGTTCAGCGACAGTCTCCCGGCACACCAGCGCCAGACTGATCGTTTCTTGACATCAGAGGACCAAGGGGTTGGCATGTTTCGTTACATCGTCCGGCCCGCATGACATCGGGGTCGAAGAGCCCCAGACGCCGGATCGTCCAGCCGAGAGCGAGAGCCAGACAGCAAAGCAGCAACCCGCTCCAGAGCGGAGCGGCCCGGGAGAGACCCACGCCCGTCAGCCCCGCGACGCCCGTCGCGACGCAGATCGAACAAACGGCCATCCGGGCGTCGCCGAACTCGACCAGAAGGCGATGGTGAAGGTGTCCACGGTCCGCGGAGAACGGCGATACGCCCAGATAGAGCCGGCGGACGATGGCATAGAGGGTGTCGAAAAGTGGCACCACCAAGAGCACGAACGGGATGAAGACGGCGCCGGTTCCTCCGGAAGCCAGGTGGGACTGATGGAGAGAGAAGCAAGCCAGGAAGAAACCCAAGAACGTGCTTCCGGAATCCCCCAGAAAAATCGAAGCTGGTGGGCGATTGAAAAACCCGAATCCAAGCAGGACGCCGATCAATAGAAGATAGAGGGGAACGAATACGGTCTGGCCAGAGACGGCGCTGATGATCGCAAGGCTCACCGTCGCCGTCAGGCTCATTCCCGCACAGAGGAAGTCGAGCCCATCCATAAAATTGACGGCGTTCACGATGCCCACGATCCAAAACAGAGTCAAGACGTAGTCCAAAAGCGAGATCACGGCCGTTGGCGCGAATCCGGAGAAGAGCTCACCGATCAGGAAGAACCGGAAACCACTGACATAGGCCAGATGAGCCACGGCAAACTGGATACAGAAACGGAGTCCGGCCGGGGCGTCCTTGAGATCATCGTACACTCCCACCATGAAGAGGATGACGCTCCCCATCGCGAAGCCACTCAGCATCGCTCGATCGGACGAGCCCAGTCCGCTCGACAGCGACAAACCGAAGAAACCCAACCAGAAGGCGGAATAGACAGCCACCCCCCCCAGTCTCGGCACGACTCGATCGTGAACGCGTCGTTCGCCCGGATGGTCCACAGCCCCCAACTTCCGTGCCAGGAGACGGACGACCGGAGTCAAGAGGAGGGCCACTGAAAGACCGATGGGTAATGACGAAAGGACGTTGGCCACGGTCACGTCGGTGACGAACGATGCTGTACACAGGCCATATGTGGAGGGAGCGCTCACGGTGTCATCCTGTCGGTGTTCTGGAAGGGACCTCCCTGGTGCCGGGTCAAACCGAAGCGCGACGGCGGCCAGTATCCCAGGAACGCCTTGCCTTTCAACCGAAAGAGGGGAAGGTGCCCCCACATTCTACTGTCATGGCTGTGATCCCTGTTGTCACCCATGACGAAGATCGATCGGTCTGGGACGATCTGAGGCCCGAAGTAGTCCCGATACGGACGATACTGGGGGCGTCCCCAGAGCTCCTCGGGATTGTCTTCATGGACGGCGTAGGGCTCCACGAGTTCCACGCCATTGACTTTCAGCTTCTTTCTGACCACCTGGACCCGATCGCCTTCGGTTGCGACCATTCTCTTGATGAAGTCCTTCCGAGGATCGTCAGGAAACTGAAAGACCACGACATCGCCGCGCTTTGGAGGATCGAAGAGATAGCTCACCTTCTCTACCATGATATAGTCTCCTGGCTCCAGCGTCGGGTGCATACTCGAAGTCGGGATGTAGAAGGTCTGGATGACGAAAAACTGGATCAACACGAGGATGATCAGTGCCTTGAGGATCGACTCGGTCCAGTCCCTCAGGGGAGTCTTGTAGAAGATCGGGAAACTCTGACGGACAGGTGGATCTCCGGGGATCACCAGCTCCACGTCGTTCCGCCCCCTGAGGAGAGGAAGCGTGACTCTCGGCCGTGCGAGCACGAGACAGTCTCCTTCGGAGCCAGCCTCCTCGGTCTTGTCTACGGCCGCGGTCTTGATGAACACCTCGGTCTGCTCATACCGACTCGTCACTGTGAAAATCACATCCGAGCCGTATTCCGGAGGCAGAAGCAGGGACAGCTTGTCGGTGTTGACGATGTGGAAGTTCGCCCTGAGCTCTCGATAGGTGAACTGTTCGGATGACGCCGCTTCGAAAAGCGGATAAACAGCATCCCTCCCGGACTCCACCGCATCCTTCACGTCGTTCGTGCCCATCTTCATGCCCTCACTTGCGCACGAACCAGTTCCGCGCGAATCTGGATCTGTCGCTCCAGATCCCAGACCAGATAGAGCTCCACCGTCACCAAGATCACGGCCAAGAAGAGGAGCAGATCGACGAAGCTGAACACCCGCGTGGTCATCACGGTCGGCGCCTTCGCCCCTTTGTCGTCACTGCAGACCACGGCCTCCGGCCACAGCAGGGAGACAGTCGCGGGAGCGAGGGGAGTGAGGTCGGACTCGACCGCGGGAGGCTCCACCACAAAGGCCGTGGACCGCGCACCGTCCCTTGTCTGTCGCATGAATCGGTAGACTCCGGGACGATGGGTCTCCTCGAAGACGACTCCTAGGCTCGCTCCGACGTGGGTCGGCTTCAAGGTCGTGATGCGGCCGCCAGGTCCCTGCACGGAAAGGACGGCGTCGAGCTCGCTCTGGCCAAGGTTCAAGACGATCCTCTGGCCCACAGAGTACTGCTGGATGGGGGCGCCGACCGCAACCCTGATCGATTCCCCCACGAGAATCGGAAAAATCGGGTGAAGAGGCAAGTCTCCCGACTCGAGAGTCGACGCGGTGTTGACGAACAAGGCAGCACCGGATCCCTTTTGGACGACGATCAACATGGGGGTACCGTCGGGCATCGTCAATGGAATGCTGACGCCCTCGGTCTTGCCCTTCCGCAGACAAAGGAAGTACCTATCGACGATCACCGATTGCCAGAACAAAGGGTCGAAGATCGACGCGAACAAACCGCCGTCTCCGGAACCGGCACGTGGGCCACCGGTCGAGTCCACCCGCCGGCTGAGAGCCAGTCCGGTCCAACCAAGGATTCCGGAGTTGTACGATTCGACGTCCACCTGGTCACCCAGGAAGACGAGACAACTTCCTCCCGATTCGACGAACTTGGAGAGCTTCTCCACGATCGGAGCCGGCAGAGTCTTCACTCCCGTCAGGACGATGGTCTGATAGTCCCTGAGATCCTCTGACAGAGAGAGCTCGAAGACCTCCTTCGTGAGCAGCCCTTTCTTGGGAGCGGCACTCGTTCCAAGGATCTTTCTCAGGAAGTAGCCTTCATCTTGGGAGGGGTTCGCCCGCTTCTTCCCGTTCACGAGCAGAACGTGTCGGTAAGGCAGCACGCGGACTTCCGTCTCCCTCTCGTCGTCCAGATCCAGATTGTCGGGCGAAAGCCGAAACGTCAGGCGATGGAGCCCCTCCTTGAGTCCGTTGATGGAAATCTGGCTGAAAATCGGCTCGGTACTGGCCGCCATCGTTCTCTTGTCGATGGTTCTTCCATCGGCCTGCACCGTCAAGGTCGTCGAGACGTTCGGTCCCGAGGTGCAGTACCTCAATGTAACATTAGCAACCACAGGCTCCCCGACGGCCACAACGGGAGGCTTGAACTCCACGTTGGTGATCGCCCAGTTGGCGTACGTGGCCAGTCGCCAGGGGAAAAGCAGAGTGCGAAAGGCCTTCACCCGCTGGATCGAATCCTGCGGCCATGCGGTTTTTCGGAAATCCGAGAAGATGGCCAGAAGAGTCTCACTGGACGGGTTAGCCTTGAAAAAATCGGACACCATTTCCAGCGATCTCGGTCTGTCCGCGCCGGCAAGCGTGGGCCCAGGAAGCGAGCTCATCTGAAAATTGGAGGGAGGGCCCCGGTACACCATCCGAGGAGCCGGGCTCGTGCAGACCACCACCAGGGTGTCTTTATCGGAAAGGGTCGAAACGAAATCGGCGAACCGAGTCTTGAGCTTCTCGATCACCGACAGCCTGGAGTCCGTCGCGCGGGTGGCTCCGCTGTTGTCCCAGACCGCGCCCACGATTCGTGGTCCGGGATTCATGAAGGCGAGCGAGGCGGTGGTGAAGTACGGCTGCGCGAAAACCAGAGTGATCATCGCGGCAAGCCCCATCCGCACGAGCAACAGGAGAAGGCGGGAAAGGCGGATGCGCAGGCTTCGCTGCTTGTGAATCATCTTCAGGAAGAACAGCGTCGAGAAGTAGACCTTCCGGATTCTCCTGGTCTGGACGATATGCAGGAGCAGCGGTACGAGGCTCGCCCCCAACCCCACCAGGAACCATTCGTGCAGGAAAGTCACTCGGTTCGCCTCGTTCCTCGCTAAATCCTGCATCGCCGGAGAAGGTACCGTGAAAGCGCCAACTCCAGAGGGTCCGTGGTCAGAAACTTTTGATAGTCGATTTTATGGAAGCTGCACTCCTGGCCGAGCTGATCAAAGAAGCCGCTCATCCTCTGGCGATACTCCTCACGCAGGATCCGCGGATCGAGAACCAGATTGGACTGATCTTCCATGTCGACGAAGTGGGTCACATCCTCGAGAGGGAGATCCACTTCGTCGGGTGCCAACACCTGAAACAGGATCGGCTCGTGCTTGAGATACTTGAGATATCTTACCCCCCGGACGACGTGCTCGTAGTCGTCAAAGAAATCCGAGATGATGATCACAAGAGCCCTTCGCTGGATCCGCCCCGCCACTTCCTGGATGATCGCGGAGATGTCGGTTTTTTCACCGGACGAGGCTCTATCGATGGTCTCGAGTATCAGGTGGAGATGGCTCGCTGTAGATCTCGGGAAGATGACGTCGTGGACCTTGTCGGAGAACGTGACGATTCCCACACCGTCCTTCTGATGGAGCATGAGGAACGAGAGGGCGGCCACCAGAAACCGTGTGTACGTGAGTTTGCTCATCCTGACGCCGTCAGGGTTGTCGGGATCGAGGGCGCCTGCCAGGCCGGATCGCCCCGTGGCGGCCGTGAAGTTCATCGAGTTGGAGATGTCCATCAAGATGAAGCACCGCAGGGACGTGTTCTCCTCGTACTGCTTGATGTAGTACTTATCGGATTTGGCCCAGAGCTTCCAGTCGAGGTGCTTCAGGTCATCGCCCGGCATGTACTGCCGATGCTCGGAGAACTCGATATTGAATCCGTAGTAAGGGCTCTTGTGCTGACCCGCGAGAAAACCCTCCACGACCAGACGACCGACCAGCTTCAAGTTGCCCAGCCGGACGATCGTTGCGGGCGAGAGATATCGAGTGGACATGCCCCTACCTCAGCAAGTAACAGCTAGGTGCCGCTCGGTTCGGGCACGGCTTCCAGGATGCGGTCGACGATCTCCTTCGTCGTAACGCCGTCAGCGATCGCGTTGTAGTTGGTCACCAGACGATGGCGCAACACCGGATGTGCCACGGCCCGGACATCTCCACAGCTCGCCGCGGGGCGTCCGTGGAGAACGGCCCTGGCCTTCGCTCCCAGGATCAGGTACTGCGCGGCCCGGGGACCAGCGCCCCAGGAGATCCAGCGATTGATGAAGTCACGACTGCCAGCCTGGTGAGGACGGGTCGAAGCGGAGATCTGCACGGCGTAGCGGGTCACGTGTTCCGAGACCGGAACCTGACGCACGAGATCCTGGATTTCGAGGATCTCCCGTCCGCTCATAACACGCGAGGCTTCCTCTTGCCGGGCAGAGGTCGTGAGCCGGACGATCGAGACCTCCTCCTCAAACTTCGGGTACGTCATGTACAGACTGAACATGAACCGATCGAGCTGCGCCTCTGGCAACGGATACGTTCCCTCCTGCTCGATCGGGTTTTGTGTGGCGAGCACGAAGAAGGGTGGTTCGAGGGGATACGTCTCGCCGCCCGCTGTCACGGCGTACTCCTGCATGGCCTGGAGAAGGGCAGCCTGAGTCTTTGGAGGCGTACGGTTGATCTCATCAGCCAACACGATGTTGGCGAAGATGGGGCCCTTCACGAACCGGAAGATCCGCTTGCCGGTTCCCTGTTCCTCCTGGATCACCTCGGTGCCGATGATGTCGGTGGGCATCAGGTCGGGAGTGAATTGGATGCGCTTGAATTTGAGGTCGATCATCCTCGCAAGAGTATTGATCATCAGCGTCTTGGCCAAGCCAGGTACGCCGATCAGGATCGAATGCCCCCTCGAGAAAAGGGCGATGAGCAGGCCCTCTACGATCTCCTCTTGGCCGACGATGACCTTGCCGATCTCCTGGTTGATCCTGGTCCTCGCGTCCCTGATCTTCTTGACCTGTTCCTGGGCGTCCACGCCTTCGTCCTGGCTCCTTTTTCTCCGGTTCTACACCGGCCTCGACAACCATTTCACCCGCTGGACCCTCGAGAATCATCGAGACACGGCCAGCGGGTGAATCGTTGAAGATTCGTCCGAAATTGTCCTTACAAAGGGACAAAAGGGGGATAGGAGGGGGTCGATGACTCGCCCCCTCCCCGAAATCCCCTATAGAGACCTACTTCCGGCGTCCCTGCCGACTCTGAGGCTTGCTCAAAGAGCCCTGCCGCCGCCCAGTCTGCTTGGCCGCGGAGCGACCGGAACTCCTCGTCGCCCGGAAGGCCGCCACAGCGGGCTTCTTTCCCTTCGATCTGGTCTCCATCGTGGATCTGGCCACGGCCCGACTTCGACCGGTCGGTTTCGACTTACCGCCCTTGGAGACGGATGTCCGTGTCATTGCCGTGGTGCGACTGCGAGACGACTTCGCACGCCTGCTGTCGACCACGGACCGCGCCGGGAGCTTCGACCTTCCGGTGGCCGCTCGGGCCGCTGGCTTGCTGGTCGCCTTCCGGCTGGTCGTGACCTTTTTCACGGCCGACGGAGCCTTGGCCGCCGGCGTCTTTTTTTGGCTGGCCGCTCGGGCGGCGGGTCGGGACTGAGCCCGATTGGAGGAAGCCATCAACGAGCGCGCCCGACCTGCGGGCACGGATCGAGACGGTCGTGCTCCACGCCGAGCCTTGGAGGGAGACTTGGTTTCTTCACTCCGGACGGCCGTCGCAGCCGCCTGAGCCTTGGCCTTACGCTCGTTGAGCACCGCGTGAGCCGCGGCAGCTCTGGCCACCGGCACCCGAAGCGGTGAACAGGAGACATAAGTCAGACCGATGGCGTGGCAGAACATGACCGAAGAGGGCTCCCCGCCGTGTTCCCCACAGATCCCGATCTTCAGACCGGAATTCGACGAACGACCCAGCTCGACGCCCATCCGCATCAGCTTGCCCACGCCCGTTTGATCGATGGCCACGAACGGATCCCGCTCGAAAACCGGCTCTTGCTTGCGGCCACTCTTCTTCTCATCCAACCCCAGCGTGTACGCGGGGAGGAACTTGGCGATGTCGTCACGGGAGAACCCGAACGTCATCTGGGTGAGGTCGTTGGTCCCGAACGAGAAGAAATCCGCGCAGCGGGCGATCTCGTCGGCCGTCAGAGCGGCCCGTGGAACCTCGATCATGGTGCCGACGTGATATTCGAACTCGACTCCGTATTGGCGCTGAACGGTCTGGGCGATCTGACGAACGCTCCGGCCTGTGATCTCGAGCTCCTTCACGTGACCCACGAGAGGAATCATGACCTCCGGAATCACCTTGACCCCTTCTTTGTGAAGCTCGCAGGCGGCCTCGAAAATGGCTCGACTCTGCATGTCATAGATGTCGGGGAAAGTGATCGCGAGCCGGCAACCGCGGTGTCCCAACATCGGGTTCGATTCGTGCAAAGACTCCTGGGTCTTGTGAATCGACTCGAGCTCGGCAAGCCGCTGCGGATTTTTGCCCGTCGCCTTGAGAGTGGAGATCTCCTTCACCAGCTCCAATCCGTTTGGAAGGAACTCGTGGAGAGGCGGATCGAGCAGCCGGATCGTCACCGGCAGCCCTTCCATCGCCCGGAAAATGCCGAGGAAGTCTTTCTTCTGCAACGGCAGGAGCTTCTCCAGACATTCTTTCCGCTTGGACGCGTCGTTCAGATGGAGGATCATATCCTTCATGGTCCCGATCCGATCATCGGCGAAGAACATGTGCTCTGTCCGGCAGAGCCCAATGCCCTGAGCACCCAGATCGCGGGCGCGCTGGGCCTGTGCGGGCGTATCAGCGTTCGTCCAAACCTGCAGTCTCCGGGTCTTGTCGACCCACTGCATGTATTTGGTGAATCGCTCGTCAGGCTTCGGCTCCACGGTGGGAATCGTGCCTTCGATGAACCGGCCGACGTTCCCATCGAGAGTGATCCAGTCTCCCTCGTGGAGGACTTTCTCGCCGACGTGGGCGATCTTCTTGGAGTAGTCGACCCGAAGGGTGCCCTCTCCACAGCCGGCGACACAAGTTTTACCCATCTGGCGGGCTACGAGCACCGCGTGCGAAGTCATCCCACCGACGGCGGTGAGGAAGCCCAGAGACGCGTTCATCCCATGAATGTCGTCAGGGCTGGTCTCCTTGCGGACCAAGATGACCTTCTCTCCCCGATTGTTCCAAGCCACGGCTGTATCAGGATCGAACACAACCCGACCAGAGTAAGCGCCAGGAGATCCGGCAAGCCCACGTCCCAGGGTCTTGGCTTTGGCCTGCGCTTCTGCCTTGGGATCAACGTAGGGGTGGAAGACTCTCTCGATGTCCTCCGGTGTTACGTTGCCGAGCCCGGTTTCCCAATCGATGACGCCTTCTGATTCCATGTCGACCGCCCACCGGAGCCCTGCGATCGCCGTCCGCTTCGCGTTCCGAGTTTGCAGGAGGAAGAGGCGCCCGTCCTGGACTGTGAACTCGACGTCCTGAGGATGCTTGTAGTGGCGCTCGAGCCTCTTCAAGACCTTCTGAAGCTCGCTGCAAAGGTGAGGCATGGCCACTTCCATGCTTGGCAGAGTCGACCCCTCACGAATCCTGTGCTCTTCAGTCACCTGCTGAGGAGTCCGGATACCGGCCACGACATCCTCACCTTGGGCATTGATGAGGTACTCGCCCACGATGCGGTCTTCACCGGTCGTCGGGTCGCGTGTGAACACGACGCCCGTCGCCGAGCCCTCTCCCAGGTTTCCATACACCATCGCCTGGATAGTGACGGCCGTGCCCCATTCGTGCGGGATGCGGTTGATCCGGCGGTACTCGATGGCCCGCTTGTTGTTCCAGGAGGCGAAGACGGCGTTGATGGCTCCCTTGAGCTGCGCCCAAACGTCTTCCGGGAAAGGTTTCCCCGTGTCCTTGGTAACGATGGCCTTGTAGCGATCGACGACTTCCTTCAGGTGATCGGCGTTCAGATCGGTGTCAGCCTTTGCCCCGACTTTCTTCTTGACCTCGGCCAGCGCTTCTTCGAAGTGGCTGCTGTCGATCCCCATCACCACATCGCCGTACATCTGAATGAAACGCCTGTAACTATCGTAGGCGAATCTCTCGTTTCCGGTCTTCTTCGCGATGCCCCTTACAGAGTCAGCGTTGAGGCCCAGATTGAGGACGGTGTCCATCATGCCGGGCATGGAAACCCTCGCCCCGGACCGCACGGAAACAAGAAGGGGATCGTCGGTGCTGCCGAACCCCTTGGTAAGAAGCTTCTCCATCCGGATCACGGCTTGCTTGACCGACGGCTCGAGACCGTCAGGCCAGCGGTTTCCATTGGAATAGTAGGACGTGCAGACGTCGGTGGTGATTGTGAAACCCGGAGGAACCGGAATCCCCAGGTTGGTCATCTCGGCAACATTGGCTCCCTTTCCGCCGAGCAGATTCTTCATGGCAGCCGTGCCTTCGGCGCTGCCCCCACCGAAAAAGTAAACGAGTTGATTCTTCGCCATTTGGATCTCGTCCTCCAGAATCCTGTCCGTGAGCCTTCGGAAGTGAGGTAATGAAGTCCAGACTCTATCACCGTTCGAGGTCGAATTCAAGGAAGGAGTGAAAAGTTCGGAAAGCGCCGGATTGAAGAACTGCCGTCGCCTGGCTCGTTCGTCGCCCAGTCGAAGACATGTCTTCAGGAGGGGTGGGTTGAAGGTCTGGGGGAGTTTGGGGGGCCTGGGGGGCCCCGCCCCCCCCCCCCCCCCCCCCCCAAAACCCCCCGCCGCCGCGGGCCCCCACAGGACAAGCGGGCCGCCGGAGAAACTTTTCTCCGCTCT